>ERZ1643249.794-NODE-794-length-33725-cov-8.240095_pt1 | contig 33725 bp, 26 predicted proteins | sample MGYA00579263_ERZ1643249 | MGnify/ENA primary metagenome ERZ1643249 (study PRJEB29033, sample SAMEA4952264) | chicken gut metagenome | biome: Broiler Chicken; feature: Gastrointestinal Tract; material: Caecum | place: Ireland | collected 2018 | study: Broiler...
TCATATTTTTTCTTTCTAGCCCCATTACCCTTATTAGCCGCATATGCTACAAAGACCCCTTCAATGGTATTACGTTGATCAGTAGTTATATAACCTTGTAACATGATTTCACTATAACATCTATCAATCATATAACCCAATATTTCCTTTATGCCTAATGTAGTAGCATTCTGCTCTGTTTTAATATCTTTTCTTTCTGTTCTTTCTTCTTTAAGAAGCCAAACTAAATATCCCAATAATACTGGGAGTATTATATACATAATTTTAATTATGACATCAATTACTGTTGACATTTGTATCATTCTCCTCTGTTCTTTCTATAAATTTTGTAAACGCTTGATGTAAACCAGTTGATGCTAATCCCATTAGTGCACCATATACTATTGATTCTACTGATAAACCACCTACTATACAATTTAATATTGCACCTAATACTGCTAATATGCATGGTATATCATTATTATTTAACCATTTCATAAAACTTGCATGTTTAATTATGTATCCAACTATTAAACAAGCAAGAATTACAACTAATACAAAGTGTTCTGTAACTACTGAAAAATCCATTTTGAAGTTCCTCCTTTTTATTATAATTTTGATAATGCTAATAAAATATAATTATCTTTTAAACCCTCGTTTGTTATAACATCTCTAACTTGAGTCATTTTAAATAAGCCCGTATCTATTTCTATATTTTCTGTAACAGGTTCCTCTTGCCCTTCTTCTGGTTCTACTGGAGCTTGTTGGATTTCAACCTGTTTAAATAGTATATAATCGTTTACTTCTATCTTATGTTCTTCGTCTTTAACTATTATGTAATCGTTTTCATTAAATTGATTGAAATTTGAAGTAGTTAATTTTATTTCATGCGTCTTTACCATTTGATAATCACCTCCTTAAAATATTTTGGAAATTGTACTGGCGGTACATGGGTGGCAATAGCTGGGCGTTTCTTATTAGGATGTAGTTCTACATATCCAGCTGGTTCTACTGGTGGTACTAGTTCTGAAACATTAAATATTGAACAAATTCCAAGTCATAATCATTTTAATTTCGCTAATACAGATGGTTTTGCAACTCATTGCGTTGGAACACTTTGGGGTAAATATGCAATATTACCAACATCAACTCAAGGAGAAGTTTATAGTTATAATCCTCCAACAACTCAAGGTGGAGGCAAATCTCATAATAATATGCCTCCGTATCTTTCTGTGTACGTATGGAAACGTACTGCTTAAACTGAGATGCCTAGCTATTCGCATGATCATAAACCTGCATATGGAGATAATGATCCAGCAAAAGGTTTTAATTATGGTAATACATATGCGGGAACATTTGATGATAATACTTGGATCGTAAGTACTGGACGGAGATCAACCTCACAATAATTTGCAACCATATTTTACATGTTACATGTTCAAACGTACAAGTTAAGCAGTACGTTTCCACATATAACAAACTATGTATGGTTGAAGAGTATGTGGATCAGCACCATCATCGCGTTTAACTAATGTAGCATGATTGACTCTTTCTGCTGGTATCCCTGACGTGTTTGATTGACCAAGTACAGAATATGTATAACCATATCCTTTAACTTTAGCTGTTGCAGCAAATCCTATTCTTGAGGTAGTCGAATCTGTAGAACCAATTAATGCCCTTAAATTTTGAGTTCTTTCACCACCAGTAGCTTCTACGGTTCCAAATCTAGAATCACTAGTATCAATACCTACAGGCACACGTCCTTTTCCCCAGGCCACCCATGTACCGCCAAAAAGCGTGCCAGGATTCGTAGCCTTAACTGACATATAAATTGAACCTACAGGATACACGGCATCCAAAAAACTTTTAATTCCGTTAGGTGTTTTAAGTTTAAGACCATTTCTAAATTGTGCTGGAAATTCAAAATCTGCTAGATTATCTGATTCAGCGACTTTACCGAATGCAATACCAGCACCTTTTTTTCTAACATCGATTGGATATTTGGTTGTACCAATTGATACATCAGATGAATAAGTTGAATATGATGTACCTTTTGAATCATAAATATAAACTCTAGCCGTCCAAGATTGTTCTGAAGAAACAGCACCGGATCCAACTACTTTTTTAGTAATAGTTCCACTCTTAGATGAACTATTAGATAATATAGTAGTCGATTTCTGAGAACTAGAACCCCAAGCAGCAGTTTGTGGTTTCCATTGACATTGGATATAAACTCCTGTTAAATCTGTAGCCCATTTAAAATCATATCTTAAATAAGTTCCAGACTCACTAATATTTCCAGCAGAATCGCATCTTGAAATTGTCAAATTTGTAATTCTAGGTCTAACATATGCCAATTCCCAAACTGCATATAGGGTAAGTGCTGCGTTTCCAATATAAGGATCCCCTGCTTCATAAGAAACAGTTCCTTTATCAGCGTTGGCTTTAGATGTTGCCCAACCCTTAAAATTATAATCAAGTCTTGTTGGTTTTGTTGAGCTTAATTTTAATGTTTGACCATAAATTTTAGTTTGATCAGCTGGTGCTCCAGAACCACCATTGGCATTATACTTAACTGTCCAAGTATTAGCTTTCCAAACAGCATATAAGGTAATATTAGCGTCATTACCATATGCCTGACCTGGTTGATAAGCAACTCCTCCACCAGAAGAAGTAGCCCAACCTTGAAATGTGTAACCGGTTCTAGTCGGTCTAGTAGAACTTAAAGTTAGAGTAGAACCATACCATTTAGTTTGAGCACCGGGTGCTCCAGAACCACCATTGGCATTATATGATACAGTATGAGATGCTAATTTACCAACTTTATGATAACCGGTTCCTGAATTTCTAGCACCACTAGTATAAGAAGAATCAGATCTTAACCTAGCACTATATGCTATTGATCTATCTGATTGAGTTCTATTTATTCTAAAATCAGACCATCCTAATTCATATTGACCCTGATTGTTTTGAAAGTTAATAGAAATACCATTAGCAACGAGTCTTTCTTCACCATTACATGTTACCCAACCATATACAGGAGACATATTATATCTCCATCCATTACATTTCCAATAACAATGAACCCTTAATGTATCAGCCCATCCATCAGAACCAATTAATTCAGCTCCAACATTGCATGCAAAATCATATTGTCCCATGTATATTCTCCTTTCTTTTAGGCAATATAAGTTAATCCCATATTACCAGATTCTCTTGTTTTCCAAATAAATCCAGGTCCAACAAATGTTTTTCCATCACTTGCTAAACCACCACCTATTTGAACATCATTTTGTATTACTGTCTTCAAGTTAAAGAATGCATCACCATTAGCAAAAGCAATAACTTCATCATTTTTCATAAAATCAATTGATTTGTTTGTAATTCTAACTTTAAATTCAGATTCATTAGAACCTAATATAATCGTTGGTGCTCCTTCGTCATCTTGACCTATACTAATATATGCGGTTTTAGTATCAAGTTTTGATATTTGCTCTTGTAATTCTTGTTTTAATGAATCAGATTCTTCTTTAGTTAATGTATCTTTTAAATCGTTTATTGCTTCATTTAATTTATCTGTAACTTGCGACATATCAATCTGAATGCCACCACTACCTTGCACAACAGAAACCATACCATTATCATCTTTAACAATATTAGATATTGTTGATTTTAATGTATCTATTTCTGTATATGCACCATTTGCTCTAGACAAAGCATCATTAGCTGTGTTTTGTGCATCTGAAGCTATTTGATCAACATCTTCGGGTGCTGGTGTCCAATCTGTATCTTTATTACCATATTCTATTTTTGGTGAAGAAATAGATATCGTTATTTCTTCTGATTGTGGTTCTATAACATAAAAACATGTTGTATGTTTTGTATTATTAGACCATTTATATTGTACTTTTATCTTTTTCCATTCAGTGGTTAGTTGATGATCTGTATGTTCACTTAATACTGTTTGAGCTTCAGCCAAAGGCTGCCATCTTAATTTTACAGACTTAGTAGCTTTAGCATAAAATGTAAAAGTATAAATACCATTTTTAGTCATTCTATCTAAAGACCCAACATTAGCTGAATAAGGATAATAAACCCCTCGATTAGTAGATGTAGTTGCGATTGGAATTGTAAAATTCATATATGTTCCAGATGGAACAGAACTATCCGATAAATTTATTTCCATATTTTTAGCTCCTCCAATTATAGCTGGTTTTGGTAAATCACCACTATTTAACCATAAATTTCTTCCACCTACAGTAATACCCTCGGGTGTAGCACCTACTGCATAAGAATACTTTTTACTTCCATCTGTATATGTAATTGTTGTTCTAGACCAAATATATGGTTTATCAGCTGTTGCTTTAGGAACTGAAGTAGACCAATCTCCACTTGGAATTGATGTACCATTAGACCATGCTTGATAGTCAACAGATGATGAAGCTATACCTAATCCATTTTCACCTTTATCGCCTTTAGGACCAGTCGCTCCTGTATTACCCATTTTAGCTACAGAATATACTTTTGATTTTGAGCCATCTGTATATGTAATAATAGTTTGTGTCCATAAATATGATCCTGCTGAAACACTAGGTATAGAAGTTTTCCAGCCACTTTGAGGAATACTTGTTCCACTAGTAGAACTAACATATGTAATTTCAGTAGACTTTATTCCTCTACCATCTTCTCCAGTATCACCTTTTGCTCCGGTTTCACCTTTATCACCTTTAGGTCCAGTTGCTCCTGTTTCACCTTTAATTTTAGTCCAACTATATTTTGTTGGATCTGTACTGTCAGCTTGAGTAAAATCAGTATATTGACCAATATATGTTTTATTAGTACTATCTGTTGTAGAGAATCCAGAAGTACCAGTACTATTAGTAGCATAGGCTATATGTAAATAAGAGGTTTTACCATTAGTACCATTAGTACCTTTAATACCTTGATCTCCTTTAGGACCTTGAGCCCCTTCAAATCTCGACCAAGTATATTTACTAGGATCTGTACTGTCAGCTTGAGTAAAATCAACATATGTACCAATATATGTGTTAGGCGTTTCACTAATTTGTGAAGAACTTGTAGGGTTTGCTACTGCAGAATATTTTATATGGAAATAAGAAGTTTTACCAGATGCTCCAGTATCGCCCTTTTCTCCTTGCGGACCTCGAGCTCCAGTATCACCTTTATCTCCCTTATCACCTTTAGGACCTTGTTCACCAGTTGCTCCATCTTCTCCTGGATCACCTTTAGGACCAGGTATACCTTGTTCACCTTGTGGTCCTTGGAGACCTTGTAAACCTCTTTCTCCAGGATCGCCTTTATCTCCTTTTTCGCCTTTAGGTCCAGTTGCTCCTGTTTCACCTTTAATTTTAGTCCAACTATATTTACTTGGATCAGTGCTATCAGCTTGAGTAAAATCAGTATATTGACCAATATATGTTTTATTAGTACTATCTGTTGTAGAGAATCCAGAAGTACCAGTACTATTAGTAGCATAGGCTATATGTAAATAAGAGGTTTTACCATTAGTACCATTAGTACCTTTAATACCTTGATCTCCTTTAGGACCTTGAGCTCCTTCGAATCTTGACCATGTATAATCACTTGGATCAGTACTATCTGCTTGAGTAAAATCAACGTATGTACCGATATATGTATCAGGTGTTTCACTAATTTGCGAAGAACTTGTTGGATTAGCTACTGAAGAATATTTAATATGAAAATATGATGTTTTACCAGCAGCACCAGCATCTCCTTTTTCTCCTTTAGGACCCTGAGGGCCAATAGCACCATCTTCTCCAGGATCTCCTTTAGGACCAGGTATACCTTGTTCACCCTTAGGCCCTTGTAAACCTTGAATACCTTGTGCTCCGGTATCTCCTTTTTCTCCTTTAGGACCTTGTTCTCCAGTATCTCCTTTGTCACCTTTTTCACCTTGTGGACCTTGAGGACCAGCTGGACCTTGAGCTCCATCTGTACCATCTTTTCCATTTTGACCTTTAGCACCTTGTATACATGTTGGAGAACTTTCATCTGTTGTTTCATCAACATATATAACTTTTGTTTTTTGCCACATATACTTATCTTCTTGCCATTCTGGTGCTATTACAGACCAACCATCTTCAGGTGGTATTGTTTCACTATCTGATAATGCATATAATATTTGAACCTCTTTTATCGTTTTAGCTATAGTTTCTTCAATTGTTTCACTACTTCCACCCATAATAATAGAACCAGCTGATATTTGTAATTTATAAACTCTATCTGTTCCATCATAGAAATATTTCATAAAGTTTCTTGCATCACCAACAGCAAATTCACCATTATTATTAAAATATATTCCTCTAGTTGTATTATTTACAGAATCCTTGACTCCAGAATATATACTATTCTCTGTAATATTAAATCCACCTATCGTTGCATCAAAAGCAACCAAATCACTAACACTAATCTTTTCAGCTGTAATAGAATTAGCAACTATAACCGAACCATCTAAACCATTTTGGTATTTTTTATCAGAAGAAGCTGTTGTTTCTCCTAAAGCATCTACATTTAATTTATAATATAGACCATTTTCACCTTTAACAACTAGAGCATCAGCTCTTAATGTATTAGCTTCAATTAAATCACCTTTAATTGTAACACCAACTAATTCACCAGTTATATTACCTTCTTCAACAACTAAATCTTTAATTATACCTGATTCAGTAAATATCTTCTTAACAGCTGCATAATTAATATTGGTAAAATCGATATTAGCATATGTAGCATCTAAACTGTCAGTTTTTAATTTTTCAACAATTATATCGCTCAAGCCAGTTAATACACCATCTTCAATTTTAAAACCAGAATTTATTATCTTAATCTGAGAATTAAAAGTCTCAAGTGTAGTTCCTTGTTGACTTATAATATTCCCTTGTTGACTTATAATATTTCCTTGTTGTTCTATAACATTACCATGTTGTGTTATAGTATTTCCTTGAGCTATTATTGTATTATTCATACTTTCTATCTGATCACCAACTTGAGAAATATCATTTCCTATTTGTTCTATAGTATTATTTTGTTGATTTATAGTATTCTCAAATTGTTGAATCTTATTGTTTTGTTGATTTATGGTATTATCATATTGCAATATAGTATTTTCAACTTGTTTAATACTATTATCGATTTGTATAATACTATTCCCTTGTTGTTCTATGCTATTATTTATTTGTTTTATTGTATTTCCATGTTCGTCAACTGTATCTTTTAAATCTTGAACAGAAGAGCTACCAGCAGAAGGATTAGTAATATTACCAGTAATGGTTGCATTATGATCTTTTATAGATACTTTTACTCTATCACCATCATCAGCCTGTACCATTGAATTAACCGGTGTCCATATATCAGAACCATCAATTTGAACATATTTAACACCATCAATAACTTTATATGTACCATTTACTGTTGATTCTTTTGATTCTTTTTTCTCATAATTAACAACTTTTACAAATTGATTAATCAGATTTTTTGATAATGACATATATTACACTCCTTCCTTATTTCCATAATTTTCTGGTGAATACTGCTGTTTCATCTACAGAACAACTAGTTTCACAATTTATAGATTGACTAATTACTTTAGCTTTTATATCCTTTAAATCAGCTCTTTCATAATTTAATCTAACACAATCTCCGACCCTTACTGGACAATAACCGTGTTTATAACTAACTTGATATTCAACCGAAGATAATTCCTCTAATAATGCTTCTGCATATTCATTTATTTGTTCGACCGATGGAATACCCTGAATATTTGGACTTGTTTCTCTATACAATATTTCTCTACCCCTATTCACGGTTGATGTTGGACTATTAGGATCATCGTTTACAATCCTAGCTGTATACATTTCAGTTCCAGTAGAACATACTACTTCAACAACATTAGGAATTCCATATAAATCATGTTCTAAATTTATATCAGGATATAGAATCGAACTATTATCATCATTAAAAGTCCATACTGGTTTTAATTGCTCTAATTTCTGAATTGGTGCAAATAATATTTTTCCTTCTTCATCAAGATAAAATTTGTATTTAGCCTGAGCTAATAAATCTTGTAGAAATACTAGCCATGTGTCGTCTGTATTTGATACAAAATTAGCTTCTAAAACTTTTTCTAATTTTGTTTCAACAACAGGAGCTCTACAATTTTCTCTACAAATTTCATAAGCTCTTTCCATAATATTTTCACCTTTCATCAAAGTATATCCAAGAGGTGGAGGATTTTCTTTTAATTCTAATAATGGAGTATAGCAATCCATTGTAACATTTCTATTCTTTCCATCGAAATCAGATGATGGTGTTTGAACTAGAAATGTACCTAATGTAACTCTAAAATTATTTCCATTTTGACGGATTAAAAGATAAGCTCTTATATAAGTTTCTCCTAAAGTATCAACAATGCTGATAGAAGCAGAGCCCAAAGTATCTGAGCTCTCATCTCTATCAATACTGCATGATTTTACATTTTCAATCTTTCTTATATCTTTCCAAGTATTAGGATCTACTTCATAATATTCAAAAGATTGCTCCATTGATTCTGACCAATCTATTTCCATATTACATTCCTCCTTCTACTCTTGTTACACTAAATGAAACTGGTACTGTAACTTCATTATGATTAATATTATAAGATACACTAACATTTGCCCAATATCCTGAACCATTTGGTTCTCTTACATAAACATCGCCCATCCAGTTTGATAATCTACGTAATTGATAAATCATATCTTTATCTTCTTTTGGGACTTCAACAGACCATTGTGCCGTTTCTCCAACTTGAGTACCATAATAACTAACTGGATGTTTTCTTCCAGCATATTCAACTAAAGATACATCTAAATTCTTACTTTCTGAGACATCAACATTATAAGGTATTTTTATCATTGAACCCGCCCAAGCTGGTTCTATATTACCTTCTCCACTAGCATCATAATCAAAGTTAGACCATTCTTCTCCCCATTGTATTATTACAGATGGCTCACCGATTTTAACTGATGGTATATCAGCAAATGATACAGCACCTGTTTTATTAGATTTAGCAATAACTCTATATCTTGCATAATCTAATGATGGATGGGGATCTGTAACAAATACATAATTATCATTCTGTATATCTTTTGCTATTTCTGTAAATGTTCCATCATATTCTCTTCTATATACAGAAACAGTACAATCTTCGGCTAAGACTGCTTGTATTTCACCTTCTTCAGTTTCAGTATATTCATTACAATATGGATGAATTGAAGCTGTTAAAGTTTCTTTATCCACAACGACTTCTCCATAAACATCATAAAATATATTGTTAAAGAAAACGTTAAAATTTATTGATTCAGTTACACTTAAACCAGAATCCATTGCAACCGTTACATTTACAGTATAACTTATATCATTCTCCAAATCTATATTTGCTGGTGACATTTCTAGTAGAAATTGCCAAGCATTAATATCTGGATCATAATATTTCTGATATACAATATTTCCTGGATTTATAACCTTTTTATTTCCTAAATCATCAACGGTTTCATAGCCATTATTTGCTATTATTTCTATATAATAACTTATTGGCACTTGTGTTGCCGGTTTTGCTAAGACACTAATATGAAACGGAAACATGTTAATTTCTTCAACTGATTGACCCTCTCTATCAGTAATATCTAATGTAAGAGATGGTTTGACATATATATTAACTTCTCTTTCAATAGAATAATCACTATATTCACCTACAACACCTGCTGTTTGAACTTTCCATTTAATTATGAATCCTTCTTTTAATAATGCCCATTCATCATCATTGGTATTTATAGTATAATAACTATTTTGGTCTTGTTCTTCTTCAGTTTTTGTATTTTCTATTACTTTTGTAACTTCCATTGGTTCATTATCAGGATGAGCTGAATCAATTATCGTCATATGTAATCTAGCACGTGTTTCTAATGATCCATCTGTAGAATTATGTGTCCAATATAAATTTAAATCTTCTCCAATAATTGCAGAATTTGTACTACTCCATGTTGTTGGAGCTGATGGTTTTGAACCAAGTTTTACTGATTTTATAGGTGTCCAATCAACAGAACTTCCTTTATCATTTATAGATCTTACTCTGAAGAAATACTCATGACCTATTTCAATATTAGTTATTAATAATCTAGGGCCTTCGCCTTCTTCAGTTGTTTGACTATTTACTTGATCGTTTGGTGTGTCAAAATATTCTAAATTTGTAGTCCATTGAACTTCATAGGTTTTTGCAGTTGGTTCTGGTTCCCATTCTACTAAAACTCCATATTGTTTAGCCCCTTGCTCACTAATAACTTGAGGTCTTAATATTGTTATAGATTTTGGAGCTATTGGAACTGCTTCTTCTGAACTTGTAAAATTAGTCCATCCACCATATATTGTTCCTCTAACGGCTCTAGCTCTAACTCTATAAGTATGACCTGGCTCAATAGTTCCTGAATATTTAGCAACCCAAGTTTCTTTATTAATAGGTATTTTTGCTGTTGCAAACTTTAATGTATCGTCTTGATAAATTGCTATTTCAATACTATCAGCATTAATTTGATCGTCTATATTCTCGAAATTAATTTTAATTGTATTATCGGTTCCTATCTCAACTGTTGGATCTGGTGGTAAATTCGGTGGATTATTTCTGAAATCATAATTTTGTGCTGACCAATCCGTATATGGTAATATATTTCCATTATCATCAACTGGTACTATACTAACTCTACCTATATTCCATCCTGGATCGTCTCTAAATGTGTTAAAAGCTGATTTAGTTTGATTTGTAAAATCAACTGTTGTTTCACTTAATTGAATTAAAATACCATTATTGTCATATTGTTCCCATCTAATTTTAAATTTATTTGCACTATGTTCCCATACAACTAACATTTCTCTTTCAGAGCCAGCCACTAATGCAAACCATGTTATATTTGGACGGGTGGTTGGTGGCGGAGGAGTAGGAGCTGGCGTAACAGCATTAGTATTTGGTGTTATACCAGGAATAGTGAATACTTGACCTGGATAAATTATTGGACTACCTGACTGTGGTAATCCATTAGCTCCTGCTATCTCTGGCCATCTAGCACCATTTCCATATACAGATCGTGCTATATTCCATAAACAATCTCCCCTTACAACACGCCATTTACCATTCTCTAAAGGCATATCCTATTTCCTCCTTTCAACTTTTGCAGCTCTTACTAATGTTTCAACTGCTTCTTTAATATTTGAACCATCATCATAAGTAATACCATTAATACTATAAGTATCTCCTCTACTATTACCTAATGACTTAGCTAGTTTATCTATTGCTGAAATTACATCATCATTTCCATTTTGACGGTTACGCATACTATAGCTAATTGCATTAAGATTGTTTATTAATCCTACTGAATGTGTAGTAGATAATAATGAATCTATAGCTGCAGCACCATTTTCAATATCACTTAAATCCATTACTGGTCTAATTGATGGATTTACATCTATATTATTATCTATAATATCTGCTATTCTCATCAATGATCTATTTAATGCATCTTTAGCATAAGAACCAACAGAATAACTTGAATCATATACTTTATTACGTAAACTAATAATACCATTTACAAATCCCTGATCAAAGAATACACCAAGTTTATGTGTTTCTTTAGATGGTGAATTAGAATCTATAGCTTGTTTAGCAGCACTCAATGCAGCTTTACCAACAGCACTACCAGCATTTCTAGCTAGATATTTATTATTATTTATACCATTAGCAAAACCTTGAACAAAGTATAAACCAACTTGTTCTGCTTGAGATTTAACGTTAGAATCATTTAAACCATTTATAGCCTCTTGTGCAACTTCTGTGAATTTAGTTTTTATAGTTGCTTTCTGTTCATCAGCTTTGGTTGTTAATGCAGATAGCATATTAGTTAATGCTGTTCTAACTTGTTCTTTTGTTGCTTCACCACTTAAACCTTCTATAAATTGATTAATACTATCTGTAGCCAATGTTTTAAGCGATTCTCCAAGATTTGATAAAGAACTGAAATCCATATTTCCAAGTTCTGAAATATATGTTACAAAATTCTTTAATTTATCTACAGAACCATTTAAAACTTCTTGATCTAATTGAGACATTCCATCAATAAATGATTTTAGTTTACCACTAAATTCAATTAATTTATCTCCAAATGGTGGTAAATTCTCACCAACTGTTTTAAAATCAGTTCCGCCTAATCCAGCTATATTTTGTAATGCTGTTATAGCAGTATTAACTGTATCTAATTTATCAGTACCAAATTCGCCAACAGAATTCATAAATTCTTTTAATGCATTACCAACACCTGGTAATTTTTGACCAAATTTTTCTATATCATTATCACCAGAGAATAATGAACCTAAACCGCCACTATTTGGTATTGAATTAGCAGCTTCAATTATTCCTTTTAACGCGTTTACTCCGCACATAATAGTATTTACTTGTTGATCACCAAATGTTCCACCTTCACCGGTTAAATTTGTCATAAATTCTTTTAAATATATAGCAACATTTGGTAATTTACTAGCAAATGTGCTTATATCATTATCACCAGTAAACCAAGACACTAAACCGCCAGTATTAGGTATTTCATTAGCAGCTTGTGCTAAAGCTTTAATTGCATTACCAGCACATTCTACAGTTTTAACTTGATCATCACTAAATGTACCGAGATTTGTTACAAATGCTGCTAAATTAGATCCTAAAGCAGGTAATTTAGAACCAAATGTGGCTATACTATTATCACCAATAATAGCTTGCCATATTCCACCTTCTCCCGGTATTTCTTTTGATGCATCGGCTAAAGCTTTAATTGCTCTAGCTGCACAATCAACAGTTGTAACTTGTTCTTCCGTAAATGTTCCAAGACTAGTTACAAATCCAGATAATCCTGAACCAAGTTGTCCTAATTCTGAACCAAAAGAAGCAAGTGAACTTTCACCACTAATAAATGATGTTATATTATTTAATAAATCAGCAGCTGTTATTGCTAAAATTGCATCAGCCAATGATTTTACAACTTGACCAATATTTGGTGGTAAAGTAGATAACATTGCTAAGAATGGCATAATATTAATACCAAAATTAGTTAATTCTTTACCTAATGTTGAGAATGATTCTCCACCAGATAGGAAAGATGTTATTCCTGATATTAGATCTGCAGCTGTTAATAATAATATTGCTGCCGTAATATTTTTAATACCATTTAATGCCGATTCATCAACAGTCTTCATGGTTGTTATAAATGGCATTACATATACACCAAATTGTTGTAAAGCAATACCGATATCAACTAATCCTTGAGAGACACCACTCATAAATCCGCCAACAAGATTTCCTAATATCTGACCAATGCCATTAGATATTTGTGCTAATACTGGTAATCCTGTATCTAAGAAACTTTGTAATTGTGGGAATTGTTGCATAAGTGCTCCTACAGCTGTTGCTAATACACCAAACAATGTTATTATTCCAACTAATCCCAATAATGCAACATCAGCTATTGCTGCTAACGGTGCAACTAATGAAATTTTAACTAATGCGTCTGTTAAAATTGTTGTTAATCCAATTAGTAATTGAGCATTAGCAGTAGCATTTTGTATATTGTTCATAACCGCTAAAACACCAACAAAAGCTAATAATGGTACAGCCATTCCAGCTAAAGCTACTATACCAGCTACAACAGCAATAGCACCAACACCGGTTGACATTATTGCTCCAATGGCGGTCAATGGTATTAATAGTAATGTTAATACTGTCGCCAATGTAGTTAATGCTTGAACATTAGTTATTGCATTTTGTATATTATTAGCTAAACATAATACACCAACAAATGCTAATAACGGTACTGCCATAGCTGTTAATGCTAATACACCAACAGCAACATTTTTAATTCCACCAATTTGTCCAATTAAACTTAATGGTATTAATAATAAAGTCATAGCTGTTGCTAACAAAGTTAAAGCTCCTACATTAGTTATTGCATTTTGTATATTATTAGCGACTGATAAAACACCAACGAACGCCAATAATGGTAGTGCCATAGCTGTTAAGTAACCGATATTTGTTAATACTTTTTTATTTGCTTTGGTGTTACTTAATATTACAAGTACTAATGACATAGCAGTCATCAAACCAGCTAGTGAACCTGCTATAGGAATAATTGATGAAGAATTTGGTAATAGCGATAATGCTGCTATTACACCAGCTAATAAAGCAACAATTAATGTCATTATAGTAACATTTCTCATTACACCTTTAGTTACTTTAACTTTTCCAGTAGCAGCTAACATTGATGCAAATGCAAACATTACAGCAGATAATCCAGCTGTCGCAGTTAATGCTCTTTTTGTGTCTATAAAACTTAATAAGGCTATTGCCGCTGTTAATAATACTAATATTATTGTCATTTTCTTTAAAGCACCAATAGAAGCATCTGATGTAAATTGACTCATATACATTAATCCAGCAAAGAACGTTGTTAAGATTCCAATTACAACAAGACCTTTTGCTATTTCACTAGGTTTAAATTGACCAATGATAAATATAACTCCAGCTAATATAGCCATAGCACCAGCGACCATTATTAACATAGCCCCTAATTTAACAGCACCTTTACCATTTTTATTTACAGCCATTAATAAACTCATAAATAAACTAAATGCACCAATAGCAACAATACCTTTAGTGATTTCTTCTACTGACATCATACCAATAAGTTTACATACTCCAACCATTAGTAATAATGATACTGATAATCCAATCATCATAACTCCTAATTTAGCAGCATTTTCACCACCAAATTTAGATACAACCATTAACGCAGACATAAAGATGCCCATAGCTGTCATAAAGGCTATACCTTTTATAACTTCTTCCGCTTTTAACATTGATGCTAATTTCATTACTGCAATCATTATTAATAAAGATGTTGATACTTTTCGAATCATTTTTCCTAATTTATCTGCATCACTTGCTTTTGCAACTTTTGTTATTTTCATAAGACTAACAATGAATGCATAAAATAACCCCATTACAAGAGTTCCAGATAATACTTCTTCCGCTTTTAACATTGATGCTAATTTCATTACACCAACTAATAACAATAATGAAATTGAAACTTTACGTATCATTGTACCAATTTTACTAATATTTTTTAAATCTTTACCATTGACAAACTTGCCTATTGCTTTCATTAATAATGTTAATGCTGCAACCATTGCAATTAATCCAATAATAGCTTTCGTTAATTGACCAACGTCCATATTACCAACATTTTTCATAGCCTGACTTACTATAACTAATACTACTGATAAACTTAATAATGTCAAACTTAATTTTCCGATACCTTTACTGTTTAATCCTTTGAAACTCATTTTAGATAAAGCAAAAGTTAAAGCTGTTAAACCTAGAGCTAACGCTCCTAATGTCACAAGTGCTTTGCCTATTTCTTCCCATGATAATCTAGATAAAGCTATTAATGATATTGCCAATATACCAATAGCTATAGCAATAGATTTAATACCTTCTGCAATCATTTTAAATTTAACACCTTTAGCTAGATTGCCAGCAGCATCTCCTAAATCGTTTAATAGGTTTTCTAAACCAACTAATGGGGCTACAACACCATTGGCTAGATTTAACATCGAATTAGATAGTTTTATAGCAGCTGCTATTAATCCAGCACCTATAACTAATGCTACAACTCTACCAACATCTATAGCCTTTATAAATTCTATTATTCCTTTTCCTAAAGAACTAATAGCGTTCCATACCCAACTAAATCCATTTTGAAGTCCATTAACTAATCCTTGTATAATGTTTTGACCTATCGTAAAGAATTCAGTAGATGGTGAGTGAATACCTAAAACTTTACATATTGTATCAATTATTGTTCTACCCATTTCAGTAAAGAATGTTACTACACTCTTAACTGCTGATTTTAAACCGTTTATTAAACCTTGAATTATATATAATCCAATGTTATCGGCTTCTTTTATACCACTAAACCAATTTTTCAAAGCTTTTCCTGCTTCTTGTATAGATGGAGCTAAACGTTCAAAAATAGCTGATAAATCGAATAGACCATTTATTGAATCGACAAATGATGATAAACCTCTACCAAGAGCACCAGTTATTTCTAATAATCCTGCTCCAGAAACATCTAGTGCTTTGAACAACTGACCTAGAATGTTGAATGCTATTTTAATAGGTCCACCAACAATTGTTAATACTAATTTTAATATCGAGAATAAACCTTTAAACGTATCTTTTAAATTATTTAAAGATTTTTGATCGGCCATAATTATTCTAGAAAATTTATGGAAAGCTGCTATAAGATTAAAAAGTGCATCTCCTAGTTTTGATATTATTGTTGCACTATCAGTAGTTCCAAAGAATGTTTCGTTCCAAGCATCACCAACAGATTTGAATACACCGGCTAAAGTATTTCCAATATTTTTAAACGACTCTAATAATAACCATCGTCCATTTATTTGATCTATATTTTCTATAAATTCTTTTAATGGTATTCCTGTTTTTTTAGCCATTTTTGCTAATTCATTTAAAGCTTTTATTTGTTCTTCAGTATATCCCTTTTGTCTTAATTGTTCATCAGACATTTCTGCTAATTCTGCTATTAAATCACTAGTATTATCGGCTACTTCTTTTTGAGCAGATACAACTTGTGTTTGAGCTTCTGTATAATTAGTAGCATGTCTTACACTAGAACCTAGTTTCTCATTTACTAAGTTTTGAGCATGGGCCCAATCATATCCAGCTTCTGTTAATAATTGATATCTTTCAGGAGCATTTTTAAAATCTCCTCTAATTATTTGATCAACTACTTTTGCATAATCTTCAGCTGTTTTAGTTACCATTGATATTGCATCTGCAGTTTCTTTAATAGGTTTTGATGCTGTGTTAAATGTATCAACTAAGCCTTTAAAACTTTTTCCCAAACCAGATTCTAAAACACCATTTCTGAAATTATTCATTCCATCTATTATACCACTAATAAACTTATATAATCCTGTCCAAAGAGCGGTTGCTTCATCTAGATCACCAAACAAAAGTTCCCAAGTAGTTTTCCATCCAGTACCAGCTGAAGCTTTTAATGCTTCCATCATACCTGTAAATGTTTTAACTTTTGTTGCTGCATCCCATGCTCTTTTACCTAATTCTGTAGTTTCATCACCATATTGTGAGAATACATCCATCATAACATCAGTTGTAGCCCATTGATCACTTAATGCATCATTAAATAATTGTTGTAAATTATAAGTTTTCTTACCTGTACTATATAAATTTTCTCCAACTTTTGTTAATGTTCCAGCTTCAATAGCTGCATCAGCAAAAGCTTGTTTTAAATCTTGAGTCATAATATTTGCTAAATTTAATGATTTATAGTCGATGGTTGTTAAGAAACCAGTACCAATTGATTGTGCTAAATTATAATATGCCATTGAAGCTTCTCTGGCTCCTTGTCCTGCATCAGCAGTAGCATTTGCTATACCAATCATTGCTACTTTTGCTGTATCTAGATCAATACCAGCGTTAGTGAACTTATAAATATTATTAAACATATCAGCAGTTGAATAAACAGTCTTATCTGCATATTCATCTAATTCTTTTAATTGTTCTTTAACATTTTCAGCTGTAGCTCCTGTTGAATTCATGATAGTTTGAATAGTATTCATTGTTAATTCATATTCTTTAAAACCATCCATAACTGGAGCAACAGTTAAAGAACTTACTAATTTCTTACCTGCTTCTACAGCTTGATTAGTAATATTAGCTAATGCCGTAACACCAATAACCTGCATAGCTGATAGTTTCATTTGTACAGTATCTATAGCATTAGACATTCCCTTCATATCTACTTTATTAGCGGCTGTATTAATTTGTTCTAAACCTTTGGAAGCACCAGAAAAATTTAATTTTGCTTTTAATTTATCAAGAGTTGACATAGTCGTTGATACATTTGATTCAAATTGTTTATTATCAAATTTCATTGACACGACTTTCTCATCTATTTGTTTACTCATATTCTAGTAACCTCCTTCCATGCTTCATCAGCAATTTTATCAAATATCGGACGGATAGCAGGATTAATATAATCTCGTCCTTCTACCCATCCTCCTGTTCCAGTACCATGACCATATTGTAAAATTATAGCTATCGGTACTCCTTGTTCTATATGTTTGTTATTAAAAGAAATAGTGACTCCACTAACCGTTTTCTTAATAGTATAATACCAAGAATTAGCTGTTTCACCACTATCTTTAGGTGTTGCAGACGCAAGGGCCGCTACACCTTGTTGACCATATTGGTCAAATTTATTATTTCTAAATACATTTTTAGCTTTCTCTAAAAATTTAGTTGTATTAGAGAAATCACCCTTTTGTCTGAAACTTATCATTTTTTTTTACTCCTTGTATAAAGTTGAGTCCTCCATTATCCTTTAGAATTTAATTTCTTTCTACGAGCAGCATTTAATTGAGCATTCCTACTCATTATTTCTCGTCTACTCATTTTCTTAGGAGGGGCTTGTTTAACATTAAATACTCGTATAAGTGTTAATAATCTATTTATATGCCATTTCTGACATTCAATAGGTATGTTATATGAAAACATCCAATAATATATTAATTCCGATGTAATAATCTCTCTATTAGGATTATTATGAATATTTGAAAATGTAGTAGCTGTCATTGAATTATCTATATATTTTGTAATGTCATCAATATTTTTATATGTTAATCTATTATATACTTCGTCTGACACATTTTGTGTTATGGTCATACATTTTATATAATATATTAATTCTTGATCAGTTTTATTATCTTTTCCTAAAAATGGTTTATGAAATTTTGATTCCCATTTTGATATAGACACTAATGAATGTTCTAATTGTAATTTTTGTTCTTTATATACTTTAAATTCATTTTTAATTTCATCATAATATTCTGTTTCTGGAATTATTATGGTTAACATTATTATTCACCCTTATCGTTGATTAAAGGTATAACATTATTAGTAGAAGATTCACCTAAATTAGCATCTTTTGTCACATTATCCATCATTTTTTGTGCTTCTTCCATATCTATATCTGATGGAATTATACCCCTAACAAATTTAGCTGCATAATCAGCATCAGTACTTAATTTCATATATAATTCTGAATAAGCTGCAGTTTCTTCAAAATAATTTGCTAATGGTGTACCATCTTTATCTTTCTTTATAAATCTTTTACCATCTGGACTTTTTTCTCCATAAGCTTTTAATACTAATTTCTTGAATATGTCCATTATTTTTGGAACATCTTGTGCTGCTATTATCTGTTTTAATATTTCAGATAACCCTCCTGCTACACCTAATTCCATTTCCATTAATTCTGCTTTAGAAAGATTGAAATAAAATTTTTCCTCTCTTTCTACACCATTGTAATCAGTATACTTAATATTCTCTCCTAACATAATATGTTTTCTCTCCTTTCTAAATATATAAAATAAAGAGGCTGTATCAATTTACAACCTCTTTTATAAAACTATCCGTCTTCTCTGAAAATTTCAATTATTTCAGATGGTAATGGTAATCTTGGTTCATTAGCATCATCACCATATAGTATTTTCTCTAATTTTGTTAATTTTGCTTTATCAGCTTTAGTAGAATCGATTGTTAATGAAGCTGTTGGTTTCATACCAGGTACCTCTATTGGTGTAGTTGTTACCTCCCATGAAAATGTAATAGCTTCAGGACTATCGTTTACTGTAGCATAAGCTTTCTCTGATGGAGCTGCTTGAGCACCATATATTAAGTGAATCTTATATCCTTTATCTGGATCAGTATCATCACCTATTTTTGTTTGATAAGACATACCGAAAGGTGATCTTTTTTGTTGACCAACAGTTACACCTTGAGCTAATTCGCCTTCACCATTACATTGACCAAATTCATCTGGATATGTATATGCTTCTATTGTAGCACCAAATTCCTCAGCTGACATTAAGTTAAGATACTTAATGTTATCAGCATACAAAGCTGTAGCTTCAGCTCCAGATGGTGATTCTGTAACTCCAGTTAGACCATTCCAAGCAACACCTTTTTGGTATTTGTTCTGAGAAAATGGATATAGTACACCTTTACTAACACCAGTCTCATATTGTCTTTCTCCAGTTTGATCCCATACTAATTTAGCCATGATTTATTTCCTCCTTTTAAAAATATAAACTTATAGAATCATGATTCAAATTATTAGACACATAATGTCTATCATAAGAAGACAATGGTAAGTCTAAAATTTTATGAACTATTTCTATATTATAATCTGGATCATCACTAATAACTATAACATTATAGCGATTTGTTTTTGCATATGCGATATTGTCTCCAGATAATTTATCAATATCGTCCAAAGAATATCTTATAGCTGGATATTTCATTTTTATACTTTCTGGAGGCTGAAAGTATACATTTTTAGAACCTAATATGTCCTGAAAAAATTTATGTAAATCAAGACGATTCTTCATTATATACACCTCCTATTGAAAGTATTAATCTAGGATATTGAACTTCAACACTAGATATTTTCCATTTAATACCATTTATATCGACATATCGAATATGATGATAATTTTGATTGGCATATGGGTCAGCAACAATGCTAATGCTATGATTAATATTAATATCATCATTAACGTTTCCAGAATTTTGATTTTGAGATATTTGTCTCATAAAATCACCATAATATTCCTTTTCTGTAATTTGTTGTTTCCAAACACCATTGCCATTGTCTTTAGTTTCAAAGAAACCTAGTTTACCATAAAATTTTGCCATATGCCACTATCCTTTCGTTATTCATTTGGAGTTAATGTTAATTCTGAAATGTCATATACTTTTGTATTTGTCATTCCGTCTTTTGTAACATTTACTTCTACTCCTGTACAAGCAGCTGTTACTAAGTATAACATCCATTTATCAGATGTACAATCAACAGCATTAGGATTTTTACCACCAATTAATCTAGAAGTGATTTGGTCCGCTACTGTATCTTTGAAATTCAAGAATAGATAATTTCCTTCTTGTTCAGTTGGATCACTACCATTGAATTCTGTGAATCCTTCTATATAATTTAATGTACCTGTAATTTTAGAATCTCCAATATTAATATTAGATTGAAATTCAGATACATTTTTACCTAGAATAGGAGTATCACTAGTTGCTGAAATAGCAATTGCTGGAACACTTCCAAGGATTTCAATAATTTCTGATGGTAAAGGTAATCTCGGATCAGCTCCCTCTGTTCCATATAAAATATCTTCAATCTTTTTCAACACTGAAGGTAATACTTTAGTAGAATCGATTGTTAATGAAGCTGTTGGTTTCATACCAAGTACCTCTATTGGTGTAGTTGTTACCTCCCATGAAAATGTAATAGCTTCAGGACTATCGTTTACTGTAGCATAAGCTTTCTCTGATGGAGCTGCTTGAGCACCATATATTAAGTGAATCTTATATCCTTTATCTGGATCAGTATCATCACCTATTTTTGTTTGATAAGACATACCGAAAGGTGATCTTTTTTGTTGACCAACAGTTACACCTTGAGCTAATTCGCCTTCACCATTACATTGACCAAATTCATCTGGATATGTATATGCTTCTATTGTAGCACCAAATTCCTCAGCTGACATTAAGTTAAGATACTTAATGTTATCAGCATACAAAGCTGTAGCTTCAGCTCCAGATGGTGATTCTGTAACTCCAGTTAGACCATTCCAAGCAACACCTTTTTGGTATTTGTTCTGAGAAAATGGATATAGTACACCTTTACTAACACCAGTCTCATATTGTCTTTCTCCAGTTTGATCCCATACTAATTTAGCCATGATTTATTTCCTCCTTTCCTTTATTCTCTTGGGGTTAATGTTAAATCAGAAATATCTAAAGTTTTCTCAATAACATTTTCACCTTTTGTTAATTTAACTTCTACTGCTGTGCAAGCCTCTGTAATCCAATATAACATCCATTTATCAGATGTGCAATCAATAAATTTCCCAGATTTTCCACCTACTAATTTACATTCAATCTTATCAGCAACTGTATCTTTGAAATTCAAGAATAAATAATTTCCTTCTTGCTCTGTTGGATCACTACCATTAAATTCAGTGAATCCTTCTACGTAATTTAATGTACCTGTTACTTTGTTGTTTTTTATTTGAATATTAGATTGGAATTCAGATACATTTTTACCTAGAATAGGAGTATCGCTTTCTGCTGATACTGAAAGAATAGGGTTATCCACAATAGCACCAGCAGCATAAGCTTTTACTTCTCTATTATTCTTTAAATATGATACACGGTTATCTATTAATTGTATTGGTCTATATTCTTCATTATTATCAACTATAGATATAACACCTATAATAAATAATCTTTGAAGATCTTCTTTTTCTATTGCTGTTTTCTTTTCTGAATCTAAATAAAGTATTGAATTTGAATCATTAAAATATAATTTAACACTTCTGACATGTTGTTCATTAGCATTTTCAAATATTTTATTCATAATTTATTTCCTTTCTATTCAGCTTCTTTAGATTTAACAGTTGCAGCTGCTACACCAGAAGTTGTTGTGATATATGTTAATGTTGCTACAGCCTCTTCAACTTTTATAGAAACTGCTCTAAAATATGTTTTTGATGTAGCATCATATACAATAGCTGTTCCTAAATTAAACATATTTACTAATTCTTCTTTATTTATAGCTTCATTACCTTCAGCATCTTTATATGCATATCCATCAGATGCATGAAGATATATAATTTCACCTCTAAGATGTTGTTCATGAGCTTTTTCAAATATTCTTTCCATTATAAGTTCCTCCAATCTTAAAATATAAAATTAGGGTAATTATTTAAATTACCCTTCAGCTTCTTTCTTTAATACTATTGCAGAATATGGAACTGTTAAAGCACCTGACATTCTTGTTTCCATTAAGTATTTCATTTGGTTGAAATCAATATCGAAATCATCAAACATACTTACAGAACCACCTTTATCAGCACCAGCTGTGTAGTCGTTCATATTAACAATTATTCCATATATATCTTTATAAGCATCTGCTTCCATTTCTGGAATTGTTACTATTTCTTTAACTCTTAATGCTGTACATAATTTTTGGATAGAATCATATATTAATCTACCATTTTGGTCTTCAATTAATAATAACTCTGTTAATAGATCTTCTGTAGTATAGAACGTTGGATTTCCAGAACCTTTATATTCTTTTCTAGATTTTATAGCAGCTCTAACAACACCCTTTGTTACACTATCATTTTCTGAATGAGAATTCTTAGCATTATTATAATCAACACCATCTGTAACTGTATATTGGATTGTATACATTTCATTATCTTTGATAACTGGTCTGATGTTTTGTTCATTAATTTTGTTTGGATCAGAAACATTTCTTCCATCACCTAATAACATAGCTAATGCTAATTCTTTGTCTAGGTTCTTTCTCATTTCTCTCTTTTGCCATGCAACGATATCGAAATCTGTTATATCAATAACATCATCTCTATCAATATCATTTTTAATATATACAGTTGTTGGAGTTGTTACTCTGTTTAAGAATGACATTTTAACATCTGTTTTTAATGTTCCTTTAATATATCCTTTTGCTCTAGCTTCTGTTTCACTCATTCTACCGAATGTTGTTTTAACTCTAGAGAATGGTGTGTGTTTAACAGCATTCATAACCTTAGCAACCCAAGATCTATCTTCTTCGATTACTCTAGGTTCTTTATAAAGTTCTGTAGCATCTGGGAATAATATTTCATAATTTTCCATATTATTTGCTTCAGCATGAGCTATAAAGCTTTCTTTCATAGAACCATATTTTTTTGCTTCTCTGACAGCATCGTTAATTATTTCAGAGTGCATTAAAACTTCTTGATTATCTTCTTTATCAAATACATTGTGTTTCATAACTTCACTATCTCCTTTATCTTTATTATTTTCTTCTTTGTCTGAAGAATCATCTTTTTTATCATCTTTATTGTCATCATTTTTATTGTCATCTTTTTTATTGTCATTATCTTTCTTTGATTGTTCTATAGCTTGACCAACTATAGTATAAACAGCCTCTTTTTGTTCTTCGTTTAAAGTGTCAAAAATTTCTTTGACTGTTTTTTCATCTTTTTTCTCTTTGTTGTCTTTTTCATCTTGTTCTTTCTTTTCTTCTTCCATTTCTTTTGAATCCTCCTTTTCACTAGAATCAGATTCCTCATCAGAATGTTGAAGAATATCTATTTTTTCATCGGTATAGATAACACCTTCTTCTTCCATTTCGGAACCTTCGCCATGCATAACTACAGAATCAATATATGCTCCTGGATTAGCACCGGCTAAAACTAAACTAACTTCTCTAATACAACCATGTATTACATTATTAGCTACAGTTTTTAATTTATTTGCAAATATTGATAACTTATCTACATCACCATTACGAACTAATTCTTTAGCTGTTCTTCCAGATTCAGTATCATTAAATTTGCAATAAGCATAAACACCATCAGCTCTATTTTCTAATAATGCATGACCTAAAACTTCATTTGGATCATCATGTTGATGATTCCATACTAATGGGACTTTTTGTCCATCATTGTCCTTAAAAGCATTATTCATTATAGTTCTTCCATCAGAACATTTGATGTTACTTTTTGTTGCCCATCCGCTAAAATCATAATCAGTTTTGTTCATGATTTAGACACTTCCTCCTTTCATTAAATTATTTATAACTTCATCGACGGCCTTTTTACCATTTTCTTTGTTGGAAGTGGTATCAGAACTATTAGATATGTTTTCTAAACGTTCTGTTGGCTGACTGATGTTGCTATTGATTAATTGATCAGCTTTCGGATCATCAGATGGTTTTCTACCAACAACTTGTCTAATTTCATTAGATGATAATATTTCGTTTCTAGTAAATTTATCTGATATTTCAGCTAAATCACTTACTGGAACTAATTTGAATGGGTCTCTAAAGAATACTATAGACTGTTTCTGAGATCTTGCTGTTTTTGTAAGAAATTTTCTTTTTATTTCATCAACTATAGATGAAACTATTGGTTCGATAGTACGTGAATAATAATTAGTCATAGTTTTCTCGTCTGCGGTTCCATCCATTACTCCTTGCGTTATACCTAACTGGCCATATAGCATACTCGTTAGATATTCGATTTGTTTCATTAGATTGTTTTCCAACGGACGATTTAACTGTGTAATCTTTTCAGTACCATCTGTATATGCAATACCATATTTAGAACCTTTTAATTGACGTTCTATATCCTTACGTCTTTGTTCTGCCTGTTGTCTTCTTGCTTCAGATTTAACTATATATGGTAATTGTATAATCAAATCAAGTTTTCCTGAACCAGATTGTTCATCAATACTATCCAATAATACTAATTTTCTTATTAGACGTTGTAAAGTTGAATTCGGTTCATTCATTACTGCATATAACGGATTCTCTATAATACCAACTCTAGATTTTGGAAGTGTTATTTCTCTTTTGATACCCGTATTATCATCATATAGTTCAACTCTTACATGTTTTGGATACCAAGTAACAATACGTCCAGTTCTTAAAGTTAATATTTCATAGGAATCTGTTTTCATTGGATCTTTTATAGTGTCAACAGGAACAATAGCAACACTACCCTCATCAAACATTGATAATACTACATCTTGCATAAACGCTCTACTTGTTTGATCAATATTTGATTCCAAAGTTAGACAATTATTCAAAGTAGAATCAATGTTTTCTTTATAACGATCATTATCATCTAATCTACAATGATAAATATCTATAGATGCTACATCTAAAGCTATTCTATTAAATATTGAAGTTACAATAGAACGCTCATTTCTAGTTGATAATCTTGTTCTATCCGGTCTATATGATGAACCATTAGAATAACTAGTATAACGATCATTATAAACATTGTAATATGTTTCATCTTGATCTCTAAAAGCGTTCCATGCTTTTTTCAATCTTGAACCTATCGTCAATTCCATAGCTTATCCTGTCTCCTTCCTTTAAATTTTATTCAAAAGCTTCTCTATTCAATTTCCATGCAATATAACCATCCATTAACGCTGCGACAGCATCAATCTTTTGATCATATCTTTTCTTGAATAATTTTCTATTTCCATTAGTATCTTCTAATGTTATACAATTTCCCATTGTGAACACCATTAATTCTTCATCGAATAATAATAATCTGTCTTCTGCCATTTTCTTTATTTCACCAAGCGGAACTGATTCTGTTTTTGCACCTTGTATAACTTTTTCTATTCCAAAAGGTCCATTTTCTCTTTCCCATCTTTCAACAAAATCTTTTGCATTATATGGATCATAACCAAAACATCTTACATCATATTGTTTTTCCATTATATGATTATCCAAATCGTCATATACATCCATCATATCCAATATTGTGCCATTCATAACTATTAATGAACCCTCATTAATAAATTCGTCATACTTTATTCGCATTGCTGGCTGCAATTTCATTAATGTATGCTCTGAAATATAATTTCGTGTTTTGATTCCGAAAGCTCCACCTTTAAGTGGAAATAAAAATGTAAATGAACAGAAGTCATCTCCTTGAGATAAATCGGCTCCAAGTGCACATGGTAATTGCCAATAATCTCTTTTTCGATGTTTTAATGTTTCTTCATATGTAAAGAAATATGTATAACCTTCCATAGGTATACCAAATCTTTTTGCTAATATATCATTTCGTGTAGCTGGAGCTTTTTCAGCTCTTTCTACATCTAATTGATATGTTTCATAACTTACAGTTTTTCCTAAATTAGGATTTGCTTTAACCCACATACTTGGGTCAGATACTTCATCAATTGAATCAAGTTTATACCACCAGATAGAAACATGTGGATTCACATATTCACCTTTTAGTATATCCATTAATTCCATTTTGACAGTATCACCCGGTCCATTACGTACTGTACCTTCTGAACTAACAGCAATAATTATATAATCATCATTTTTAGATGCACCTTGTTCTAAAGCACCGATAACATCTTCTCTAACATCACCAGATAACCATTCATCAATTGTATTAATTCTACTATTAAGACCTTGTAATTTATCTATAGTCATTGGTCTTATTTCCACAATAGATCCTGTTAAAAAGTTTTCAATTCCCTTTTTAGTTGATGCCAATTTAACTCTATTCACCTTTGAACCAGTAGTATTATTTATAGATCCTTCAGTTAAGAATTTAAACAACGGTCCTTTAGCTCTTGTTATAGATGTTCTCATTGGTGACAATACTTCTTCTGCTTGTTTCATAGTTGGAGCAGTATGTACACCATGTGTAGTTGTTGTGTCCACATTTAGAAAATAACTTTGTATATAAGATTCATATTGAGATTTTGCAGCACCTCTGGCGACAATAAGATACTGTTTATTAGTTAAACGTTTTTTAATTCGTTTATTAACATAATGTCCACCATGACCATCTTTTGATGGGACATATACACTTCTATCAACAAAGTAATACCAACCGAATACTTCTTCAGCCCATAGTTTAAATGAATCTAGAAGATTAAGATCTCCACCATCGGTCAATGTTAATTCTGTTTCACAATATTCTATAAAACCTTCAACTGCTTCTTCATCATAATAAACACCGGGGTTATCGATTAAAGAATCAATTCTATTCATTTCTAGAGATATTGTTTCACATACCGGTACTTCGCCTCTTATTACAGCATTTCGAAACATTCCATAATATTTTGGCGTAGCAGTATTCGATAATGCCATAATTATTCCTCCTTATTTTTTCTTTGACAATTTTCGTAAATAATCTTCAACCATTTCCTTTCCAACTTTGGTTGCCGCGGGTATTAAAACATCTCTACTTAATGTTTGAACAAACCTTTTTCCAAGACTTGCTTTCTTTTGATGTAATTTTGCATAATCTTGAGACGTTCTTATATAATCGTTTTCAAGACTCATACGATTAGTTCTTTCACGTAATTCCTCATTTGTCATATCTTTAATAGTTTTCTTTTTTGTAATATTTTTAGTTTGCTTTTTATTATTATACTCTTTTTGTTTTTTAGCTTTTGATTTCTTTATGAAAAAAGGATTATTACGTTGTCTTCGTCTTCCAGCAGATGTTAAACTACCATCTTTATTTTGATAACGTCTTACTCCCCATTTCATACCTCTAATGCCATGGTGCATTAATGTATCATACATTGAATCCGTATCGCTATATTTCCACATTATTCAAGCACCTCCTTATCATTTTCATATTGTACATTTATACGCCATTCATATTCAGTAATAGTCTGTTTTATTGATTCTAATACTGATGAATTCAAAGGTGGATCAAATAATAAACGAACTCTTAAATAAATATATGTTTTTATCATATCATATTTTTTAGAATCATTTATAAAATCTGTCCATATAGCTTTATCATCAGCTATTGTAAATCCTTCTTCTGGTCCTATTCCTAATTGTGTTAATGTATTTAATACTGTATTAATATGAATAATAATATCTGTATCAAAAGCTTTATCATCATTATGAATACCTAATAACTTTTTGATAGAATTTAATATACTTTCATTCATATTAATACTCCTATTCTACTTTTATAAATTTCTTCATACAATATCCATCTAAATCTTGTATATGAATTCTATAAAAGTCATTTACAGATTCTTTCAATATAATTTCTACTTTTTGTCCTTTTTCTAGAACAGAAATCATAGGATCATCTTTAGATGGACCACTTCTTAAATATAGCATATTAGGAATAACAACACCAGACTTAATACTTGATGTTTGTTCAACTTTTACTTCATTCTCAATATTATCCTCTTGTTTTTCTTCCTCTTTTATAGAATTCAATATTGTTTGGTTTTCTTGTGTGCTATTTTGAGGTTTAGAATAATTAGAATAATTTCTACCCATATTTATCCTCCTTTCTTATTTAATGTTTCCATGGACAAGTATCATATTTTGTCCTTTCTATTGGACCTTTAGGTAATATATCTGCGTTACTATAGTGTATTGCCTTATGTGTTAAATCCGAACAACATATTGCATATTCTGGATTTAATAAAAATTCAATTTTGTTTTCTAATAAATCTTCAATGTTTATAGGATTTATATGATGTATAAATATCGGTCCATATATATCTAAACCATCAACACCTAAATCACAACCATTATCTCTTAATATAATCTGTTTTCTAAATTGTCTCCATTCATATGAAGTATAGAATTTTTGATTGAGATAACGATCATGTCCAAAAGTTTCTATACCAATGGTACCACCTATTTTTAGATATTCAAAACGTTCTTCAAAAGTTTTTAATTGAATTAGTTCTGAATATGTTCTAATATTCCTCAGGTTCTTCATAATCATCACCACCGTGACCAGAATATTTTTGCATTGCTTTAATAGCGTTTGCATATAATTCCTCTATACGTTTTGATGATTGTAAAGATTCTGTTTTTGCTGAGATTAATTCTTTTTGTTTTTCTAAAATTTCTTTTTCAATCTTTTCTTTACTCGAACCGAGTTTTAAATAGTGTGTTATTACTTGAGAAGATGCAGTACCGTCGCGTAACTGTTGTTCGGCTAGATTAGTTGCTAAATAAATTAACTGATTTTCTCTAGCTTCTGGTGTTAATGCTGGTCTCATTGAAGATTTTGTAGAAGACTCATTAACTTTTTTTACTCTTGCCATAACTTATTTCTCCTTTCATAACAGTTCATAGACAGATTTAATATACTTAGGTAGCACTTGAAGTGACTTACAGGGGACAATAATATATTCAAAAACATTCAAAAATATTTAGAAAGGAGAATAAACATAAGTATCCTCAGAATATTAGGAGGTAAACGCGAATTACCGACATCTCATATACCCATAAGCCACTTCAAGTACCACCTAAAATGCTTTTTCAAAAAATTCCGCCGGGGAAAATATAAAGGCCGCCGCGATGCAGGAGGGGGTGTCGATTTTTTGGACCCCCTCCCTATACTTTTTATCGCTCATAGCCTCTAATTTTGTTCATTTTTGTGGTTTTTCTTGATTTTTTTGTAAATATCTAATGGATCAATCTCAATTAATCGATCAATTACCCTTTGTTCTTCTTCAATTAGTTCTTTATCTGTCATATCTTCTGTAACATTTGATAATCTTGCTAGTTTAGAGCAAGTATAATAACCTTTTTCAACATCAAAGTCAAACCATTTATCAAATTCTGTAAAAGGATCATAAGGATTGTCAATTGTTGTTATTCTAACATCATTTTCCATAAGTTATTTTCCTCCTTTTAAAATGTTAGATATTGTTGAAGGAGAAAGATTCATCTTTTCAGCGATTTGACTTAAAGTAAAGTTTGAATTAGCCAAAGCTTTTATTCTATTTATTTGTGGTGTACTTAATGTCTTTCTATCTTTTGGCATTGCTCTTTCTCTTAAACTATCAGGATCACAATTATCTAAAATTTGTTTTAATTTATTATTACTTATTGCACCAGCTTGTATAGCTTCCCATTCTTTATCTGTTATAACTATATTTCTTTGCTTTCTAGTTAATGAATTTAATTCAGATCTATATTTGGTTACCGCTTGTTGTGACATTTTTCTTATATCTTCTTCTTTTAGATCTGGAATTTCTTCTCTTTTTCTATTAATTTCACTATTTGCTTTTCTTAAAGCATATCTTTCTCTTGGTGCATTCTTTAAAGCATTATTTAATTTACTTTCTAATGATGATACTTCCTTAGCATAATTCTTTTTTGCTTGGGGACTATATTGTAAATTAGGGGTATCTAGGTATTCTTTTCTTGCTTTAATGGCTAATGCCTTCATATCATTAGCGTAATCAGCATATAATAATTCCATGGGGTGTCTTTTTTGAGATACTAGGGTATATGCATCATCTGTATCCCCCATTTTAGTTGTTTTAGTTGTTCTCATCTTAAATTTATAAGATATCGAACCATCTTTATTTGTGAATTGTACATTACCCTTCTTGTCATAGGATAGTACTGGTTCATACCTATCCCTATCTTTTGCATTATTCATATCATAAGATATCTTCTTACCGTCACTCTTAGTAAGGGTCTTGATATGGGTTGTCTTATTATATGATGATACTGGATAGTATAAATCTTCATCATTAGCTCTTAATCTTATTAAAGATCCTTCAGGTTTAGATGGATCATACCAAGATTTACCTTTTTCGTTTATTCTAGGTTCCCCTCTAGTTTTAGGTATGTCTTTTTCTCCTTTAGCCTTTGAAACTATAGTAGAAGCTCCACCAGCACTTTTCAAATTTCCATTCTTATCATATTTAGGTTGATATTTTCTTCTTAAAGATTGTATATCATTATCTATAAAAGATTGTTGATAATCTAACTTGTGCTTTTCAGCATCAATAACAACCATAGAATGTTTTACTGCTCTTGCTAATTCCTCATCTGAAGCATGCTGTAAAGTCATATCTGTTATTAGATTAGATATCTCACCCATTTGAGTATTAGTATTTTTCATTATCTTGTACTCTTTATTTCCTCTAAAGTAATGAGTAACACCATTCTTATCGGTATATGTCTTAGATGGATCTGGACCATATTCTAGTTTATTATCGAATCCTTCCAAATCTTTTAAATATTTTCTATTCTGTATCTTTACTCTATTATTTCTATCATGAGTTGGAATACACATAACAGTATCACCATCAAAATCAGCACCAGATAATCTATCAGCTACTTTTTTATTTATACCAATAGCATCTATACTATCAGTTCCTATTATTCTTTTTGCCATTGGATTTTTATCTGTTACTGTTAATATTGGTATTTCAAATGTCCCAGCATGTGGATATCTAATTAATGCTAGTTTTGTACCAGGTTTATATTGTGGTGCATATACTTCTGTTTCTTTTAAAGTATTTACTGGTATTATAACATGATACTTTTGTCCTGGTAATGCTGCTGCTTTTAAATCTACAGCTGCTGCATCACACTCATCTGCAAATTTCTTTAAATAATATTTTTTAACTGTTGGGTTATTTAAAGATTTTATAGTATCAAACTCTGCTTCTTTATCAGTCTTAGCTAAATTTAATTGTTTCTTAGCTAATGGTAAAGATTGTTTTGATAGAAATTGTGACGGTAAAGCATCTGCCCATTCTGTCCAATCACCCTCATCAGCTCTTTTATTTATTAGACCTAATTTCTTTTTACCTGTTTTAGGATCTGTATACCAATATTGACCACCTTGATCTGCATCTTTAATTGTAGAACCAAAAGGATTATCAGGATCAGCTTTAATTGGTTTTAATACACTAGTTAATGGTGTTCCTCTTTTTTTATTCGTATTAAATACAACATCAACTCCATCTGGCATATGATCACCATATATAGCCATACCTTTTATATAATGTGTTCCATCAACTAATATACGAACTTGAGCATATCTAGAACCGCCTAGATCTAAATCAGGAACACCTCTACGAATTTCCACTGTTCCGTCTCTTTCTAATCCACCATCTTCAGCATAACGAACTTTCATTCTTTTAGAACTCATACTTGCTGGATATGTATATTTCTTTTGAAAAGTTTCACCACCATCTTTACTTTCGTAATCAGTTAATGATTTAACTTTATCATAATCAAACATCTCTTTGTGTTTTTTATCCGGAGTTGCTAAAACCTTTAACGTTGTACGTTGATCTTTATTTGTTGGTTGTGGCATTCTACCACTATATACATTATATCCTTCTTTTTGTAAAATATAAAGAGCTGTGTCCAAACGTTTTCTAGATATTCCTAGTTCTCTTTCAACGTTTTTACCAACATCAACCATACCTTTTTCATCAACAATCTTTTTTAATTCATTAGCTGTTTTTCTAGCAGCACCAACTCTACCTTCTTCGTCTTGTTTAAACCATTCTCTAACTGTAGACTCATTTCTAACACCCATTCTTCTTGCTATTTCGGTTGCTCCTAATCCTTCTTTATCTCTTAAACGTTTTGCTTTATCAATTTGTAGTTGTCTTCTTTGATCTAAAGCTATAGATTTTTCCATACGATATTGAGAAGTATTTAAACCAAATGCTTTTTTAATATTTTCTGGAGTTTCAGTCCATCCTTTTGTTTTTAGTTCATCAATTCTTCCTAAGAAATCTCTATTTTCATGTTGATAAGGGTCTTCACCAGATCCGTAAGGGTATCTTCCAGATCTTCTCGGTGTTCCATAATGTTCTAAATATTCTTCATCTGTCAATTTAGATGATCCAATATAACTAGCTATTTCTTTAGCTACATTATTCATTATTATACCCTCCCTTCAACATTTTCTAATAATTTATTTAGATGAACTATCTTGTCCATTATTGCCACTATATCTTCTGGCAATGGTTCATGAACTAATACTTCATCATTTTGATAAATTCTTAACTCAATTTTAATATTAGTTGGTTTTATTTTATATTCCAAACAAAATAGAGCAGCATATATTTCAAGTTGCTCAATATGTACTGGTCTAACTCCAGTTTTTAAGTCATGTATTCTAAGAAAATTATCTCTGAAAGATATGGCGTCGGC
>ERZ1643249.796-NODE-796-length-33704-cov-42.588041_pt1 | contig 33704 bp, 84 predicted proteins | sample MGYA00579263_ERZ1643249 | MGnify/ENA primary metagenome ERZ1643249 (study PRJEB29033, sample SAMEA4952264) | chicken gut metagenome | biome: Broiler Chicken; feature: Gastrointestinal Tract; material: Caecum | place: Ireland | collected 2018 | study: Broiler...
ATCTTCGCAGGGCAGTGACCGCTAGTGCTACCTGCTATCCGGGAGCGACCCGGACACATGGAGATGGTAGGGCTTGAACCTACATACCCGAATTATTTCATCGGCCACCCGATTAAGGATGTTGCTTGCCTTCTCGCACACATCTCCATAACCGTCCTTCGACGGTTACCGCATTATTTATCGTCCTGCTCACGGACTACCGGGCGTATATCATACACTTTAGGGGGTAGATGAAATGGATTGACCGGCACACCGCCCGGAATGTGTCGGGGAACGGGGCTAGTCGGACTCGAACCGACAAATACAGGAGCCAAAATCCTGTGCCTTACCATTTTGGCGATAGCCCATTAAATCCGGCGATAAATCAGCGAAATACCGCCGGGTTATCATATTTGTAAATTTAAACATTTAATTTGCTTTTGCCTGATTCAATACTTTAATAGATTCTTTGGGGTAAAATAATATCCTCTATCGTTTCTCAAATCAGGCTAAAACTAAACTGGATGCCTCGACCTATCTGATTCATAGGCTACCCCATGCCTACCATAAACAGATGGTGCTATTGATTTTTTATATTCAATCCATTCGGACGGCAATTCGATTATTGATAACCACCCGAACGGAAGAATACCGTAGTTAATAATTATCATTTATACCTCTATATATCGAATACTCTTCACAAATTCTCGTGGAAACATTGCATAATACCCGTTTACGCACGGTATTTTAAATAATTGAGTGTCTTTGTCATATGTATAACTTTCATTTTTGATCGGTTCTATAGTCTCTGAACTTCCATCCACAAACTGAATTTCAACCATGCCGCACCTCAATTCCAAATCAAAAAAGCGCTTGCAGCATACGCAATAATCATCATGGTGAACCCAACGATGACCACCTTATCTTTTTTAAATGAAAGAGCAATCATGCATGCTAAAAATATATCCAGAAATGTTATGAGATATTTGAACCACATATTTAATCCTCCCCGATAATTCGATTTAAAATATGTTCAGATAATCCTCTTATGTTTTCTCCGTCATATTCTTTTATCGCAGACTCTATGCTTGCCGCAAATGCATCATACAAAAATCCGTGGGTCAAAAGTTCTTTTCTGATTACCTCACAGGCGTTTTGAATCTTCTTTTTTTCTATCATTTATCATTTTCTCCAATTCAGAAATTGTCTTGTTTAACTGCAATCTCATGATATTCCGTGTTAATCCGGAAATACCTTTCCACATACAAAACAAAATCATGACAAACATTATGAATTTTGAAATATGTGGTTCATACAGAAGCGCATTAAAAGTTGCTTCAATCCATGTCATAGAAAATAGCCACAAAACAAGCCATAAAATCCCATAAATCACACACCTTACTTTCTGTTTTTTATTTAACATGTTTCCTCCCGAAATCTCTTCATTTCGTTCGCGCTCATTCCGACAATCCCGACACTTTCCTCACTACTCGTTGCCCGAAAATGTGATTTCGGATGTTGCGGAAACATATACTCAAACATAAGGTAATTTGCCGCATCCAGAAGGTATTCTCGGTTTCCTGTGTCCTTGTATTTCTTAATGCACAAGTCCATTGTGGGAATCGCTTGAACGTTTCCAGTAGCAAAATTCTTCCTTGCCGGGCCGTACTTATAAAAACTCATTTCTACACGATTTTTTCGAAGTTTGTCAAATTCTTTGCTGTATTCTTTTGATATGTCAATCTGTTCCATTACTTTATCCTCTCCAATTCCTCTGAAAATCTTTGAATCGCATCTTCGTTTCTCCCCACAGGAACCACGCTGACAAATTTACCAATCAGCGATGTTACGCCAAGCAGGCTGCATCCATCAACCGTCTGCCCTCCGTGAATAATGTCAATATCCAGCTCCATGTCATCTCTGTATTTCTCACAAAGTCGAATAAGTCTTTCTGCGGACTGCACAGAATCCAAATTGTAGTTAAGCATCTTTATTTTCCTTATCTGCAGTGCCATATGTACGCTTTCTGTCCTGCGCCACAACTTGGCAACCGCACATCGGACAGTCAAAAGAGTCATAAATCTTTTCTTCGTCTTCTGAACCTAAAGCTGCTGATAATCCGATTTTCCCTGCATCTCTGCAAATGTAATGTCTTTCCTTAATCGCCGGAAACTCTGTTCCGAAAATTTTGCATTTTAACATTCTACCACCTGTACTTTCTTTTCAGTTCACGATATTTCTTCATTATAGCTTTCATTTCTTGGTATGTAAGACCTACACAGTTGTTAAACCCTTCGGAATTTATTCCCTCGACGTAGGACTGGAAAAGATGATTTCCGTCCGCCTTATGCCCGATATCCAACCTTTGAGCGAAATTGTACTCTTTGTTTTCTTTACGGTAGCTTACTCCGAATTTATTTTCTTCGATTTTCTCAAAACCGAGTCTTTTTAATAATTTGTCTGCTTTTTTAAACATCACTTAATATACCTCCCGTGTTTTCTGTATCTTTTTCTCTGGGCAAATGCTTTCTTCATACCTATCTGCAATTTCTATTAGGCGTTCATACATCGGTTTCGTCATCAACGCATATGAGTCCGTCTCGATTACAAAGTCCTTGTATTCTCTTTTTGTTTTTGATTCATTTATAAATCTGGATATATCCATTACGGACATTTTGGAACTATCTACAAGCATTCAATCCTCCCTTGAATACATCGGAAACTCAAAATCCACTTGAAATCTATCCGGCGGACAGTACGCGTAATTCCCACATTCGTCCATCAGAAGCAGGTTTCCGTCCTCATTGATACAAAATCCTTCCATGTCACACGGAATGAGGTTCTGCGCCCATTCCTCGGTTCTTACAATATGCTCTAAGTCCGGGTATTCCCCTGTTTTGGGGTCGATAACGTCAAATGTCATATCTTATTTCCTCATAAATTGCTTTAATTACCTCTGCGTCATATAGCGAATTGTGCTTGTTTCCAGTCACAATATCTTCAGTCTTGCACAAGTCGTTCATAATTTTCTCCCGACTCATATCAAAGGCTTCTCGGTCTGAAACGTGGAAGTGTCTTGCTATGTCCATATTCAAATCATGGCATACCGCCGAAATATTTTCCGGCAAATCAAGGGCTGTTCCGCCGTTTGTCAGCAAGTCAATCAGAAGAACGAAATCATAATGGCAAACATCAGAGATAAATTGAATTGTATCGAATTGTTGGAGCCAATCCTTTAATCCGTATGAAATGATCTTTTTAATTCCATGTATTTGCCTATCGGCAATCCCTTCATACCATTTTTCTGTATCGTGCAGTAGTTCAGAGGTTACATTTTCCTTTATCCAGTCATCGCACTGGCTTTCATCATAATCCGTAAACTCTGCATAGAACTTCTTCCCGTCCATTGATACAATTCCTAGACTAATAGGTGTTGTATTTTTGCGAAGTCCAGTAAATTCCATGTCAAAAAATAGCAACATTATTTTATCCTCTCAAATATTTATGAATCCGTCCACCTCTTACAAATATTTCTTTTCCGCACTTCTTACAGGTCAATTTGTAAAGTTTATCCATTCCTCCATCTATCTTGTGAAGGTATTCTTGTTCGTAATCATGTTTACACAAAATGATTTTCAATGCGTTTTTCAATTCAAACTTCCCTTGCACAGAAATTATCAATCCTCTCTATCGGGCAGAAATAAACGACGGAATCCTTTTTGTACAAAATAAGATGTTCGTCTTTGATTTCGGCTCTTTCGGCAGGAATAACTATTCCTGTAACTCCATCCGATTCTTTTAATTGAATTATGTATTGTGTTTCAACTGGTTTTATTATCCATTGCCCTGTCATTTTACTCACCTGAACTCAATCTTATGTCCCTGTCCGTCATGCAATCCGATTTTTTCAGTAAAATAAACTGTACCCTCATATCTTCTCCCATCATGGAGAGTATATGGATATGTTCTATATGGTTCTGATTGAGAAATGTAACTTTTAAGTAAATTTATCAGAAAATTCGCACTGACTGTTACTCTTGATTCTGTTTTATACTTGCCAGAAATCTTCGACCGAATAATCTTTGCACTGCGTTCCTCGCCGGATTCTTCATAAGCGTCCGCTATAAAGTTTGCATACGACAGAAACTTTTCTTCATCATGTTCCATGTGGGCTTCTATCAGTTTACCGATTGTGACGGCTGAAATACATTTCATCAAAGTTCCTCCATCCTCTTTTTTATTCTTTCGATTTCGGCAAGCATCATAATCTTGAGATATTCTTTCAGCCCGTTCTTTGCTTCTTCGCTGTATTTCTCGATATTGATGTTTCCGTAATCAGTCTGGATTTTTTCGATTTTATGAGCGTCTATCCCTCTAATATCGCCATTTACAAAAATCAGTTTTTGTTTTAAAGAGCGATATTCTGAATAGCGATCTGCATTTTCTTGAAAATCATGTTCCGTCATACTCGCTCACCTCCTGTTCTGCCGCCAGTTCCCGTTTGTCGTTCTTGTGTGTCCGGTTCCCATGGCACCATTCGCAACTACCATGGTTCCGGCAGGTTGCGTCTACGACTTTTGCGCCACGATACGGCTTTCGGTGTGATTTGCCGGACTGGATGGATTTATTTGAGGCTCATTCTGCTAATTTTCGTCCGCAGAACGGGCAATAATTTATTTCCGCTTCAGATGACTTGCAGTTATCTCCAGATGAAAACTGCGTTGTCAAAACATACTTATCTTCTTTATTTGTCTCAATATAAGACACGACATTCGGCTTGCCGCAACTATCATTCAGCATTCCGAAATCCAGCGGAATATCGGTTATCTCGTAAAAATTATCAACATCACAATATTTACACATAAATTATTCCTCCATTTCCGAGAACGCATATTCCCTCATCACATTGTCCACAAACCGTATCTGTGTTGGCTCTACCTCGTGGATTGTACCATCCTCGTATTCGACAAGAGCGAAAGTTGCTGAAATCTGTCCAGCAGGATGACCGCCACGCAAATAGGACTCGCCAATAACCTCGGAGCGGAAGTCCCAACAACGGAATAACGCTTTCATTTCCTTGAATTGTTTTTTCTTATCAGGAATCCGAACGATACACGGTCTGAGTCCGCTTTCGATTGTGATTTTTCCGTCTAATACTGCCATTATGCTTCTTCAACCTTTCCAAAAATTTCTTGATATTTTTCGGGATAATATTGCAATAAATACCGGAGTTCACGTTCGTCCACCGGAATTATGCTCCCATACTGTTCGCAAAAATATCTTCCTGAATTTGTAATATACAAATCTGTATAGCAGCAATACAGTAGGCTTTTTACAGTATTTCCGGTAAGAAAAGTGAACTTTTTCTCCGCTTTTGATGTATCATACAAAAGTCCGTTTATGACAGCAGAAACCGGTTGCTCTGCCTTTACCGGCTCTTCGATTTCCGATTCTGCTTTTTCTAATTTTTCATATGTGCTTATGCATTCTTTTTTGAATCTTTTGAGAAAATTCAACACACATATTCACCTCAAATCTGTATCGCCTGATAGCGTTCGCTGTTCAGAAGTCTTTTTTGTTCTCGCGGAATTTTTAAAACCGCTGTTTTTTGTTTTGAAAATTTTTTCGGATTGCCCGATTTATCTTTAGTGGAATTCTATGCCCGAATGGGCTTTATCTTTTGTGAGTGAATTAGAATTTATCTGATGTGTTCGCCGTAGGCGAAAGATTTTTATTGATTTTTAGGCCGTCCACTACACATTTTTGGCGTTTTCAGTGCGTCTTCCATGGACATTCCCTTTGTATTTACTCTGTAATTGAATGTTTCTACCGATATTCCGAATTTCTGGCAAAGTTCATATTTAGGAACCATATCCCCGTTATACATTACAAGAGAGCGCCTTTTTATATTTCTCTTTTTCCATTCTGACGATGGACGTTTATTTTTCTGCTGTTCTGCATTTGTAATCCACCTGCAATTGCTCGGTTCATAGTTCCCATTAACGTTAATCCGATCTATTGTGCATTCACCAAATGGTGCGCTTTCATCGTAACCATTTGAATATGCCCACCTCTTAAATGATAGATAGTCATTTGTCCATTGTTCGCATATAGATATTCCTCGTCCTCCATAATTTCTATAATGCTTGGATGATTTATTAAAACATCGTTCTTTCATGCTCTGCCATACTTTATATAATCTGTCGTTCGACACAGCATTTTCTGAAATATCATCTTTTAAGCATCCGCAACTTTTCACTGAACCATCTTCTAAATCATGTGGAACTGCATAATAAATGTTCCCGCAATCACAGCGACACTTGAATTTTCTAACGCATTTATCCTTGACATCTACCACGGTCAATCTTCCGTACCTTTTCCCAATATATGACTTATCGTATTTTATTGGCTGTGTATAATGCTTGTGGCATCTAAAATCAGTGGCTTGTCCATTTTTGAGATGCGGATATGATATTTCTTTTTCTGAACCGCACACTTGGCATTTCCCGATAAGTTTATCTGGCACTCCGAACTTAACATCAATTATTAAATAATCTCCGTATGTTCTTCCGATATGTGAAAAGATTTCGTCTTTTTTTCTTTTTCTCGGACTTTTCAGTCTGTTCTTTTCGTTTTCTGTCTTCACAATCTTTACAAGTTTTAATTAACTCGCTCCACTTGTTTCTTCCCTGTATCATCATGCGATGAATTATTTTCCCACATCCAGAACATTGAAGTGTTACATCTCTTCCGCGTTCATTGAAATCATAGTTAATATCAATAATTTCATAAACACCATTCATTGTTCCGATGCGTTTTTTGTAATCATCAAGCATTGATTTAACTGTGATTTCTGATATTCCGTGCGAAACTAACTCTTTAATGTCATTCATCTACGGTCATCTCCTTTATTTGTTTTTCATTTCATTCTCAATCATATCTCGGATAAGCTGAGATATTGTTATTCCAATTGACTCAGATTTCTTCTCAATCCAATCTCGCATTTCTTCGTTCAGTCTTATTCTAATCGGGTTGTTTTTATGGTCTGTTGTCGGTCTACCTCTTGGCATTTTAGTCTCCTTTATGTAGGACAAAATAGCATCCGAATAACCTCGTGTAACTCATTTAGCGCTCCGGGCGGTTCTGTCAAGACCCCCTCCCATGGTCTTTTATTCTTGGGTAAATGTGTTAGTGTCGTATATAGCTTTGTCATATACATTTTTAACTATTCGCAAAACTCATGTTTCGCGAAATCTTAAACCCACAATGTGCACAAATAATATCTTTTATATTGTGTAACGTGTATATATATTGCCTTGCCATTATGTTAATCACGAAATATTCTGACAACTATTTAAAATTGTGTCTGAATTGTATAGTTATTAATCATCCGGAAGGCTGTCAATCAACTCCTTCGCGTTATCCTCTCCTACCTGATTAGCAATCTGCCGTATCTCATCGTGCGATAATGCCGGGGCCTGTGATCCGGTTATCTCGATGCGCTGCGGCGTCTCGGTGTAGCCGTAATTTGCCTTTAATGCAAAGATGCATCCCACAGAGTTGCGCTCTGTGGCTCCATCGACAAGGGAAGACTCGCATTCTTTGCGCCATTTTTTGACCGTTCGTGAGTGTGCGGAGCCTGCCCCATCACTTCCGCCCCTGTATTCTCCTTGCTCCCACGTGGTAAAAGTATCATTGCTCACTCCCACTAACAAACTAAAATTTAACAGTGTGGGTCTTTTATTGTATTTATAACATAACTCTGTATATATACTCCATATATCATCTATAGTCTCTATATCTCCAGTATCTAATACAGTATTGGTATTATATAATACCTTATCTTTTTTACCTGGTTTAAATAAATGCTTATATATATACTTAATCATACCAGTAAATAAACTAGGATTATTATTTATAGACTCTGGGTCACTGAGAGTATTAATATACTCATCCGCATACTCATGTATTTTAGTTTCGTATACTTCCGCTCCGCTTTCCGCTCTAACCGTATTTGCCATAACCTCACCTACTTTATCACTCTAAATCAATAAACTATTATAAATAAAAAAATAGAGTCACGCGGCGCTGCCTACCATGACCAGGCATGGAATTAATGCGCCCTTGGCTCTATCTGTCGTCAGTGTATCTCTTTTATTTTTGTATAACAATACCACGTAATAATTATTTTGTCAAATATATTTTATTGCTCAAAATTATATAGTATATATAAATATAAATAATATACTAAATACAGACTAAGACTAAATATAAATACAGAATAACCCCAATAATAAATATAAACGTGTATTTGATAGGGTATCAATAGGGTATCGTCGAAGATTTATGGCATCCACAGGACACAAACAAACACATGCCATTTATCTCATGCGGATGCAATCTAAAATTATTTATATACAAAATAATTTTTCCGCAAATTTCCGTTTTTATTTGCGTTGATGAGGATTTGCCTATAAACCAAAATAAAATTGAAATTTAAAAATTTATTATTTACAAACAAAAAGCCCCGAAAAATAACCGGGGCAACTCGTCAAAAACTCTCCAAAATCAACTCCGCCGCATCATCAGCATAAAGGTCAATACCTTCGTAGATTCCGGAAGGTGCAGCATCAAATACTTTTGCTGTCTCGCCGTCTGTAATAATAACTAAATTATTGCCGTTTGTTTTTTCAAAATAAATTTTCATAACTTCCATCCTTTCCCCGGCTCATGCCGGATTATAAATCCTCTATTTCTTCATTCAGCTTGTCGGCTAGCTCTTCACAAATCTTCATAAAATCGCAATATTCCAAGCTTTCTTTTTCGTCAAATTCTTCCCGGCTCATACTGTCCGCATAGTCACACGGAGCGGAAACCGTGATATTTTCCGGGTCTGTGTTCCCATCATAGTTCAGCCCCTTTTCTTCGCTCCAGTGGGCGAAATATTCGCCGTCCTCATACATTAGCGTCGGGCTGTCGATAATGTATTCTGCTATTTCCTTTACTGTTATTTTCATTTTATTTTCCTCCTTTTTTTGTTCTCCCGTCCGGGTTATCTCCCTTTCGGTGATTATTATTCAAATAAAACTTTATTTCTTAATCCTATAACTCTCTTATCCATCCATGAAGCACGATGAAAAAAATTCTTTTCATAAAGTCCATGATTTGGAGAATTATATAATTTTATATCATTTACTTTCATGCACGATATAAAATAATCTTCCAAGCATCTTCTGTCATTATAATGCCATTGTTCTTGATCTGTTTCACACAATACAACAAATTCAAATTTATGATTATTGTCGTAATCCTCTTGCATTTCTTTTGAATGATGCTTTCCATGTTTTAATAAGCTCAAATGAGTGCTTGCTCTATATCTCATATCTTGAGCGCTCCCGATATAACACTTGTGCGCCGTTTTATTTATTATTGCATATACTCCGGCGGTTCTGTTTTCCGGCATCTTGATTATGTTTTTCTTGCTTCTCGTTGTAATCATCTCCTTTCGATGATTACATTATAGCCTATTTCCGTGTACTTGTCAATAGTCTATTTTCATGTATTTTAATTTTCTTTATTTTTCTTGTACTCCATAATTTCCCACGGCTGGCAATCCAACAATCTACATATATTAGATAATACTTCACAAGTTACATTTCCATTATTAACCAATTTTTGAATAGTATTAGAATGTATTCCGTTATTTTTTAACCATTGTTTATTGTGTCCTTTCCGCTCCAATGTATCCCACAATCTGGAAAAGTCCATATATCCGTTATATCCGTATGGCTTTTTATCTATCGTCCCGGCCATGTAAAACACTCCTTTCTTTTTAATATATGATAATAGATTTTTATAAAAAAGTCAACGTCTATTTTTATGTACTAATTGCACAAAATAAGGCTTTTAAAATAGTCTATTTCTGTATACTATTTTTATTGACTTTTAGTCTATTTCCGTGTATTATATAACCATCAAGGAAAACAAAAAGCCACACGGCAGGAGGTAGAAAGATGACAGAATATATTGTAAAGGTCGAATTCCAGATGATGTTTGGAGCATCAATTTTAACAAATACATTTGCGATCAGTGCCGGAAGCATGAAAGAAGCCAAAGAATATGCAAAAGGCTTAGTGAATGGAGAAGTAACAAAAACTACCGCGCACAAAGTAAAGCCAAATGAAGAAGTGCCACAAATATATTATAGCTGGCTTTACAGATAAAACATCCCGCCCCGGCCGGGTAAAGCCGGGGAACTGTAATGCAGCCGCAGCCGGTTCCAAGCCCGGAAAAATGCAGAGGACAGTAAAAAAACAAACAGGAGGTAAAAAAATGAAGGAACTGAAAAAATCGCTCAAACAGCTCGGAATTAAAGGACACGTAATAGCAACAAAAAAATCAGATCTTATTTGTATATCTGTCAATGGTATTTATATAGGGATATGGAGTCCAAAAAGAAATACATTTGTAGATTAAACATAAGGGAGGTAAATAACATGTTTAAATTGCTAATGCGAGTCAATTATATCTATTCTATCGCTTGGATGACAGTCACCGGAAAAGATAAATTCCAGCACAGGGAAGAAAGCAGGTTTTCAGCCTGGATATATTCCAAGGCGATAAATCATATCTGATTAAAATAATACAGATCAAGAAAAAAACAAAAAGAAAGGTGAAAAATCATGACAAATAAAGAATTCAAAGAATTAGAAGAGATTTTAATAAAAGAATGCCCGAAATATGAAAATAACTGTACTACATGCCCATATTCAACTGATTGTGATAGATATGCTGAAGAGTATTGGAAAAGGGAAAAATAAAAAGCCGAAACGCCCGTGAGGGCGTCCGGGAAAGGTGGCAACTTTTCCGCTGATGATGGCAAGCCAAAGAAGGAGGATAAAAACATGAGAAAATTGTCAGAATGTAAAAATTATTTTAAAGATTTATTTTTTAACTGCCTTGACGAAAACGGATTTGACAAAAGCCCGTTTGACTGTACAGAGCGGGCGCAATATGAAACATTTATCAATACTTTAAAATTTGTCTATGGCGCAGAATTTGAAAATATACGTCCGACATGGGCACAAGAGGCGTTAAACGAATACTATAGTAAATTTTAGGCACGCTGGAGCCATTGCGGGGCGGTTCGATTCCGCCCGGTGCTTTTATCAAAAATAAAGGAGGATATAACAAATGACAGAAAAACAGAAAAGATCGGAGCAATTAGAAAAATTGAAAAGTGGAGTCAATCCGGGAATATTTGTTGTTGAATATCTAAACTCTTCTTTTTCCGTATTTAAAAAATGGGAATATGAGACACAAGAAGAAGCGGAAAGAAAACTCCGTGATTTAAGAAACTCCGGAGTCTATCCAGCATTTATAAATTGCTATGTCAGATTTACATTTTAGTTTCCCGCCCGCCCGGTTATAGCCCGGCAGCCGTCAGCAGGCAGCGGAGCGGTTTTCTAAATCCCAGCCCCCAGGGATAAGGGGAGAAAGTCGCGCTATGAGCAGAGAAAAAATTGACGATATTTTACACAAACTGAAAATATCAGCTATCCCGCAAGGGAGGACAGCGGAAAACCGCGTTTCTGATCTTGCGTGGTATATTGATACCGGCCGCGCGTCCTGCGATTATATCCGCGCTTTATGCGGACTGTCAAAATACCGGATCAATGCGCTTGTGCGCAAAATTTCCACATGTGGCAGTACAGACGAGGTTATAGCCACATCAAAAAAATATTTAAAAATCAACTAGGCAAGGGAAACTTTGCCTTTTTCCCGTGCACTGGTGCTTTGTGTCCGGTTCGAGTCCGGGCGGCACGATTTCCGCAAGCGTCTATATTGCGTTTTAGGGCGTTCAGGCCGCCAAGCGGTCAGGAGTACGGCGCAATCCGTAAAAACGCCATACAGGGCAAAATAAAGGCGTGAGCGGGCAAAAAATCATCTGTACATTGACAATTATATAATATGGTGCTATGCTGTAGGCAATTATAAGGCCGTAAAAGGCTTTTAAAGGCGTTTTAAAGGTTTAGGCATATAAGACAATACCGCAAGGCGTAAAAATGGATTTACGAGCGTTCTGGCGCGTTGTGGCTATGGTTTGCGATATATCGGTTTGCCTGTCTGGCCGGCGGCCTGGTTTGGTTGCGTCGCAGTTTTGTTATATGTGATATATAACATTATACAGAACACGCATTCGTTAGAACACACGTTCAGCAGAACGCATGTTCAGGTCAAAAACAGCACCGAAAAATGAAAGAAAAATCCGCAGGGGAAAAGTACCTTGCGGATTTAATTTTGTTATAAATTTTGTCGCGACAAATCTTAATCGTAAAATCTCATGCTGTGAAATTTTTACAAAAATTTATTTCTTGTTTTCTTTTACCATTTCCTCTAACTGCTCTTTAGAGTTTTGTTGCCTTTCTTCCTGCTCTTTCCTTAGTTTCTTTTTTCTTCGGTATGTTTCTGTTGTGGTTCCCATATTTTATTTACCTCCAAGTTCTTTATTCTTCTTGGTCGCTCTGTTTTCAAGATTGATAATATCCACCGGACTATTTAATTCTTGCGGTATCATTCCAACCACTACTACCCTTGTAGGTTGCAACATCTCACACATCTCATAGAATCCCTCGCAAAACTCCTCTCTTGCTCCTTTAGACCGAACTCTACCGTTTGTGCTACAGCAAACCGTACTCCGCTTCGGAAGTCCGTCTAAGAGCCATTCACGCCCTTCATACGGGATAATATTCACGTTTGGTATCACAGTTATTCCGTTCAGTGTCAGATACCAGTCTAGAGCCATGCTCCGGTACTTATTCCAGTATTGCATAACTAGCGGCATTTGTGTGTCAATAGAGAAATCTAAGCCTAACACACATTGAAACAGTTTTAGGTAGTTTAAGTATTTATCCACATTATTTTCAAGAGCAAGGAACTTTGTGTCGTCTATGTAAAAATTGCAGGAAGTGTTGTGATGCCCCTTGAATGACCTGTTTAGGCCGCTTCGGAAATCTATTGTGTCTGATGGATGAGACTGTACCGGAAGCAATTTCGGAAACCCCATCTCTGTCAGCTCCGCCCCGTAGATCAGGAACTCTTTCATTACATCGTTTGCTGTAGAATAACGCATATATCTCATATAAAAATCCTCCCATAACGCAAAAAATCACCGCAAAATACTTGCGATGTCATATGTTCAGGATTTCCTCCTTTATGTAGTTTTGATTAGATGTTGATTAGATGACGTTTTAAGCCAAAATGAAAAATGCCCAAAACCCTTATAAATAAAGGGTTTTAGGTCATTGATCTTATGGACCTGAGGGGAATCGAACCCCGACAAAATCTTTTAATAACCCCATAAAATCAGGCTCTTTCGCGATTTTCAAGTGATTAGATTTGATTATATCTAATCATTGATATCATTTTCAAAAACCTTTTTAATGACCGCAGCCTTCTGTTCCTGGCTCTTTCGATTTTTATAATAGTATTTTTTTGTAGTCTTAATATCGGTGTGTCCCATTTGGGATATAATCAAAGATTCATCCACGTGACTATCAACCAGTAAAGAGCCATACGTCTTCCTTGCTTTTCCTTGTGATTTTTTAACAATATTTGTTCGTTCACAAATCAGTCTTATTCTGTCGTCGAACAAATAGGTTCGAATCCTTTTTCCGTTGTTCTCAAAAACATACTCCCCATCAGGATTTAGCTCTCTGATTCTTTCTAATATTTTTTGAGCTTCCGATGGGATAAAAACATCTCTGATTCCAGCAGCAGTTTTAGGGAAATCTCGAACCTCATAAATCTTCTTGTTGTTTTCGTCTTCATAATGTATTTCCGTTCTATTAACATGGATGACATTATCATCGACATCTTCCCATTTTAATCCTGCAAGCTCACCAGGTCTAAGCCCGGTATAAAAGATAAGCCATATGCCCAAATCTTTTATATCAAGATCTCTGGTTTTGAAGTAGGAAATAATCTTTGGCATTTCATAATTCATAAACACCAATTCTTCATCAGATTTTTCTACTTTACGAAATACTTTTCTTGAAATCTCAATATCGGCTATCAAATATTTGATACTAAACGATACCATTTTCTTTCTTTTTGCTCTTTTAAATATTCCGTAAATAATAGTTTTTAAATTTCCATACCCTTTCACCGTTAATTCGCTGTCTTTGATTGCATCACGGATAAATTCTTCAATATCATCCTCGTCAATATCTTTAATTCTTCTTTCTCCAAACTCCTGCATAGATTCTTTATACTGTCTGTCATACCGGTTTTTTGTAGACATACATATCTCACCGTGTCTCAACTTATCGTTTGACCACTCTATATACAAATCTTTGATCGTTGGGTTTTTCTCCATCTCCTTCCAATATTCAACGACATAATCTTCCATCTCTCGTTGTGTAGATCTGCTTCTCAGCGCTCTTCCAGTCTTACTTTTCTTGTCCGGTACATATGTGCGCCATCTTTTGTCTTTTCCTTCCCATATCTCATATGGGTGCTTCTTTAATAATTCTTCTCTTTTAGTCATGTTTATTTGTTCCTGAACATATGACACATTTATCATACCATGCTCAAGAGCATACTTCAACAATTCTCGTTCTTCCATATTATAAAAAGGAGCCGGGAATTCCCTTCGCTGGCCAGCGGCTCCGACTCCTTTCTTAAATACTAATTTCTCTTTAATTTTCTTTTTGTCTCTTCAATTTTTTTTGCAATAGTTTCAGAAATTTCTATATTTTTTTCTGCGTATTCTTTGGATTCTTTATCTTCATTATTTGATATTTTTGGTATCTCCTTTTTCACTGGTATTCCAGCAATCATGGATTCTCTAACTGCCCTATGTTCTTTGGAAAATGATTTTTTGAATGATGATTCTATGTATTTCATTGAATTTCCAGAAAAATCTTCAATCATCGCCCATTGTCGAAGCTGCATCGGATTTCCGACTGCTCGCTGCACATCTACCGGAAGTTTGTAAAATTCCTCCCTGTAATTCGAAATAGAATTTGATAATGCCTTCAAAACCATTCCCCACGCATCAGATTCACTAAGCGAACGCTTTCCGTATAAATTTTGCATTACCTCAATAAATTTCCCTATCGTTGGCGGAAATCCAGATGTATCAGAGATTATATACGACCGCATAGCTGCAAGCGCCTGAGAATAATCACATTTATGTAAATACTCATGCCAGGTATCAACTCTGACATTCAGCGGAACCTGTGGGTTCCAAGACGGAAAAGACGCCTCCATGCGACTCAGTAATATTTTTGTTTCATCTCTTGTCATTAAGCATTCCTCCATTTGTTCATCCACCGGTTCCTCTGCGCCTCTTGCTCTGTTATAATGTTTTGATTCAAATATGACTCAAATTTTGTTCCAAAAAGAGTTTGCGGACGCAAATATTTTTCCCTTTCGGTTCCCATCCACTCGTAACTCTTTTTATCAATGACAGTTTTGAAATCATCAATACTAAAGCCTTCTGAAAGTCTTTTGTTGATATGTCTTACAGTTTCAGATGCTGAGCTCCTGTATCTTGTGCCACATTTTTCATTAAGATAATTTATAATTTCGGAAATCTTCTCTTTTTTCTCAACGTCTTCGTTTTCTTCTTTTGGATTCTCAACAAATTCTTCCCATTCATCTCCATATAATGCGTTATACAGATATTCCCTAAATTCTTCGCACTTTATTTTACTTATGTCGGCTTTTATTGCAGCCTCAATCTTAGGAGACTTTGTCCAATTGTATTTACTCCAATTTAATATAAGTATTTCTTTTGTCTTTTTATTGTATCTTACAACTTCATGTACTTCACTAAATCGTTTTATCAAATTTTCAATCGTATCCTTATTATATCCTAAATCATTTGATGCTTGCTTTATACTAATTTCATAACATCCGCTAATTGTAGATTGCGGGTTTGTCAAAAGGTATAAATAAAAGTATTTATCTTCCGGTGTAAAATCATCTACAACTTTTGTATCGCTCCAAAATGAAAGCTGTACATTTCTGTATAATGCCATATTAGCCTCCAAAAATTTTTGATAATCAATGTGGTGTATCAAATTTTCTCAATCTGCACCATATTCTTAATTTCCTTACAATGCGCGCACCATAGATATTTCATGTGCCCCGGAGCGGTCATCCGTCCGGCAGATTTCGCCGCATAGGTCTTATTTCCACAGTCAGGGCACTGGAATACCCGGATTTTGTATTTATGCTTTTTCATTCTTTTAGTTCCAAATAATGTTCGAGAACAAATCTCAAATAAGCAGTTCTCAAAGCACATTTAGGATTTTTATGCATTTCCCCCATCGTAGCTTCAAATACTTTGGATAAAGTTTCTTCGTCATGCAAAAGACCCTTGTCAATAAGCCATTGCTTTATAATCTGTCTTTCTGTCGGCTTCTTGTTTCCCATGCTTCACCACCTCAATATTCAGTTTTGTTCTTTCGGAAATCTCAGGCAGAACCGCCTTTTCTCTTTTGCGGATTGACATCTGGTGAGGTTTTATCTTTGGTAGAAGTGTTATTTTGCACTTAATACGCATTTATAATTTTCACATGACACGTCTTCATCAATCCACCATGCTTCTCCAAATTGATTATGATGGTCAGGAAGTTTATGTATTTTTTCATCCGGAATCGTTTCCTGTGAATTGACTTCCAGAAATACAGTTCTACTTCCTTCGATTGACAAACTCCAAAGCATAGCAGCTTGTAACGTTGTGAATCCACGAACAGGCTTGTTGATATGTCCTGTTTCTCTGTACAGTTTCGCCTTTTTAGGCGTTGTTGCATGATACAGTTTCATTTTCCTCTCTTAATCCTCCGTTTCTTTTTCTTGCTCCCGGCGAAATTCCCTTTCTGCCGGCCGTAGATGAATTGATTGAAATTTGTTCGGGTCATTCCTCGTCATCCTCCTCGCATTCAACAACCGCAAACGCAAAGCCGCAATCTAGGCATACCGCCGTTCCGTTCCCATGCAAGCTTAATTTTTCTCCGCCGCATTTCGGGCAGTAGTTAATATCATTCGTGTCAGATATTCCGCTTACAAATCCGTACATGATTGGTCTCCTTTCAGCAGTTCCGGGTTATCAAAAATGTTCCCCTCAACAAATCTGTCTGTCTGATAGCTTCCTTCGCATTCACATAACGGAATAGGCTTTTCATCATCCGGCTGTTGTATGCACCAGCACCCCCATCCTTCAGCATATACGATCTTCCCAAAGTAATCTTCTTCCGGTTCCATATAGCTGTAAGTGTTAATAGAAACAATATCATTCTCCCATATCCGTTTACCGTTCTTGTCTACCAATCCTATGTACTGGCAGAGAGTTTCTGGGTCAATCTCATAGTGTTCGCCATACCCTTCCATATCAGTTTCGGTTCCATCAATGATATAATGTTTATCGCAAGATTCTCCGTAATAATCTGTTTGATGATGGTAACTTCCCTCAACCCACCATTCCTCTTTCGGTAGATCGCGCCAATTTTTCCGCTTTGCTTTGAATAGTATTTCTCTCATTCAATTCCACCTTTCTCGACAATCTCAATAGCTCTGTGATATGCCCATGATTCTTGATAATATCCGCTTGCCTTATTGTCTAATTCAGCATATGTGCTTTGTATTCCTGCGTCATGTGACGCTTTTTCCCATGATTTCAATTCCTCAATCACCTTTTCCTTGTCAAAGGCTATACGGCAATCAGAAATTGTTCGCAAAACAACGTTAAAAACTTCTGCATATAACTTCATATCATCAGAAGATACATACGGGCTTATTGCCCAACAATCTCTTATAGTTTCGATTTGACTTTTAATTGTTTTCCGTCTGATTAAATCATTACTCATTCGGCGTCCTCCTGTTCTGGTTCCGCAATCGGCGAAAGCCCCAGGCAAACATATCCCGGTGCCAAGTACAAATCATCATCAAGAATGTACGTTATGATTTTCCAGTGTACATTTCCTGTATAATACCCTAATCCACGAATATCCTCGATGTATTCCCGTAATTCCAGCACGTCTCCAATCTTGTAATCCCTGTCGTTTTTTCTGATTTCAAAAGTCTTTATTCCACGCTCGCTGTCTTCATAATATTTGGCGTTAAGTTTCAACTTATGTATTTTCATCTTCCGTTCCCTCCAAATTATCCCATTGGATAGCCTGTCCACATTCATGGCAGAACTTATCGACATTCTCATCTATACCTACCATTTCCCCGCAATTCGGGCAAAGAAGATATACAGTCACATCTGCGTCAACGTAGGCTCCGTTTTCATCAATTACTGGTTTGATTTTAATGCTATCTTTCGGAGCTTTTGGTTTCTGCTTCTCCACCGCTTCACGGCACTCTTCCACGGTTCCGATTTTTCGGTACTGCTGGATTTCTTTGAGGGCGGAGATTGCCATGTCGAAAATTTCGATTTCTTTTTTTGTATCTTCAAAATATCCAAGTGCATACAAATCATTTTTTATTTCATCTAATTCCCTGATAACTTCATCTGCCGTCATGTTTATCATTCCTTTCTACGCTACTCTTGCAAGTAATCAAAAATACTCATTTGACGCTCTTCCCAGTAAAATCGCTCTTCCCAGTCATGGATTCTGGTTTTGGTGAGTGTATTCCACATATTCCCGATTAAATCCGGCTCGTTTTCCAGTTCCAGAAGTTTGTCCCATAAGTCTTTATGGTATGTCCGCAGGTGCTTTAATTCTGCATATTTAGCATTTGGGCAAAACCAGCAGCCTCCCCTCGGAGCAAAATCATAAATCGGGGATAACAGGCCGTATTGCTTGCAGAGATCAAATGCCATTTTCTCTGTATAGTTATATTTTTCTAATAAAGACACCTGATTTCCTGCTTTTACCACACGCTCCATACGAGCTGGCTCATCAATGGCGATTCCAATATATTGTGTAAAATCTTCATTGACTGATTTCCAAAATTGTTTAATTGCTTTTAGCTTGCAATCTCGCTGTACATCACAGTGGCCGGTCATCGCAAAACCTTTCTTCATTCCTTTTGATTTACCTCTTACAGTCCTGTGATGGAAGCAATCCATGTATGTTTTATCGGAATGCAGTATCTTCACTTCATATCCCCAACTCTCAAACACCGGAATTGCCTTGTTTTTGATGAAATCAATATGCTCCGGCAGTTCGCCGCTGATATTCTCATCAAACATGACTTCGGAAAATATAATCAGGTCAAGTGGTTCATTATGCTCGTGCGCCAGAATGATGCTCGCAGTGCTGTCCTTTCCGCCGCTCCATGATGCTATGTATTTCATCAATCATCTCCTAATAGTTTGATTTCAAGTTTTGATTCTTGCATACGTTTCCTGATTTTGTCTGCCAGTCCATTCACCTCTCGAATTTTATCAATAACAAAATCTTTGCATTTGTTTTTATCGGTTGAATAGAATACCGATCCATGAGAAAGTTTCAATTCCCTATCTGTTTTTTCTCCTGATCTGCCACCAAAATAGTAAGTCGAGTCGGAACTGCAATAGAAATATGGGTGTTTCAATTTGATTGTTCCATCTTCGAATACTTTTTCAATTTGAAGTTCTTCAACTTCAAATACAAATGGCTCATTTATGTCTGTCTTTACATATCCGCTATAAAAATGAATATCACTCATTATTACCACCTTCCTCCAACAATCCCTTAAACTTCTCAAACGCCCGCTGCGACACCTTGTTATGCTGCTTGTCCGGTTTAAGCTGGACAGTCAGGTGCTTGTCGATGATTGACGAAATATCCCTTGCCATTGACTTGCGACCGTAGGAAACTCCATCTCGATAGCCACGAGCGGGTTTAAATTCGTTAATCTTCTCTTTTCCTGCTCCCTGACCGCCTGCTGTCTTGTTGTATCGGCATTGATAGCCTTTTTTTGTGTATTCAAGAATCCAATATTGTTCCCATTTATCCAATTCATCCTTTGGATAATTGATAAAATTTATTTTCCACCCATACGGATTATCTTCCGAATAAAATCCTCGTTTCTTAATACTCAAATCTATATGTTGATACGCTGTTAGATGTGAACATAATCTGGAAATTATATTTACTGCCTGTCCGATGTAAAAATAAGAAATTTCATTCTCATCAGTCCGTGTCAGAAAATATATTCCGCTTTTATCGTTTAGCTCTGGATTGAGTTTCAGAAGCCGTTTTCGATTTTCTGCCTCAATAGCTTTTGCCTTCTTTATATTTTGATAACTGATTTTCATTCACCACCAATCACTTTCAAATTTTGTTGACCTTCAATAATCATTTCGTACTCCTTTTCCAAATCTTCTATTGTAATTTTGGGAACTGTAACATTCATCACATTTTCTCTACCATATTCGTGAATAAATTTTTTAATCCACCACGCTTCAATATTATTTAAATATTTTTGAGACTTTACACGAACCTCTGTAACTACCTCAAAGACTAAATCTTCAAGTTTCCCTTTTGCTCCTTGTTTTGCATGTTCCTGCCAACGGAAAAAAGGCATATAAATTGTTTGCCCTATATAGTGCATATTCGTTGATCGATTGTAGATATGATAAATATACCCATATACACCACCGTTATCCTCATATCCCTCTCTATTTTGCCATTCTCCCTCAACGTACGGGTTTATCCTATCATGTGTTTTTCTTTTGCATTCCCATGAACAGAAGTAATGTTTTACTCCGCTGTCGGTTTTTATATGGGGAAAATCTTTTTCTTTCCCCTTAATCGGCTTGTGACACTCAAAGCATATATCATCAATTTCTTTCGTGAATCTATCATAGAAAAATTTATCACTGTCCATTACAAGTGCATAAATCCCATCGTTTTTTCTTGGTTTCGCAAATTTGCTCACACCACTTCTTTCTTTGACAATCTCTTTCGCTTCATCCCTTGTCATACTCTCTCCGCAAATATAGTATTCATCAAGAAGAGTACCTTTTCGGTTTTCCCAATCATCAAGCAAAGAATATTTCTTTAAACTGTCATCTTTCCGATAATCGAATATCCTTATCCAAAAGTAATTCAAATATTATCCATCTCCCTTGCTATGTTCTTTCTGGTGTTGTTAATTGGTATCACTTCCTTTTCACTTAAACACAACAATCATGCTCGGAAATGGTGCGCTGTTCTTTGCATTTCCAAACTTCAAAGGTCCTTTCAAAAACCTTATCTCTACGTTTTCTTTATTGTAGATATAATCATGGAACCATTTTGTATCTGTTCTTGCTGGAACAAGCATAACAACAATAGTTTTATATTTGTAATTCCATGCAGATTTTTGAGTTTCATATGCTTTCCTTACCCATTTTCCAATTTCCCTTCCGTAAGGTGGATTACAAAAAGTTATATGACCTCCCCAATCTGCTGTAAGTCCATCACAATGAAATGGATCCGGATTTTTCTTGAAATAAATATCGCATTTATGATTTTCGTCACTTGCCGCCGCATCTACTTCAAAATTAAATTCCTTATTAAGTTCATCGAATAACTCTTGCGGCGTTTCCCAATCATCTTTTTTACTGCTAAACATTAGTTCCGTATTTATAATGTTTCTCTCCTTTCCTCCCTCTCCCACAATTCTTTCGTCCTCTACAACATCTCAATCATCCGGTCAACCGCTTCTATATTGCAGAAATGAAGCTGTGCGTATTGATGTGTCATATCCTCGTCAAGTATATACAAGTCATATCCCGAACCGAGATTGCTCTTTATGCCTATGCCCTGCTTGTTCGGCGGGTTCATTCCGAGGATTATGGGGTATTGATTATTTCGTGCCATGATGTACCTCATTCCACATTGGAACGCATTTGATGTTCAACTGACTAAATATTGCCATAAGAACATCTTTGACTATGCTATTTCCGCTCTGTTTATACAGTTGCGTTTTCGAGTTGACTTCCGCTGCCTTTTCGTAATCTTCGTCTGAAAATCCCATAAGTCTCCAGGTTTCCTTCGGCGTAAGTTTTCTGATACGATAACGCTCTGTAATTTCCAGAAGCATATTGTCCTTAGTCACAGTTGTGATCGTGTTGCAAACTCCATCTGTCCTCGGCTCAAGTTCTGTCATATTGTGGCGGCTTTCCTTGATTTCTCCGGCTTCATACGCTTTTCTTATTTGTTTTCCGTATTCTGTTCGCTTTGGTGTAAGAATTGCCTTTTCAAGCACTATGTTGTCTTTCTGAACCGTAGTAAGTGCATTGCATACACCGTATGCGTTAGGTTCCAATACCTGTTCCGTTGGCATTCCTACCGTTCTGTCTGATGGATTATCTGGATTTCTTCCTCTCATGGCAACAACCTGTCTCTCAATTACTCCTGCGTCATTCTTTGTGGCTTTGATCGTTCGGCTCACATTTGGATATAAACCTCGATTGAAATTTTCGGTAACATCTGTGTATATTCCACCAAGGACTTTCTTCTCAACAATCTTCACTTCATGCCCGCCACCTCCGCAGACATTAAGCGTAGGCGAAATTCCAGTTGCGTCATATACCCTTCCGGTCTGCGGTGATTTCCAACTCTGCTGTCCTTCCTTTAAATTTCCGATTTCCTTTATTTCCATGCGCTCCTCCAAAATTTTAGGTGGGTCTTTGTAATGCGTTGCTAATATCGTAGGAGACACCCCCCCCACATCAAAAACCCTCGCCTTGTCCGAAATACTTTTCTCCGGTCTTAAGTTCAATACCTCTATCAGTTTTGTTGACTTCAATTCTCCCATCCTCTATCGCTTTCTTAATCATGTTCTGCGCTTTTTCAGTATTAATATAGAAACTATCATCTACATTTTCCTCACAGCAATCATCAATACACTTTTCAAGGGGTATCGGTTCTGGGAAGTGGAAATTATATTCACCCAGTATTGATACCATAAAGCATCGGTTTCTATTCTGAGCCACGCCATAGTCTTTTGCATTGAGGATTTTTACATAGTTCATATAGCCCTTTGAAACAAGGAAATCCTGCCACAAGTGAAAATCTTTAATATTGTTCGTGCCAATCACCTCCGGCACATTCTCCATGAGAAGAATATCCGGAAGTTCTTTCGTTTCGTTCAAAAGCCTTTCAACTTCCCACAGCAATCCAGAACGTGTTCCAGAGCCTTTCTTCATGCCTTTTCGCTTTCCTGCCGCCGATAAATCTTGGCATGGGAACGAGTAAGTAAGTAAGTAAGTAAGTGAACGTATCTTTGTCAACAATTCCTAAATCGCTTCCAGAAACATTCCTGATATCGGTTGTTGGAAAATCTGTTCCGTGAATAGCGTTATAACTTCTGACTGCATACTCATCAAACTCCACCATTCTGTAATGCTCAAAATCAGTGCCTAAATCTCTTAATGCCATTGCTTGTGAACCTATCCCGGCGAAGAGTTCTATTAGACGTATTGGTTTATTTATCGAGACATAAGGCATTGTTATATCAAATATACTTAACTGTCCATTCATTCTCTTCCCTCATAATCAACGCACACATCCGAATATTCCGTTTCCAGTGCATAATACTCAGATTCTGCATTATTGCAAATCCAGTCTCCTTCCTTTTCAAAGTAAACAAATCTGGAATTTTTCTTTACCGGCATACTTGTGTCAATGCAATATTTTATTTCAAGCAATCCTTGCCACTTCGGAAACTCTTTTAAAGAACATTTGAACCGTGTCCAATCCTTTTTATCTTTCTTAATCAATGACATTTCCATATCAAATCTCACTTTCTCTGAATAATTACATTTCTACTTCTTTACTCATGGGTTTTATCGGGCACCAATTCGGCTTTGAATTGTTGCAAAATTCTCTTTTTACATCACACCACAGATATTTTCCATTACACTTAAGCGAAACAAATCCGCACTCAGCACAAATAACAGGAATATCATCCACCACAATAATCCCTTTCGCCACGCTCTCACCTCCTTATCAAAAAATAAATTCCTTCATCTTGACATTTTTTCACACACCCTTCGGTCAGCTCTTTTAAACAGTTTTTGCATAACTTTATCTTTTTCCCTATTGCATTTAATCTAAAGCTATACTGTGCATCCCCTTTTTCCCATTTCTTCCCACATGCATCACACAAAATTCCTTTTGTTATATCAATCATGTTTTTTTCACCTGAGAACCAATCTTTCGTACATCTTCCGGAGTTAATCCGGAAGAACGATACATTTTTAATTCTTCAAGCAACGACACTGTATACTTATCTACTTTAGAAGAATCTCTGTCAATTGATACGAATATTTTATGTGCATCTAAAACAGCTTGTAAGACATTATCAGACAATCTTTTCATTCTTTCTGTATGCCTCCTTTAAGTCCTCATACTGCTTTAAAATTCCTTCATGAATTTGCATGTATGTCTTGATCTGTTCTGCCGTCATAGCCACACCATTAATTTTTACAAATCCAAAATCTTTCGGAGTATCTTTGTTCTTTGGAAACTCTACAAAAGGAATCAGCTCATCTCTCTTTACCCATACTTCTGTGCCACTCTCGGTGCGGGCTTTGTATTCTTCACCAAACTGTCTTTCGGTATCAATAATAATAAATGCTTTCACTACTCATCCCCCATTCTTTTTATTTGCTTGTCCAGCTTCCGGTCTATTTCCGACAGCACTGTATCTACTTTTCCCCATTGTATAGCCACGTGTATGATGCAATTAATTACATCCGCCATCTCTGACCACATATTTTCATGTGGTTTTGTCGGCACCGATTTCATGGATACATTTGCTTCGACCTGTAATTCAATCAATTCTTCCCGCAACTTTAACATTTCCGGAAACGCACCATAATGCCATGCTATTGCCCTGTGTCTATCATCGTCAATATTAATTACCCTGTCCATCAATAAACCCTCCCGAAACGCTGCTTGTAGTGTTCTGTCCAGTCCTTGCCATCGTTCTTAATGTCATTTTCCGAAACATAAAATTTTTCGCCGCTGCCAGTCTGCAAAAGTGTCTCTCCGTTTGCGCTTACCGCTATTACTTTTGCCTCTACTGTCACGGTATCTCCTACCTGTATCATTTGTTCTCCTTTCTCTCAAAAGCTTCTTCATATTTCATTCCAGTGATTTTCAAAATTTTATCAATATCATCAATTGTGAATTTTCGTTCGCCTTTAAGCTTTTTTGATAATTTTGTTTGCGCAGCATTAGGCGATTGCTCTGAATATAACTCGATGCTTAAGCTTCGAACCGTAACTTTATTTTCTTCCATCCATTTTGTAATATTTGGATAAATTATTTCGTCATATAGTTTTGCATTGTATAATTTACTCCCAAACAAACTGCTAATATATTGCTTTGTAACCCCAAACTCATCCGCAATCGCCTGATACGTATATCCGTTAAGAGTCATGGCATACGCCTTTATCTTGTCTTCCTTAGTCATTTCTACTTGTCTTCCTTCTTTCTAAAATCATCGTCCTTGACTATGTATTCTGCTTTTAAAACGCGTTTCATTTTATCTTGCAGTAAATCCAGATAATCACAATACCCGGCGTATCCGTCCGTAATCGCAGCGTGTATCTGCTCAAATCTATCCATCGCCCGGTTGAGGCGGTCTTTTCCAAAGTCAAATTCATCATGCAACACCGACAACCACATCAATATTTGTACTTCGTTGATAAATCCCCTCATTGGTTTTGACGCATCCTCAATTTCTTTCAGTGCCAGAGCAGTATTGATTTTTGTCTTTTCCCGGAATTTCAGCTCATTTTCAAGATCCTCTATCCCCCCCTCTTTGGCGATGGAATAGGCCAGTTTCATTCCCTCTGCTCTTCCATTACGATAATCTTTAACATTCATGTCCCGCCGCCTTTCTTACTGCATTCCATTCCTTTGCAAACCATTTTCCCCACTCACCTTTTAAATTTAATTCTCCATAGAAATGTGCTGAGTCTGACTTTCGCACCCTAAGTTCAGATTCGCATTTTCTTACCTTGTTTTTACATATGACCTTGTCATTCATGACTAAAATCGCTGTTTTGATATCTTTTTCTGGCATTCCCGAAATCATTTTTGAATATTCTTCATCAAACGGATGTGCTATAATTTCACGCACATTATCTGTAAAATTCTCTAATAGTATATTTTTTGCAAGTCTCATAAAATAACCTCCTTAAACAAATGGTAATTCTTCCTCTATTCCTTCTGGAATCTGCATGAAATCATCCTGTAACGGCGGTTGATTTTCTGCTGTAGGTTCTATCGGCTCCGATTTTCTTGTCTGGCTTTCTGGATTTGTCGTATTTTTACTTTCTGCGAATTCACATTCATCCACAATTACATCGCAGGTGTACACTTTTTTTCCATCTCGATTATTATAGCTTCCGGTCTGTATATGACCACAAACGACAATCTTAATTCCTTGCCGCAAATATTTTTCTGCGAACTCACCATTCTTCCCAAATGCCACGCACGAGATAAAGTCTGCACTGTCCTCACCCCTCTTTTTATATTTTCGATCAACTGCAAGAGTGTATCTGGAAACTGCCATTGGCTTTTCACCTTGTGTGTATCTGGTATCAGGGTCTTTGGTGAGCCGTCCCATGAGTATTACCTTATTAATAAGTCATCTCTCCCTTCTTTTCTTCCCACATCTTTTTAAAACGCTCTCCTGCCGCCGCTTTTTGTTCGTCCGAAACCTTTCGAGGTGGACTTACTTTCACGTAATTAACTGGGATGTGGAAAAACGCAGAACCGTCATCGTTTTCCACAATGAGTTTTACCTCATCCGGCCTTTCTTCTGCATATCTCAGTAATTTGTTCTTCAGTGCAGTCCCAGACGGAACCGTAACTCCAGCGTAATCATTACCTTTAATCCACTCAATGCAAGATTCATTCATCTTTCTCCATCTCCTCCAATGCTTTCTCTGCTTCTTCACGGGCAAGAAATACTCTTTTCCCTATTTCACTAAATTTAAACTGGAGCATTTTCCCTTCACCTAAAATTATATTAAAATAAGGGTCATCAACATTTAATCCAATGAATACTATTCTTCCGATATATGGACGTTTGCCTTTCCTCATGTACCATCCGCTCATGGAAAAGTTGGTATATACGCATTGCCCCACCTTGCACGGCAACACCACCAATCTTCCCTCTTCCTCGGCGGTTTCGTATTCTTCCAGTTTCTTTACACAATCGTTTTTCCAATCAATAGGTTTATCACAACTATCGCACTCACATTCCCACCTATTCGGATTTCCGATCTGCCTGTCCGCTTTACAGTTAATACATGGATTCTTATTACTCAACCGTTCTGTCACTTGATCCACCTCCATAATTTTCAAGTGTTGACAGTACATCTATCGCATCGTTTTTGCCGTTATTTATTTTATTTATCGCTCTGAGGCATGCTCTGTATTCAGCATTTAGATTTGCTTGTTGCTTCTTGTATTCCAGTATCATGTCAGATAAGATTTTGTATATCTCGTCAACTTTGCTTTGACTTACAATTTTCCGAATTATTTCCTGCGTGGTCACTTGCGCCACCTCCCGTATAAGTTGTTTTGTTATCATGCGAAATATCCGCAAATCCTGTGTGTACTACGTTTCCGCAAGCACATGTCCATTTAACATGTCCTGTCGATACAATTTCGGATATCATATACCGTCCGCATTTCGGGCATTTTTTGAAATAGTCCATTACCGCTCCTCATATCCTGCCTTGCTTTTAAACAGTTCTTCGTGGTTTTCTATAATCTTATAAATCCTACTTTCTTCCGGTTCATAAAAATATCCGTCCGGGTTATCGTCATAAGCAAATGTTCTGGCAACCACGCTGTGTGGCCATCTATTCGCCAACACAAAATCGTTGTATGTAATTGACGGCGGGTCGCAAATTCCGCATACATCACGCTCAAGCTTCCTCGGATAATTCTTCAAAAACTCTATAAACTCCGCTTTTGAAACTTGTTTTTCTTTCGGTTCTGCGGTATAAAATTTATTTTCCATCACTCAAACCTCATCCTCTCCAACTTCTCAATCTGCTTTGTGAACTACCCACAAACTAAAGCTTGTTGGGCTTCCTGTTTCATCGACCTCGCAACCTACTATCTCCACAGGCGTTAATTCGGACAATCCCTGCCCTATGGTTTCTCTTTTATGCTATCTGTCGCAATCCTTCTGTTAATATATTTTTTGCCGCATTTATATCCCTGTCATGTTCTGCTCCACATTTCGGACATATCCACGTTCTCACTGACAGATCTTTTATATCCGGATTCTGGTGACCGCAAACGGAACATAATTGACTACTGGCATAAAATGTATCTATTTTTATATATTTCCTGCCATTCCATTTTGCTTTGTACTCTAACTGCCTTGTCAACTCATACCATGAAGCATCACTTATGTACTTTGCCAGATGATGATTTTTTACCATGTTTTTTATCTGTAGGTTTTCCGAAACAATCACTTGGTTTTCGCTGACGATCTCGTGAGACACTTTGTGCAGATAATCTTTTCTGGTATTTGTAATCTTTTCATGGCATAATGCTATTTGTCTTTTCTTTTTATAATAATTATTACTGCCTTTTTTCTTATGCGCTAACTGCCTTTGCGATTTAGCTAATTTATTTTCATACTTCTTTATCGTTTTTGGATTTTCATATTTCTTTCCGCTCGAAGTAATACATAAATCTTTAATACCCAAATCCAATCCAACATTATGATTAGTATGTTCCAATGGTCGATAGTCTGTATCCACTAAAATAGACACATAATACTTTCCACTCGGAACCTGTGATACAGTAGCGGATTTTATTTGACCCTGAAACTCTCTATGTAGCTTCGCTTTTACCTTTTTCAATTTAGGCAGTTTGACTGTACTACTCTCAAAATCTACTGCAATATTTTTACCAGTAACATTTGTTGTATACGATTTACGATTATTGTGTTTACTTTTGAACTTCGGATAACTGGAGTGTCCCTTGAAGAACTTCTGGTAAGCTGTATCCATATTGTAAATTGCATTGGTCAGAGCAAATTTATCCACTTCTTTTAACCATGTGTTTTCCCTCTTCAATTCTCTGTTGCAATAATTATTACAATCTGTTTTACTCAGGGATATTTTTTCTCTCTCATACCGTTCTTTTCGATATGCCAAAGTTTGATTATAAACAAATCGACAACAACCAAATGTTTTTGCAATCTGGATTTGTTGTTCTTCATTCGGATAAATTCTATATTTATATGCTTTTAACATTTTTGTTGTCACCCTCCCCTTATTATTTATATTCCCTATTTTTTATCGTTGTTTGCTACCTAGCCCATCAGATGAAGCTAATTGGATTGCGGCAGTGATTTCTTTTCAGACTGGCGATTTTTCTTCTGGCGCATTTCTTCGGCTTTCTGGATTGCACATTCATAATCAAAACAGAAATCGTCACTATCCAATATATATTTATTACTATTTTGGGATTGACACAGGTATTTCGCCATGACGCATACCGGATCATTTCGCACATTCCATTGTTCAATGATTTCCGCTTCAATAATCCCGTCCGTCAGCGCATATTTTGTAATCCAGACTTTCATGATTCCCTCCTGTTCATTGCAAGTCCACATTCATCAGATTTAGATTCGCACTTATCTTCGCAAGTGTTTCTATCATCACATTCTTCACAACAGATATATCTGCTTTTTGGACAGTCGTACTTGCAAGCGGATGTGTATTTCCCTTTCGGAAATCTACGGCTTTCATAATTGTTGGTATGATTCGGATTTATTGAACATGATTTGCATTTTTCTGAATCCCCACAAGCGAGTGTACTATCTGTATTTATCGGCTGATTTACACATCCAAAACAGTCCTGCTCGCTGTCATAAATACCCCAAAACATACGCTCTGCATTCCTAACGAATGCGTCTAAATCAATGAAGTCAGACTTCCATGACTCAGAGTTGTACTTGTCATATCTGGTAACAAAACTATATTTCCCCCTGTTTTCATCATCCACTGACACACCGTTCTCATATTCAATCTGTGATAAATTCAGTTCTTGAAACTCTGGTATCGAAAACATCATGTCTTTAATAAACTGATACACTTCTTTTTCTGGTAATCTTATAGAATACCATTCGTTATCATTGCAACACCGTTTATCTGTACGAAAAGCGTCACGGACTTTCTGCATGATGATTTCTGCTTTTCTTGGCTGTCTGTTCGGCGCTTGGTCGAATAACTGACCGGCGATAGCAAATAATAAAGTTCTTTCGCTTACTAAAATTGTTTTCTGTCTCATATTTCCTCCCTAAAACGGATATTTACTTAGTTCACATTGAAAACCTTTCTCTGCAACTTCCACCCGTACCCACTTTCCAGCGACTTGCTGGATTTCGGATTTCATGCGGTCTGGATCAGCTGCAGAATCGCTCAAATGAATAAGTGTCACTGTTCGCAAATCAGATGTCTTATTCGCCACCACAATCCCTTTGCAGGTTTCCAATGAGCAATGCCCTTGAAGGCGATGAGAATAGTTTGCATCCGCATTATTAACCAAATCCTCGCAATAGTTTGATTCAATTACCAGATGATTGATTCTCTGACTTTTGAAACTGAACGGCGAATACTCCATGTCAGTCATGTACAGCAACTTTCCCATCTCTTCATGTTCTATGAGATACCCAAAGTTCGGACATGGTATTAATGCTCCTGTTTCCTTATCTCTGGTAGTGTGAGGAAGATAAAATGGTATAACTGTCCATGATCCTATCCTTTTCGGTATTCGCTCTGGCAGTCCAATCATCTTCTCGCCTGTGACTATTTCAAGATGTTCCTGCAATTCGTCACACCCATAGCACTGAACACCGGCTTTCATGAAATCCCGGAAACTCTTAATGTGGTCTAGAGATGCTCATGTGACAATAGCAAGGCTTTCACATCTGAAATCCGGTAGTCTGTCGCTTTCAGTGCGGTTCTATAGGTAGCGCCTGCGTCCAGCAGAAGTATCTCCCCATTATCCGCAATTAGCGCATAGCAATTTCCGGCTTGTGAACCTGTAGAAATCACTTTCAAGAGCATTTAAAATCACCTGCCTTTCGCAACAAACATTTATCTCTTTACTTTTTCAACATCATCACGATATGGAAACTCTTTACGCAAATGGCGCACTGCTCGCTCTTCCTCATCTTCATCTCCAAAGTTAAAGAACACTCTCCAATCCTTATATGCTAATGTCGGAATTGAAATCAAAACATCACGCAACTATTCCACCTCCCGTATATCATGCAATCGGCTTATCAGAACCTTTTCTAATTTCCCGCTGTGTTCCAAAAGCGCATATGTACTAAATAACCCGTTCACAAATTCAATTATTTTATACTCACGTGTGTTAAACTCACATTGCTTACAGTCCGGCATTTGAGAAACATCACCGCTGTATGATTCCCATGTATCAACACACATACTGCATTGTGATTTGGTCGGGTAAACTTTACATATTTTCATTCCGATTTACTCCATATCTCCCGTTCATAACCACAGACCGGACAATTTACATATCGAATTTTGTAATTCATGTTTCTGTATATAGGAATTATTATCCCGACATCCTCTCGAATAGTTTTCGTCTCTTCTTTTACGTCTGAATTATCAAATTCAAATACACATCCACATTTACTACATCTAATAGATGAAGTTTCTTTTATAATTGCCATCTCAATCCTCCACCGGCTGTTTGAGCCATTCTAAAAACGCTTTTGCGCAAGTCTCTTCCGTTCCGCAGTTTTTCGGATTTACGAGCTGGCATGTCGCACAATCAGCACATTCCGAAAGAAACTTCGCCAGTTCTTCATCCGTCATATTACGAATTTTATCTGCATTAGTGTTTTTCTCCACTATTTCAAAACACTGTTCTAACCACTCAAATACATATTCTAATTTATAAGAACCGTATCCTATATGGTATTCATTATCCGATAAATCAAAATATTTTATTTCGTAGTATGGTTTTTCATCGATTTTCCGCACAACTATTTCTGCACTTTTTACTTTATGTTTTTTCTTATAATTATCATCTTCGATTTGTAGCGTTTTTTCATTCATAGTCTCACGCCCTTTCTTGCTCAGATACTCCAACATCGACATTGTTACCGGATTGCTAGTGTCTGGATTTCCTGTTGACCGCAGTTCCATCACTTATCGCCCTCTTTGAGCGGTATAGGATACCCGTCTGGCAATGCCTTGAATAAATTTTTCAATGCGTTCAATCCAACCATCTGTATCGATACAAAAGCATTTGTCTGACAGGTATTTAACTCATTGACCTGTGAATTGATACTGTCCAGAATTTCGCTTCTAAATTTTGGTGTAAGCGGTTTGTAATTTGTCATATCTCGTCCTCCTGTGGAAAACAGAAAACTGTGTGCATAGGTTCAATCTTGACATTATCTTCTCGATTATTGATACATATAAACCCCGTTGTCATGTTTTTTAACTGTTCTGCTCCTTCTTCCGGCAAACTCACATTCTGCATGAGCAGAACGCCTGTATAGCACTCATGCAGTTTCTGCATGGCTTTTTCGGCTTTCTCTGGTGTGGAATATTCTGCCATCAAGATGATGGTGTCTTCGCCGCCAAAAAAATCCCATGCAACAATTTTATTCGGCTCTATCATCGACTGAGAAATCGCCACTTTTTCATATGGAATATCGGTCATAACTGGCATTCCTTTTTGACTAATTACCCTCACTCTTCTCCCTCTCTTTCTGACTGTCTATGAACTTCTGCGCCATAGCAGCTACTTGAATTGCTTCGCAGGCAAGATTGACCGCACTATTTTTTAATTTATTTATGTATGAATACGCTTTAATGCGTTCATTCTGTTTTACCAAATACCATGTGCTAGCAAAATGTCTATTAACTGCTCTCATTTCGCTTTCGGCTTCTTCAATCTCCTCATAAATCACCGCCGCTCCCTCATGGTCTGACCGGAACATTGGAAATCTCTGGTTTGCGGATTCCAATTCTTTCTGGACTAATTTCTCTACATCTTCTTTTACTGCGTTCATATCCTACTCCCATCCGTCCTGTATCATTCTTGGTTTGTACTCATGCTCGGTATATCCTTCACCATGACACAGATCACATTCAATATCTTTATACTTCCAATCCTCTACCCACCCACTGTCTGGAAGCCCAGAAGGATATGCGTTATATCTAACGCTCACCTTTCCACTTCCATTACATTTTGGACATCTATAAATTTTATCCCCTTGAATTTTTCTTACCAAATCTTCCAAAGTGGTGTTTCTTCCATACCTTTCAGCCAACTCAATTGCTACACAAGTTTTCAAAATCTATTCCTCCCAAATTTCTTTTCTCAAATCCACCACACGATATTTCGCATGGAATTCACGTTTTGTTGCCTTTATATCGTTCTTTGACTTGTCACATTTGAAACTGCGACAAATTTGCGGGCGGACACTATAAGCCATGCACTTCCGTTCCGCATCGTTCCTCAGAGGACAGGTAAAGTCCATCGTAGGCTCCACAGTCGGCATAAGATGTTTCTGTGGTTTAATGTGGTACTTTTTCACATACCGCTTGATTATTTTTAATTCCTTTTCAGACATAGGAAGAAAGTTTGCACAGCATTGTCCACACTGACTGCATTTCCCGTCCTTCGTGAAATCATAAACCCCATGCTCCATGTCCTTTATCATCTGTTCGATTGTGCCGATCATTCTTCCAACTC
>ERZ1643249.798-NODE-798-length-33674-cov-7.108897_pt1 | contig 33674 bp, 30 predicted proteins | sample MGYA00579263_ERZ1643249 | MGnify/ENA primary metagenome ERZ1643249 (study PRJEB29033, sample SAMEA4952264) | chicken gut metagenome | biome: Broiler Chicken; feature: Gastrointestinal Tract; material: Caecum | place: Ireland | collected 2018 | study: Broiler...
TGCCGGTTATGACTGTTATGGGACCCACGGTTGCGTCTGTGGTGACCGGTACATTCGTTATCGAGTCCATTTTCGCGATTCCTGGAATGGGACGTCACTATGTACAGAGTGTATCCAACAACGACTACTCCATGGTACTTGGAATGACTGTATTCTATGGTATTTTCCTTGTATTTTGTAATCTGATCGTGGATATTCTGTACGGTGTTGCAGATCCGCGTGTACGTATTGGAAAGAAATAAGGTAGGTGAGAGACATGGCAGAATTAAAAAAAGAACAATTTGTAATAAAAGGAAAAGATACGGTCCGTATGGAGAGTATCAGCCGTCCGTCTCTTTCCTTCTGGTCAGATGCCTGGAGACGGCTTCGTAAAAATAAAAGTGCAGTTGTCGGGCTGTGTATCGTAGCAATTTATGCAGTGCTTGCGATTTTTGCCCCGATATTCAGTCCGTATACACAGTCTGAAATGGATGTTAACTCTCAGAATGCGTTTATTTCAGCGGCACACTGGCTTGGATGTGATTCCACCGGCCGTGATATGTGGACCCGTATCTGGATGGGAGCGCGCGTTTCCCTTTCCATCGGTCTGATTTCCGCTGTGCTGAATATGTGTGTTGGAGCGGTTATCGGAGGTCTGTGCGGCTTCTACGGCGGCAAACTTGATATGATCGTGATGCGTATTGTCGATCTGCTCTATGGTATTCCAAGTCTTATTATCACGATCCTTGTTATGATGGTGCTTGGTAAAGGTATTGCACCTCTGATTGTTGCGATGTGCGTTGTCGGATGGATCGGTACATGCCGTTTCGTTCGTGGTGAGGTATACCGTATCAAAGAGCAGGATTTCGTCCTTGCGGCAAAAGTCCTTGGTGTGCGTGATTTTACAATTATTATCAAACATATTATTCCGAATATTCTGGGTATGTTAATTACAAACCTTTGTATGGCAATCCCGGGAGCCATTTTCCAGGAAGCATTCCTGTCCTACATCGGACTTGGTATCACACCTCCTGACTGTAGCTGGGGTGTTATCTGTAAAGAGGGAATTCAGTACCTGCGCTACTATCCGCATCAGATCCTGATTCCGGCATTTTTTGTCTGTACGACAATGCTGGCGCTGAACCTTCTTGGAAACGGACTTAGAGACGCGGTTGACCCGAAACTGCGTGGAACGGAATAGGAGGAACGGATAAATGGCAGAAAAAGAGAAACTTCTTGAATTAAAAAATGTCGTGTACTCTTTCCACACCTATGGTGGGGAAGTAAAGGCTGTCCGTGATGTCAGCTTTGAAGTACGCAAAGGGGAGATCCTCGGAATTGTAGGAGAGTCCGGATGCGGAAAGTCCGTTACAGCGCAGTGTATCATGCGTCTGAATCCGGAACCGCCGGGATTCTTTGAAGGCGGGGAAATCCTGTTTAACGGAAAAGATGTCCTGAAGATGGACAAAAAAGAGCTTAGACAGCTTCGTGGAGGAGATATCGGATTTGTATTTCAGGATCCGATGACATCCTTGAACCCGACAATGAGAGTCGGCGCACAGATCGAAGAGGTGTTCATTGGCCGGGCAGGTGTTTCAAAAAAGGAAGTTAAGGAAAAGGCACTGGAGATTATGAAACTGGTAGGTATCTCTGATGTTGAGAAACGTTACCGCCAGTATCCGCATGAGCTTTCCGGCGGTATGAAACAGCGTGTCATGATCGCGATCGCTCTTGTAAGCAGGCCGAGCCTTGTTATCTGTGATGAGCCGACGACATCTCTGGATGTTACAATCGAGGCACAGATCCTGGATCTGCTTCTTGAGCTGAGAGAAAAGCTTGGAACATCCATTATCATGATTACCCATGACCTTGGTGTTATTGCCCGTATGTGTGACCGCGTCGTTGTTATGTACGGCGGAAAGGTTGTAGAGCAGGGAACTGCACAGGAAATCTTTTACAATACGGCTCATCCGTATACAAAGGGACTGATGGATTCTATAGCAAAACTGGATACGAAGAAAGGTCAGAGACTGAAACCGATTGAAGGTACGCCTCCGGATCTGTTCTTCCCGCCGAAAGGATGTCCGTTTGCGGCAAGATGTGAGTATGCGATGGATGTATGCAAGGACAATCCGCCGTATACATATCAGTTATCAGATGAACATATTACAAACTGCTGGTTACAGCATGAATATGCTCCGGACACAGACTTCAAGAAAGAAGGAGCCGTAGCAGTAGAGAAAGGAGAGGTGGCAGAAGATGGAAAATAAGGAAAAACAGCCTCTCGTTCAGGTAAAGCATTTATGTAAATATTTCAAAGTGGGAAGGCATGCCGAACTGAAAGCGGTAGACGATGTTTCTTTTGATATCTATAAAGGAGAGACGGTCGGACTGGTAGGAGAGTCCGGATGTGGAAAATCCACGACGGGACGTTGCATGATCCGTCTGTACGAACCGACAAAAGGTGAAGTCATTTACGATGGAAAAGATATTACAAAGCTTTCCAAAGCAGAGCAGAAAGAGTTCTGTCAGAAGGTACAGATGATCTTCCAGAACCCGTATGCATCTTTGAATTCCCGTATGACGGTAAAAGAAATCGTAGGAGAGGGATTAAAGCAGCATGGAACCCCGAAGAATGAGATTGACAAAAAAGTAGAGGCATTGCTGGAAACTGTCGGATTGAACAAGGACCATATGTCCCGTTTCCCGCACGAGTTCTCAGGTGGACAGAGACAGCGTATCGGTATCGCGAGAGCCCTTTCGGTAGATCCGGAGTTCATTATCTGTGATGAACCGATCTCCGCTCTGGATGTATCCATTCAGGCTCAGGTTATCAATATGCTGAAAGATCTTCAGGAACAGCGGGAACTGACATATCTGTTTGTTGCCCATGACTTAAGTGTCGTTAAATACATTTCCGACCGCGTGGTTGTTATGTATCTTGGAATGATTGTGGAACAGGCAGAGACAGAAGAGCTTTACAGCAATCCGCAGCATCCGTACACGAAAGCACTGCTTTCCGCGATTCCGGAGGCAGATCCGGATAAGGCAAAAGCAAACCGCCGTATCCCGATCAAAGGAGAGATCCCAAGCCCGATCAATCCGAAACAGTGCTGCCGTTTCGCAGAACGTTGTGAATTTGCAACGGACCGCTGCTTTAATGAAGTGCCGGAGTTAAGAGAAGTATGTCCGGGACACAAGGTAGCGTGCCATCTGATGGATGAAAAATAAAATCAGAATAATGAAGAATTAAAAGCCGGGAGAAATCCGCAGTATATGTGGATTTCTCCCGGTTTTTTGATGCAAAGGCGTCTGCACCCGTGTAAGAGTTTGGTTATTGGAATGCTGTGTTCCGGTCTAATATTCCGGATAATCGGCTGCTGTCTGGTACTGCCGCAGAAAATCCGGGGTCTGCCCATGTGGATCATCCGGCATAATATGTCCGCTTTCGGCATGACGAAATGGATTGGGTACGTTGACAGTAAGAAGCCGAACGACCTTGTTTGTGTGATTCATCCAGTTATGACTTTCGTTGGAATGAATCTGGATACTGTCACCCGGATACAGCGTATATTGGGAAGAACCCACCTGAATGGTGGCAATGCCTTCCAGAATATAGATGAACTCCTCGCCGTTATGCGTATACATTTCCAGATTTTCTTCTGCTGTGTTGGCAAGTGGAAGCAGGGTAAAAATTCTTGGAAGAAAATCGAAGGAAGAAACATCGTGGCTTAAAATATGCTGGATGATCTGAGGCCCGACCTGTACTGCCGGAAGGGCAAAACTGTGTACAACAGGATCTGAAATATCCTTTACCGGTTCCTCGTCGAAAAAGCTGGTAAGACTTACGCCGAGAACTCCGGCTATGTTTTCCAGTGTGTCGATTGCTATAGATGACATGCCCCGTTCCATCTGGGAGAGAAATCCGGTGGACAGGTTCGTCTTTTCGCTGAGCTGCTTCAGCGTCATATTCTGTGAGGTACGTAATGCTTTGATTTTTTCTCCGATACTTGCGTTCTGGTTCATAATATAACCCCCATTCTTTGGTAATAACAGTATATTGACTTTTTTTTGTCAAGTCAACCTTTTCCATGCCGCCTGTCTATTCATAAAAATGAAACATTAAATGTAAATTATTTCACAAAGTTCACAAATGATAAAAATGTGACAATAATTTCTGATAAAAGCTTCACAATCGAATAAAAATATTCATAAATATGAACAAAAGGATTGACGAAAATGAAAACTATGCTATAATAAAAGCATAAACTAGAACGCGGTCTAACAAGCAAACAGAAAAAGTGCACAAGAACAAGAAGGAGGATACTGGGGTGAAAATCAGAAAAACATTTCATACGATAGACACACATACCTGTGGTGAGCCAACGAGAAATGTGATTGGTGGAATCCCGAACATACCGGGTAAGACGATGCAGGAAAAGCTGGAGTATATGTCCACAGAAGGAGACTGGCTCAGAAAGCTTCTGACATTTGAACCAAGAGGAAATGAAGTAATGTCAGGAACACTGATCATGGAGCCGTGCAATCCGGAGGCGGATTTCGGAGTGCTGTATTTTGAGGTCGGCGGATGGATGCCGATGTGCGGACACGATACGATCGGAGTCGGAACCGCACTTGTGGAAGCCGGCATGGTTGATGTGCAGGAGCCTTACACCTATGTAACTCTTGATACCGCGGCAGGTCTTGTAAAGCTTCAGATTGAAGTGCGCGACTGCTCGGCTGTAAACGTTACTTTCGTGAATGCACCGGCATTTGTTATGGTTCGGGATGCGGAAATCACAACAAGCAAGTACGGAACAGTAAAAGCGGATATCGCATACGGCGGAAATATTTACGCGATTCTTCCGGCTGCATCCGTAGGACTTCACATCAATCCGCAAAGTTCTTCACTTTTGATTCAGGCGGGCAATTACCTGAAGCAGCGGATCAATGAACAGATTGCTGTGCAGCATCCTACGATTCCGTTTGAGCATCATGTGACACATGTTGAGTTTTATGAGCCGACAGATCAGGAAGACGGAGCAATCAAAAATGCAGTTATTATCCCGCCGGGAGCGATTGACCGTTCACCGTGCGGAACCGGAACATCGGCCAAGCTTTCTGTCCTGGCGGCAAAGGGAGAAATCAAAAAGGGCGAGAGCTTCATTCACCAGAGCATCATCGGCAGCCAGTTCAAATGTAAATACCTGGATGATGCAGAGGTGGCCGGCATACCGGCGGTGATTCCGCAGGTGACAGGAAGAGCCTGGGTGACAGGAATCCATACATTCCTTCTGGATCCGGAAGACATTTTCCAGGAGGGTTATCAGCTGGCATAAGGGCGGAAAGGAGACAAAAAGATGGAAACAGATACAATGAGAGTATTACATCATCCGATCCTGGGAGAACTCGGTCAGGATGACTATGTGGAGATTATCGTGGATGGAAAAAAGCTTCAGGCAAAGAGCGGCGAGACGATCGCGGCGGCGCTGATGGCAAACGGAATCCACATTCACAGATATACAACGAAAAAGCATGAGCCGAGAGGTGTGTTCTGCGGCATCGGACAGTGTACGGACTGCGTCATGACAGTGAACGGGAAACCGAATGTCCGTACCTGCATCACTCCGGTGGAAGACGGTATGGTAATTGAGACACAACAGGGATTCGGAAAGAGAGGCACGAAAGAATGAAAAGAGAAGTAGTAATCATCGGCGGCGGCCCGGCAGGGCTTGCGGCGGCAATCGAAGCAAAAAAAGACGGCTGTGACGTGCTTCTCGTAGATGAGAACAGACGTGCCGGCGGCCAGCTTTTCAAACAGCTTCACAAATTCTTTGGTTCCAGGGCACACCGTGCCGGCGTCAGAGGAATCGATATCGGAAAACAGCTCCTTCAGGAGACGGAAGAACTTGGAATTGACTTCTGGCTGAACAGCGCCTGCATCGGAATTTTCCCGGACAAGAGAGCAGCAGTATTGAGAGATGGAAAAACAGAAATCATAGAGGCGGAGAAACTTCTTCTTTGCACAGGCGGCGCGGAGAATCCGCTCCGGTTCCCGGGATGGACCCTTCCGGGTGTCATGGGAGCAGGTGCGGCACAGACGATGGCAAACGTACAGAGAGTGCTTCCGGGCAAGAGGATTCTGATGATCGGATCCGGAAATGTAGGTGTGATCGTTGCCTACCAGCTCCTTCAGGCAGGGGCGGACGTAGTCGGAATCGTGGAAGGAATGCCGAAGATCGGTGCTTACGGTGTACACGCGGCGAAAATCCGCCGTGCAGGAATTCCGTTCTATCTTGGCAGCACCATTGCAGAGGCTAAGGGAACGGACCATGTAGAAAAAGCAGTGATCGCAAAATTTGAAAACGGACAGATTGTAAAGGGCACGGAGATGGAAACCGATGTGGACGTCATCTGTGTGGCAGTCGGACTCCGTCCGCTTTCCGAACTGGCACAGATGGCAGGAGTACAGCATGATTTCATTCCGGAGATGGGCGGATGGATGCCGCTTCACAACGCGGATATGGAGACGAGCGTGCCGGGAATCTACGTTGCCGGAGATACGGCGGGAGTGGAAGAGGCCAGCACAGCGATGGATGAAGGAAGACTTGCGGCGGCAGCAGCTGCGGAAGCACTTGGACATCTGACGAAAGAACAGGCAGAAGAGAAAAAGGCCGAAATCAGAGAGAGGCTGGATTCCCTGAGGCAGGGACCGTTCGGAGACCGGAGAATGTCGGCAAAAGAACGGATCATCAAGAAGGGGGTTTAATAGAGATGGCAACAGGAATCATTTATGATGGATACCCGTCTATGGACGAAATCAAAGAGGCAAATGGATGGCCGGACGAAGAACGCTTCGCGAAAGGCCCGGTGGCAGTGGTTGAGTGTGTACAGCAGATTCCGTGTAATCCTTGCGAATCCGCATGCCCGCTTCATGCAATTCATATCGGGGAACCGATTACCAATACGCCTCAGGTAGACAGAGAAAAATGTATCGGATGCGGCATGTGCGTTGCAGCCTGCCCGGGACTTGCGATTTTCCTTGTAGATAAGAGCTATTCCGAGACAGAAGCCACAGTGAGCTTCCCGTTTGAATATGATCCGCTTCCGGAAGCAGGGGCAGAAATAGACGCCCTTTCCCGTGCGGGAGAGTATGTCTGCAAAGGACGTGTGATCAAGGTAATGAATCCGAAAAAGAACGACCACACACCGGTTGTAACCATTGCGATCCCGAAAGAACATGCGGACACTGTCCGGACAATGAGAAGACTGAAGCTTCCGGAAGCACACGAAGGATTCCACCCGGTAGAACCGGAAGGACCGCTGGATGACGATGTGATCGTATGCCGCTGTGAGGAAATTACAGCAGGAGAAATCAGAAAAGCGATCCGGGAATACCATGCAACAACTGTGACGGAAGTCAAGAGAAGAGTCCGTGCCGGAATGGGACTCTGCCAGGGCAGAACATGCGGCAAACTGGTGAGCCGGATTATCGCAGAAGAAACAGGCAAAAAGATGAATGAAATTCAGGGAAGCACGGACCGGCCTCCGGTACGCCCTGTAACATTTGGAGAACTTGCAGAAGATGGAGAAGATCAGGAGGGATAAAAACATGGGCAAAGCATATGATGTAGCGGTCATCGGGGCCGGTGCCATCGGATCATCCGTGGCATACTTTAACGCAAAAAAGGGAGCCTCTGTCGTCCTGATTGACGCCGGGGACATTGCACAGTCCACAAGCAGCAGAAGTGATGGAAATGTTCTTGTCTGTGACAAACAGCCGGGATTTGACGCTCTGTTTGCAAAGGCCAGCCAGGATATGTTCGAAGGCTTAAGCAAAGAGCTGGATTATGATTTTGAGTGGAGACAAAGGGGAAGTCTCTTTCTCACAGAGACGGAAGAAGAATTTCGGATGGCGTCCGAGTTCTGTGAATCTATGAAGAAATGCGGAATTCCGATGCGGATGATGGACAGACAGGAAGTTCAGGATGATGAACCGTATCTTGCAAAAGATGTCTATGGGGGACTGGAAACCATGTCGGACGGCTCGGTTTATCCGATTGGACTGACTTATGGTATGGCATTGGGAGCAGAGAAAAAAGGCGCGGTGCTTTCTTTACATAACCGTGTCAAAGGAATCCGCCGGGACGGCAACGCATTTGTCATTGAAACAGAAAACGGGGAAATCGCAGCGAAGAATATTGTGGACGCCTGCGGAGTATGGGCCCCGGTGATCGGAAAGATGGTAGGACTTGACATTCCGATTCAGGCCCGCCAGGGACAGATCCTGGTTTCCGAGCAGACCTTCCAGGTGGCAAGAAGAAAAGTACATGAATTCGGATATATGTCCACAAAGTTCCAGAGCGACGGATACAAGCGTCCGGTATCGGAACGGGTGGAAAAATACGGAGTTGCTTTCGTATTTGAGCCGACAGCATCCAACAACTTCCTCATCGGTTCTTCCAGAACCTTTGCAGGAGAAGATACAAGAAGCAGCATTGAAGTCATGAAGGCAATGGCAGAGCGTGCGATCCGTTTCTTCCCTGTAATCGCAGATATCAAAGTGATCCGTTCCTACAGTGGACTCAGACCTTACACGCCGGACCACATGCCGATCGTATCCGGCACTCCGGTAGAAGGCTTCTACATTGCGGCCGGACACGAAGGAGACGGAATCGGACTTTCCCCGATCACAGGAAAAGTCATGGCAGATATGATTGCGGGAGAAGAACCGTTTATGGATTTAAGCCCGCTGAAATTTGACCGGTTTGCAGCCGGACAGGCATAGAGAGACGACAAAGTCAAGGAGGTAAAACATGAACACACAGTTTCAGGGCATTTATGCCGTAGTAGTCACACCATTCCACGAGGACGGAACATTTGATTTCGAGTCAGCAAAGAAAAATCTGGACTGGCTGATCGAACAGGGCGTGCAGGGAGTCTGCATCCTTGGAGCAACAGGTGAATATCAGAGTATTTCCGATGAAGAACATATGGCATATGTAAAAGAGATCGTTCCATATGTAAAGGACCGTGTCAGCGTCATTGTAGGGGCTTCCAGAGAACGCCCGGAAGACGTGGTCAAACTTGTCAACAACATCAAGGAATGCGGCGCTCATGCGGCAATGGTGCTTCCATCCTTCTACTGCCATCCGGCACAGGACGAGATCGTTGAGCACTACCGTTATATTGAAGAGCAGACTCAGTTCCCGATCGTGGCATATAACAATCCGGGATCTGCCGGAATCGAAATTGGCCAGGAAGCATTCCGGGAGATCATGGCACTTCCATACACAGCGATCGTAAAAGAGTCCAGCGGAAGCATGCAGAAGCTGACAGAAGTCCTGATGGATGCTCCGGAAAAGGTATCTGTATTCTGCGGATGCGACAATCTTGCATATGAAAGCTTTGCCGACGGTGCCTGCGGATGGATCTGCATGCTTGCAAATGTAGCTCCGAAACAGTGCGTGGAACTTTACGAGGCGGTTTATGTAGAAGGAGATCTGAAAAAAGGAAAAGAAATCTACAAAGAGATTCTGCCGGCGCTGAATGTGCTGGAGTCATTCCCGAAGCCGGTGCAGGCGTTAAAATACGGCCTTGGCAAAAAGGGATTAAACGGTGGATATGTCAGAAGACCGCGTATGGAATTAAATGATGAAGAAAAAGCATATCTTTCCGAAGCAATGAAATTTGAAACACTTCGATAGGTTATAGAACAGGCATAAAATTTCAGAAAGAGAGGTAAGAGCAGTATGGAAATCCGTAAACTGTACATCAATGGAGAATGGGTAGATTCATCACAGGACGAGTGGATTGAGATCGAGAATCCGGCTACGCACGAAATCATCGCCAAAGTACCAAGAGGAAACAAAGACGATGTAGACAGGGCAGTAAAGGCTGCAAGAGCAGCATTTGAAACATGGCAGTACACTCCTCTGGAAGAAAGAGTGGAGCTGATGAAAAAAGTTGTGGCCGGTCTGGAAGAAAGACGCCAGGAACTGATCGAGACCATCACCAAAGAACTTGGTTCTCCGTACAAGGTTTCCGCGGAAGTGCATACGGATCCGTTTATTCTGGAAGCAAAACATTATATCAAGACCGCTTCTGAATTCCCGTATGAGCAGAGAAGACTGACTTCTGTCGTAAGAAGAGAACCGGTGGGCGTTGTCGGAGGACTGACTCCGTGGAATTTCCCTCTGGAGCAGATTGAAAAGAAAGTTGTGCCGGCGCTTCTGGCAGGAAACTGTGTTGTATTAAAACCAAGCCAGTACACTCCGCTGACCGCATACATTCTCGCAGAAGAAATTGACAAGGCAGGATATCCGGCAGGTGTATTCAACCTGGTAACAGGACGGGGCGGAGAAGTCGGAAATGCCCTTTCCACACATGAAGACGTGGACATGATTTCCTTTACAGGATCTACGGGAGCAGGCCGGGAAGTGGCCAGAATGGCTCTTGGCAATATCAAAAAGATTGCTCTGGAACTGGGCGGAAAATCCGCTGCCATCCTTCTGGACGGCGGAGACTGGGAAAATGGAATTCATTCTGTACTGGAGACTGTCGTACCGAACGCAGGACAGACATGCAACGCGCTGACAAGACTTCTGGTGCCGAAGGACGGACTTGCACGCGCAGAGGAAATCATCAAAAAACAGCTGGAAGAATACAAATACGGACCGGCCGATGATCCGACGGTAACACAGGGACCGCTTTCATCCAAAAAGCAGTTTGACCGTGTCAAAGGCTACATTGAACTTGGATTACAGGAAGGTGCCAGAATGGTAGCCGGAGAAGTGCCGGAAGATAACGGAAGCTATTATGTAAAACCGGTGATCTTCAGTGATGTAAAACCGGATATGAGAATCGCACAGGAAGAGATCTTCGGACCGGTACTGGTAGTGATCCCTTACGAAACACAGGAAGAAGCGGTTCAGATTGCAAACGACAGCATCTACGGACTGGCAGGCGCTGTATTTGGCCCGGAAGAAGAGGCAAACAAAGTTGCACGTCAGATGAAGACAGGAACTGTTTACGTGAATGAAGGACAGTGGGACCCGACATCCCCGTTCGGCGGATACAAACAGTCCGGACTCGGAAGAGAAGGCGGCGTAGAGGGATACGAAGAATTCCTTGAAATCAAGACAATCTACGACAAGTAGGATAAAACATGCCATAATAACCTCACGAAGCACGGGGCAGCGGCTCGTAAAGAGCTGCTGCCTCTTGTGCTTTTTAGAATATTCTGCTATGATGAAGAAGACTTCTCTTTTTCTGTGTTTATTCTGAAAATGCAGTCTGATTTCATATCCGTGTTCTAATCTTTTGTCAAATTTATCATCAAATCTATCATCAAATCAAAGGAGGCTTCTGCCTATGAGTAAAAAACAAAGAAAACCAATATCCAAAAAGAAAAACACATCTTCGAATCATCATGTCAATTCTAAATATAAAGATACACTTTTCCGAATGATATTCCGTGACAAGAAAAATCTGCTCTCTCTTTATAATGCTTTAAACAAAACATCTTATACAAATCCCGATGATATGAAAATTACAACACTGGAAGATGTGATTTATGTGGGAATGAAAAACGATGTGTCCTTTTTATTCTCAAGTATCATGAATCTCTTCGAGCATCAAAGCACATTCAATCCGAATATGCCAGTTCGCGGACTGCTTTATCTGGCGCGGATTTATCAGAATTACATCCGGGAGAATGGGCTGAATATATACAGTTCTACCCAGATTTCTTTACCAGTACCGGTATATGTGGTATTCTATAATGGACGAAAAGAAGAAGCTGAATACCAGGAATTAAAACTTTCGGATGCTTTTAAAAAGTCAGAATTTTCCGGACAGGCGGCTCTGGAATGTCGCGTCATCATGCTGAATATCAATCTTGGACACAACAAAGAACTGTTCGAGAATTGTAGAATCCTCTGGGAATATGCATATTTTATCAATGAAGTCAGAGAGAATCAGAAAAAAGGCAGTTCCATAGAAGTAGCAGTCCGGCAGGCACAGAAGAGCTGTATCGAACAGGACATTCTGAAAGAATTTCTGGAGAAGAACAGTGCGGAGGTGAGCGATGTGATTCTGGAAGAATTTAATGAGGAACAATACGCCGAAGGGCTTAGGGAAGAGGGACGCCAAAAAGGACAGGAAGAAGGAAAAGCGAAAACATTAATCAGCCTTTATCAGAAAAATCTGTTGACGCTTGAGCAGGCAGCGGAAGAGTATGGAACGACAGTAGAGGAATTCCAGAAGCTTTTAGCTAGGAAAGTCTGAAAAGAAGATGGAAAATAAAGTACGGGGCAGCAGTTCTTTACGAGCCGATGCCCCGTTTTGTACAGATCAGGAGCAATTCCGGATATCCGATTCTTCCGGAAGAAAGCCCTCGAAAATAAAGTAGTCAAAAATATGCTCGCAGGCATAATATTCCCGCGGGGATTTTACTGTCCAGGCGAAACATGGAATGCCAAAAACCACCCGGCAGATCGTCAGGGAAAGGGCGCTTCTTGCGTGGTGGTCGTAGGCGATGAAGTCCGGCTTTGTCAGAAAGTTGGTCAGCAGATGCCGCGGGAAATAATAGACAGGGTGCACCCGTCCGTCATCCTTGTGAAAATTCATTCCCAGCTGGCCTCTGACGGTATACGGCCGGTATTTCCGAAACCACATCAAAGCCACCGGATGGAAAGATTCGATGCAGTAAGAACCACTGTAATGATCCAGAAGCTCCGCGGCCTTCCGGCAGATGGAACTTCCCACATGTTTATATTTAATCTCCACAAGGAGCGGCACTTTGCCATCTACCAGATCCAGCACATCCTGAAACAGCGGAATGTGCTCAGCCGTACCAAGAACAGGAAGAGCTTTCAGCTCTTCATAAGTCAGCTCATCCACATCTTTTTCAACTCCGCAGATGCGCTTCAGATCAAAATCGTGTGCGGCAACAACCTGACCGTCTTTTGTCAGCTGGACATCCAGTTCGATTCCGTATCCGTGCTCTACAGCGCGCCGGAAAGCGGCCATGGTATTTTCCGGAATTCCGAGACTTAAGTCATGAAGCCCACGGTGGGCATAAAATTTTCCGGGCATCCGTTTCGGACGCCCGATCAATCTTGGCGCGATGGAAAGCAGGTAAAAAAGCCCTGCGGTCAGTCCTCTTTTTATCCATGAATGTCTATTATCTGTCATGATACACTCCTCCTCGACAAAAACCATTGCTTTCTTTTATGATAGCACAAATCCGGCAAAGGGGCAGAAAAATGTTTATAGTTTTTTCATTGGAGTTTCCATGTGCGCTTTGTTATACTATAGTGAGGAATCAATGTTCCATATTGATACAAGAAGAGGTGCGACTAATGAAAGAAAACTTGAAAGAGGTCTATACACAGCGTACGGACAGCTGTGATATGGCAAACAGCGTGGAATTCACAGCACTGATGAATAAATATAAATGTGCGATCATGGAAGTTGAGACAAAACTGAACGTACTGGATGCCGAGTTCTCGCTGAATTATGATCGAAATCCGTTTGAATCCATAGAGACGAGGCTGAAGTCTCCGGCCAGTATCATGGAGAAGCTGAAAAGAAAAGGGTTTGAGCCGACTTTGGAAAATATCGAGAAGAATCTTTTTGACGTGGCGGGCATCCGTGTTGTCTGCGCGTTTCAGGAGGACATTTACAAACTGGCGGAGCTTCTCACAGGGCAGGATGACATCCGGCTTCTGCGGACAAAAGATTACATACAGCATCCAAAGGAGAATGGATACAGGAGCCTGCATCTGATTCTGGAGGTCCCGATCTTTCTGGCAGACGGAAAGGAATATATGAAAGTGGAGGTGCAGTTCCGTACGATCGCCATGGATTTCTGGGCAAGCGTGGATCACCGTCTCCGTTACAAAAAGGAGATCGATGATGAGGGAGAGATCCAGAAGAAGCTGAAACGGTGCGCTACAGTGATCTCCGAGCTGGATCAGGAAATGCAGGATATCCGGAACATGATCGAAAAGAGCAACGGACAGAAACAAAAGCCAAGATATACCTGATTTGCGGTCGGAATGTTTTACGAACCCGGAAAACATGGTATACTATAGAACAGGAAAATTTGAATCGAAATGAGGAGATTGGAATGGACAGTAAGAAATTACAGGCATATGAGCTGATACAGGAGAGAGACCTGAGCGGGATCAAGGCAAAAGGGACGCTTCTCCGTCATAAAAAAAGCGGGGCAAGGATTGCCCTGATCGAAAACGATGATGATAACAAAGTGTTTTCCATCGCATTCCGTACGCCTCCTGAGGACAGTACGGGACTGCCGCATATTCTGGAGCATTCGGTACTCTGCGGATCAAAGGAGTTTCCGGCAAAGGACCCGTTCGTGGAGCTGGTGAAAGGATCGTTAAATACATTCTTAAATGCGATGACTTATCCGGACAAGACCGTATATCCGATCGCAAGCTGCAATGACCAGGATTTCCAGAACCTGATGCATGTTTACATGGATGCGGTATTCTATCCGAATATTTATGAGAGTGACAAGACATTCCGTCAGGAGGGATGGAGCTACGAGCTGGAAGATCCGGACGGAGAGCTGAAATACAACGGCGTTGTCTACAATGAGATGAAGGGAGCGTTTTCCTCCCCGGACGGCGTACTGGACCGGATGATTTTAAATTCGCTTTTCCCGGACACTTCCTATTCCAATGAGTCAGGTGGAGATCCGGATGCGATCCCGTCACTGACATACGAAGACTTCCTGAATTTCCACCGGAAATATTACCATCCGTCCAACAGTTATATTTATCTGTACGGCGATATGGATATGGAAGAAAAGCTCCAGTGGCTGGATGAGAAATATCTGAGCAGATTTGAAAAAGCCGAAATCGATTCGGAGATCCGCCTGCAGAAGCCGTTTGATGAGCCGGTAGAGTGGAAGCGGTATTATTCCATCGCAGCAAACGAGTCTGAGGAGATGAATACCTATCTGTCCTACAACAAGGTAATCGGCACCAGTCTGGACGAGAAGCTTTACCTTGCATTTTCCATTCTGGACTATGCATTGTTGTCCGCACCGGGTGCGCCGTTAAAGAAAGCGCTGACAGATGCAGGAATCGGACATGATATTCTGGGATCCTATGATAACGGAATTTACCAGCCGACATTCTCCGTGATTGCAAAGAATGCCGAAGAGTCACAGAAAGAAGAATTTGTCCGTGTGATTGAATCCACTCTGGAAAAGATTGTCAAAGAGGGAATAGATCCGGACGCTTTGACAGCAGGCATCAATTATCATGAGTTCCGCTACCGGGAGGCGGATTTTGGCAGCTACCCGAAGGGGCTGATGTACGGACTTCAGATGTTCGACAGCTGGCTGTATGATGAAGAAAGTCCGTTCCTTCACATCGAGGCACTGGACACGTTTGCATTTTTGAAAGAGCAGATCAGTACTTCCTACTATGAAGATCTGATTCAGAAGTACCTTCTTGATAACACCCATGCTTCCATTGTCATGATCTGTCCGAAGAAAGGACTGACAGCGGAAGCAGACCAGAAGCTCCATCAGAAGCTTCAGGACTATAAGGCGGGTCTCTCCAGAGAAGAAGTGGAGAAGCTTGTGCAGGATACGAAAGATCTGAGAGCGTACCAGGAGGAGCCGACTCCGCCGGAAATTCTGGAGAAGATTCCGGTGCTGAAAGTCAGTGATATTTCCGAGGACATTGCTCCGATTTATAACGAAGAGCAAAAAGCCGGGGACGTTCCATGTATCTGTCATCCGATTGATACAAACGGAATCGGCTATCTGACACTGATCTTTGATCTCCGGACATTAAGCGAGAAAGAGATCCCGTATGCAGGACTTCTGCAGGCAGTGCTCGGCATTATCGATACCGAACATTACGAGTACGGCAAACTGTTCAATGAGATCAACCGGCGCACGGGAGGCATTGAGACATCCCTTGAAATGTACACCGACGTCACAAAAGTGAAGGAGAAAGAATTCCGCCCGACGTTTGAGATCAAGACGAAAGCGATGTACGGCCAGCTTCCGTTTGCCCTCTCTATGATGGAGGAAATTCTGATGCGGTCGGTGCTTACAGATGAGAAGAGGATCAAAGAGATTCTGGACATGCTGAAATCCAGACTTCAGATGAAGTTCCTCTCTGCGGGACACAGTTCCGCCGTGCTGCGTGCCATGTCCTACAGTTCGCCGCTTGCGCGCTTTAAAGACATGACAAACGGAATTGAGTACTACGAGACCGTCAGCCGGATCGCAGACCATTTTGAGGAAGAAAAGGATCGTCTCATGGAGATGCTGCAGACGATCAGCCGCAAGGTATTCCGGAAAGATCGGATGATCGTAAGCTATACGGGAGAACCGGAAAGCAAAGAACCGGTACTTCAGGAGATCGAGAAGTTCTCAGGATGTCTGCACAAGGAAGAAGTGGAAGAGTCCGGTTTCCAGCTCACATGCGCGAAGAAAAACGAAGGATTCCAGACTTCCTCCAAGGTACAGTATGTGGCAATGGCAGGAAACTTTATCGATGCCGGAGCAGAGTACCACGGGGCGCTTCAGATTCTGAAAGTTATCATGGGATACGAATACCTCTGGCAGAATATTCGTGTCAAAGGCGGCGCCTATGGATGCATGAGCAGCTTTAACAAGCTGGGAGAAGGCTATTTTGTCTCCTACCGGGATCCGCACCTGAAAAATACGCTGGAAATTTACCAGGGTGTGACCGAATATCTGAGAAACTTTGATGTCAGTGACCGGGATATGACAAAATTCATCATCGGTACCATCAGCAATATGGATCAGCCGATGACTCCGGCTACCAAGGGCGACCGTTCCATGAATCTTTACATGAATCATGTGACGGAAGAGATGATCAGAAAAGAAAGGCTGGAAGTTCTCCGTGCAACGCAGCAGGATATCCGGAATCTGGCGGATATCGTGGAGAAAGTATTACAGGCAGACCAGATCTGTGTCATCGGAAATGAAGACAAGATTGAGCAGGAAAAAGAAATCTTTACCGAGGTGAAGGCGCTGTTTTAGGTGCCGGGTCCTCCGGTTCGGAGAGTTTACAAAGGAAAGAGGAACGGGATTTTGACAGAGAATAAGCAGTATAAATCAGGATTTGTGACACTGATCGGGCGGCCGAATGTGGGAAAATCCACGCTGATGAATCAGCTGATCGGGCAGAAGATCGCCATCACATCCAATAAACCACAGACAACGAGAAACCGGATTCAGACCGTACTCACAACGGACGAGGGACAGATCGTCTTTGTGGACACGCCGGGAATCCACAAGGCAAAAAACAAGCTTGGCACCTATATGGTGAATGTGGCGGAGCGGACACTCAATGAGGTGGATGTCGTACTCTGGCTTGTGGAGCCGTCCACTTTTATCGGTGCGGGAGAGCAGCACATTGCAGAGCAGCTGAAGAAAGTACACACACCGGTGATTCTTGTTATCAACAAGGTGGATAAAGTAAAGCGGGAAGAGCTTCTTCCGTGCATCGCAAAGTATAAAGATATCTACGATTTTGCGGAGATTGTTCCGGTCTGCGCAAGAAACGGAGAGAATACAGACGAACTGGTAAAGGTGATTCTGCAGTATCTGCCGTACGGACCACAGTTTTACGATGAGGATACGGTGACGGACCAGCCGGAGCGCCAGATTGTGGCGGAACTGATCCGGGAGAAGGCACTGCACAGCTTAAACGAGGAGATTCCGCATGGAATCGCGGTAGTGATCGACCGGATGAAATTCCGCAGGGGACAAAAAGGAACCATCGCGGATATTGATGCGACGATCATCTGTGAGCGGGATTCCCACAAAGGAATTATCATCGGAAAACAGGGCAGCATGCTTAAAAAGATCGGCAGTACCGCCAGATTCGAGATTGAGCGGATGCTGGACTGCAAGGTCAATTTAAAGCTGTGGGTGAAGGTGAAAAAAGACTGGAGAGACAGCGAATTTCTGATGAGAAATTTTGGATACCGGGAAGAAGAATAACAAAAGAAAAATCGGAGAACCTAATTTTATTCCAAAAGATGAAGAGGTGATCCGATGAATGAAGACTACTGGGCACGGTTTGAGATGACCGGAAAAGTAGAAGACTATCTGACCTACAAAGGGATAACGGCTCATAAGGCCGAAAAAGACCGGGATCAGAACGAAAGCCGGAAGGATGAAGAAAGTGAGCCAGACGATTACCGTGACAGGAATGATTCTGTCAGCGCTTCCGATTGGAGAATACGATAAAAGAGTGGTGATCCTCTCCCGTGAGCGGGGGAAGATCTCCGCTTTTGCCAGAGGTGCAAGGCGGCCGAACAGTATGCTTGTCGGGACGACGGGCCCGTTTCTGTTCGGCACCTTTACGCTTTACGAAGGAAGATCTTCGTATACTCTGCAGCAGGCGGAGATTCAGAATTATTTCGGAGAGCTTAGAACTGATATCGAAGCCGTGACATACGGGTTTTATTTCCTGGAATTTGCCGAATACTGTACAAGAGAGAATAATGACGAGACGGAAATTTTAAAGCTTCTCTATCAGACGATGCGGATTGTCGTAAAGAGAAGCATTTCTCTTCCCCTGATCCGGTGCATCTTTGAACTGAAGATGATCTGCCTCGAAGGGGAGGCGCCGCAGGCCTTTGCCTGCGCCGGATGCGGCAGGACGGAGGAGCTTTCCCGGTTCAGCGCGTCGAGGGGCGGCATGCTCTGCCCGGACTGTGCCGGACAGGCGGCGGATGTACTTCCGTTTGGACAGTCTGCGCTTTACGCCCTGCAATTTATTGAGGGGACGCCGGTGGAGAAACTTTACACCTTTACGGTGAGTGATGATGTGCTGGCGCAGCTGAAAAAGGCAGCAAAGCGGTGCGTAGATGTGTACATAGGACATACATTCCGGTCGCTGGAGATGCTGGAAATGATTTAAGCAGGGCTCCGGGCCGGAAGAACGGCCGAATTGTCAGGAAAACAGGACGCAAAAACAGGGGATGTGCTTGCAAAAGCGGGCAAATTACCGTATAATGGAAACAATTTTAGAAGAATGTGAGGTAAAAGACGATGGTAGAAAAAACAATGGACAAAATCGTAGCTCTTGCCAAAACCAGGGGGTTTGTATATCCGGGATCCGAAATCTATGGTGGACTTGCTAATACATGGGATTACGGAAATCTCGGAGTAGAACTGAAAAACAATGTGAAGAAAGCATGGTGGAAGAAATTTATTCAGGAAAATCCTTACAATGTCGGCGTAGACTGTGCGATTCTGATGAATCCGCAGACATGGGTTGCTTCCGGACATCTCGGAAACTTCAGCGACCCGCTGATGGACTGTAAAGAGTGTAAGGAGCGTTTCCGTGCAGATAAACTGATTGAAGATTATGCGGCAGAACACGGGATTGAGCTGAAAGAAAGCGTAGACGCATGGTCCCATGAGAAGATGATGGATTTCATCAATGAGCATCAGGTTCCGTGTCCGAGCTGCGGCAAGCACAATTTCACGGACATCCGGGAATTCAATCTGATGTTCAAGACATTCCAGGGAGTTACAGAGGATGCGAAAAACGTCGTTTACCTCCGTCCGGAGACTGCTCAGGGTATTTTCGTCAACTTTAAGAATGTACAGCGTACTTCCAGAAAGAAGATCCCGTTTGGAATCGGACAGATCGGAAAATCTTTCCGTAACGAAATTACACCAGGTAACTTTACCTTCCGTACAAGAGAGTTCGAGCAGATGGAGCTGGAATTCTTCTGTGAGCCGGGAACAGACCTGGAGTGGTTTAAATACTGGAAAGATTTCTGCTACAACTGGCTGAGAGATCTTGGTATGACAGAAGACGAGCTGCGCGCACGTGACCATGAGCCGGAAGAGCTTTCCCACTACAGCCGTGCGACAACAGACCTCGAGTTCTTATTCCCGTTCGGATGGGGCGAGCTTTGGGGTATTGCAGACCGTACCGATTACGACCTGACACAGCATCAGGAAGTATCCAAGCAGGATATGACATACTTTGACGATGAGAAGAAGGAAAAATACCTGCCATACGTCATCGAGCCGTCACTTGGAGCAGACCGTGTCGTACTTGCGTTCCTCTGCGCAGCATACGATGAGGAAGAACTGGAAGGAGGAGATACAAGAACAGTCCTTCACTTCCATCCGGCTTTAGCTCCGGTGAAGATCGGTATCCTTCCGCTCTCCAAAAAGTTAAACGAGGGTGCGGAGAAGATTTATGCCGAGCTCAGCAAATATTACAACTGTGAGTACGACGACCGTGGAAACATCGGAAAACGGTACCGCCGTCAGGATGAGATCGGTACACCATTCTGTGTGACCTATGATTTTGAATCCGAGGAAGATGGCGCAGTAACTGTACGTGACCGTGACACGATGGAGCAGGAGCGTGTAAAGATCGAAGATCTGAAAGCTTATTTTGAAAAGAAGTTTGAATATTAAAAAACGAGGCCGGGAGCAGTTGTCTTCCGGCCGCTGTTATGCAGTGATTTATTCTGGCAGGAGGGAGTCATGTATCCGGAAATACATTATAAAACAGAATCAAAAGAATTTAAGACCGTCACCATCTTCGGATGCTACGGAGAGAGTCCGGAGGTCTTCCTTCCGGATACCATTGATGGCCTTCCGGTAACAAGAATTGCAGACTATGGATTTGCGCAGACAGAGGAAGAGGAAGGCATGGCAGTCTTTTTGCCGGACGGGGAGCGAAAATCAGAAGCGCGGAAGCGGCTCTGCGGCGGACAGGTGGAGGAGATCCATCTGCCGGAGGAGCTTGGTGAAGTAGGGCGCTACGCCTTTTACCGCTGCTTTCGGTTAAAACGACTGTCCTTTACGGACAGCCTGACCAGTATCGGCGGAGGTGCCTTTACCGGATGCCAGTTAAGCCATGTGGAAATCCGCTGCAGAAAGTCGCGCCAGACCTGTCTGAGACAGATTCTGGAGGAACAACGGTTTGAACTTGCGGTCCATATCTCCTATGAGGATCAGGAACAGATCGAGACAGCCAGTCTGATCTTTCCGGAGCACTACGAAGAGGCGGTGGAGAATACGCCGGCCCGGATCGTGGAGACGCACTACCACGGATCCGGCGGAGACTACCGGCAGTGTGTCTATCATAAGGAGATCGATTATGAGGAGTACGATTCCCTTTTTGTAAAGGCAAGAGCAAGGGAAGATGTCCGCACTTTGATCCGGATTGCGCTGGCCAGACTTCGGGAGCCGTACCGGCTTACCGGACAGGCAGAAGAAGAGTACGCAGATTTCCTGAGGGGCTGTGCCGGGGAGACTGCCGGATTTCTGCTTGAGGCGGATGACATGAAGACGGTACGATTTCTTCTGGATCAGAAGATCTGGGAAGGTGAGGCACTGGAGACGGCGCTTACTGTTGCGGAGAAAAAAGGACATGCTGAAATGTCAGCCCTTCTCCTGCAGGCCGGAAGGAAACGGAGCGGAAAGAAAACGTTTGATCTGTAATCAGAAAAATGTATGAAGATGGATAAGGAGGAAGAGATGGCAGAGACGATCAGCGAAGAGCAGGCCGCGCGCATGAATGCCCTGGGAAAGGAAATTCTGCGGACAGCGAGAAATGAGTTATATTTGAAAATGCGGTACCTGGACGTGGCGCTTTCCAGCCTGCGGTTTCAGATGGACGGGGAGATCGGCTCCATCGGAACAGACGGGCAGGGGCTTTACTTTCATCCGGGATGGCTTGGCGGAACTTACCGGGAAGACCGGAAGAATGTCAACCGGGCCTATCTCCACATCGTCCTGCACTGTCTGTTCGGGCATCTTTACCTGAGAGGAAAACGGGATCCCCTCTTCTGGGATCTGGCCTGCAACATCGCAGTGGAGTCCATTATCGACAGCCTTTCTTATCCTTGTGTCAGACGGGCACCATCCTGGCTGAGAAAGGATGTATACCGCAGACTGAAAAGCAGCACAAAGGTGCTGACAGCCCAGAAGATATACAAAAGCCTGACAGCATGGGGAATGAGTGAGAAGAAGCGGATGGAACTGGAAGCCGAGTTCGGGGCGGACAGCCATCTTTACTGGCCGGACCCGGAGGAAAATAAAAAGCGGCCGCCAAATGAGACAGAGAATAACTGGAAACAGATCAGCGAGCAGATGGAACTGAATCTGGATACTTTCGCGCAGGAAGAGGCAAGTGCTTCCGGAGACCTTCTGGAAGAGCTTCGGGTCGCCAATAAGAAGCGCTACGACTATCGGGAATTTCTGAGAAAGTTTTCCGTGTGGCGGGAAGAAATCGGTGTGGATGACGACAGCTTTGACTATGCCTTTTATCATTACGGACTGTCCATGTACGGTAATATGCCGCTGATCGAACCACAGGAGACAAAGGAGGTTAAAAAGATTGAAGAATTTGTCATTGTGGTGGATACGTCCATGTCCTGCTCCGGAGACCTGGTGCGGAAATTTCTGGAAGAAACGTATGATGTCCTGAGCGAAAATGAGAGCTTCTTCCGAAAAGTTCATATCCGGATTCTTCAGTGCGATGAACAGGTGCAGGAGGATGTGAGGATCGAGAGACAGGAAGACTGGGAACGCTATATGCAGGAGCTGAAACTCTATGGCGGCGGCGGAACCGATTTCCGTCCGGCTTTTGCCTATATTGACAGCCTGATTGAACAGGGAGCGTTCCAGAATCTGCGGGGCGTGATTTATTTTACAGACGGATACGGCACCTATCCGTCCCGGATGCCATCCTACGAGACGGCGTTCGTCTTTATCGACGACGGATCGAGGGACATCCGGACACCGGCATGGGCAATCCGGCTTGTGCTGGATGAAGCGATATTTATGGAAAGCGAGGAAGAATAGAGGATGCATATCAAACGAGCAAAGCAGGAAATCCGGGATTCCATCGAGGCTTATCTGCAAAAAGACGCGGACGGACATTACCTGATCCCGTCGATCCGGCAGCGGCCGATCCTTCTCATGGGGCCTCCGGGAATCGGGAAGACCCAGATCATGGAACAGGTCGCAAGAGAATGTGGAATCGGCCTGGTTTCCTATACGATTACACACCATACCCGGCAGAGTGCGGTAGGACTTCCGTTTATCCGGGAGCGCAGCTATGGCGGGGAAGTCTGTTCCGTCACGGAGTATACGATGAGCGAGATTATTACGTCAGTTTACGAGAAGATGGAGGAGACCGGGTTAAAAGAAGGCATCCTCTTTCTGGACGAGATCAACTGCGTCTCGGAGACACTGGCGCCGACCATGCTGCAGTTCCTTCAGTGCAAGATGTTCGGAAACCACAAAGTACCGGAAGGATGGATCATTGTGGCGGCAGGCAACCCGCCGGAATACAATAAGTCCGTGCGGGAATTCGACATTGTGACACTGGACCGGCTGAAACGGATTGACATCGAGGAAAATTATGACGTATGGCGGGAGTACGCCTACGAGGCACAGATCGATCCGGCGATTCTTGCTTATCTGGAAATCCGGAAGGATCATTTCTACAGGGTAGAAAATACGGTGGATGGAAAGCAGTTTGTGACGGCCAGAGGATGGGAGGATCTCTCAGAACTTCTCCGCGTATACCGGATGCTTGGTAAGAAAGTGGACCGGGAAGTAGCGCACCAGTATTTACAGAACTGGGAAATAGCAAAGGAATTTGCCAATTATCTGGAACTGTACGAGAAATACAAGAAAGACTACGGTCTGGAAAAGATTGTACAGGGTATTTACGGGGAGGATGTTCTCGAAAAGCTGAAATTCGCCGCCTTTGATGAACGGTTCAGCATTGTAGGCATGTTAAACGGAAAGCTTGCCGAGTATTTCCGGGCGTACCAAGAGGAAGATGCCAGAACAGAACGGCTGTTTGCGGAATTAAAAGTATACAAAGAGGAGCACAGCCTGTCAGCAGTGATTGAACGACTTCGGGCAGAACTGGCGTCGAAAAAGAAGGCAGGGCTTCTGACCGGAGCCATGGAAAAACTGGAAACTTCGGTGATTACAGAGCTGGAATCCTATGAGCAGCGGTGGAAGCTGACCGAAGCGGCGGCAAAAGGCGCCGGATGGGAAGAGGAGTTTGCTTTTGTCAAGGAAGCATTTTCCGGACAGGTGGAGAAGCGGCAGACAGTTACGGACCAGGCGATGGAAGCACTGGAAAACACATTCCGGTTTCTGGAGGACGCCTTTGGCGAAAGTCAGGAGATGGCGGCCTTTCTGGCAGAACTCAATACCAACGGGGACAGTATCCGGTTCCTGAGGGATAATGACTGCCCGTATTTCTACAAGTACAATAAAGGACTTTTGTTTGATGAGAGACAGAAGGAGATTCTGACAGAGATGGAAAATCTTGAAAAAAGTATTGACACATCTGCGCTTTCATCCTATAATGAGTAAAAATTGAATTTAGCCAGATAAACCGTTGAAGTGGAGATCAAAGTTGCCGTGCACCCACAGAGAGTCCGGGAAGGTGAGAGCCGGATGGAACGCAGTCAGCCAAATGGACCACGGAGGGCGCAGTCAAAAGCAGGAATTCCTGCCCAGTACTCTGCGACGTAGGGCATACGTCAGTTGCCGGAGATATGTTGGTATCTCGCTAAGCGCATGGAAGATTTTTTCCGTGAATCAAGGTGGCACCGCGGTATGTAGATATCGTCCTTGATACAGATGTTATGGATTGTCTGTATCAGGGGCGTTTTTTTGTTGTCGGAATGCTGATCCGGCTGATAGTACACAATGCTCTTTGATCAGACCGGAAGGGAAAAAGATGATTCAGAATTTTGTGGAGGTTTACAGACATGATTAAAGAAGCAATATTAAAACTGGCACAAAGAAACGATCTGACAGCAGAAGAAGCACTGGAAGTCATGAATGAGATCATGGACGGCAAGGCAAGCCCGGTTCAGATGAGCTCTTATCTGACCGCTCTTTCCCTGAAAGGGGAGAACATCGAAGAGATTACCGGTTCAGCCAAAGGAATGCGGGATCACTGTATCCGTCTCCTTCATGAGATGGACGTACTGGAGATTGTCGGAACAGGAGGAGACGGAGCAAATTCGTTTAATATTTCCACCACATCTTCTCTGGTCATCGCGGCGGGCGGCGTTCCGATTGCAAAACACGGGAACCGGGCGGCATCCAGCAAAAGCGGGGCGGCCGATGTTCTGGAAGCGCTGGGAGTCCGGATTACGGCCTCGCCGGAAGAAAGTGCGGCCATGTTAAAGAAGATCGGCATCTGCTTTCTGTTTGCACAGAACTATCACATTGCCATGAAGTATGTGGCGCCGATTCGGAAGGAACTGGGGATCCGTACTGTATTCAATATTTTAGGGCCGCTCTCCAATCCTGCAGGAGCAAACATGGAGCTGATGGGGGTCTATGAAGAGTCACTGGTAGAACCGCTTGCCAGAGTTATGAGCAATCTTGGAGTCAAGCGCGGGATGGTGGTTTATGGGATGGACCGGCTGGATGAGATTTCCATGAGTGCGCCGACAAAGGTCTGTGAGATCAAAGGCGGAACCTATCATACTTACGAGATTACTCCGGAAGATTTCGGATTTATCCGGTGCGAAAAAGAGGAACTGACAGGAGGAACACCGGAGGAAAATGCACAGATCACACTGGAGATTTTAAATGGAAAGAAAGGACCAAAACGGGATGCTGTGGCACTGAATTCCGGAGCTGCCCTTTATCTGGCCGGAAAGGCACCGAATCTGGAGGCCGGCGTACGGATGGCGGAAGGAATCATCGACAGCGGGGCAGCCAGAAAGAAACTGGAAGAATTCATTCGGGAATCGAACGGCTGGAAACCGGAAGTACAGGAGGAACGGGTATGAAAACCATACTGGATGAAATCGCTGAAAAGACAAGGGAGCGGATTGCAAAGAAAAAGAGGGAGATTCCGACAGGCCGGCTTCTGGAGAGAATCGAAAGCCGGAAGGAGCAAAAAGAACCGTTTCTTTTTCAGAAGAGCCTTTCCAGGGAAGGACTTTCGTTCATCTGCGAGGTGAAGAAAGCTTCCCCGTCCAAAGGGGTGATTGCGGAAACATTTCCATATCTGGACATTGCAAAAGACTATGAAAAGGCTGGAGCGGCAGCCATCTCCTGTCTGACCGAACCATTCTATTTTCAGGGGAGCGATGCTTATCTGGAAGCAATTGCCAGGGAAGTACAGATCCCTGTTTTGAGGAAAGATTTTACTGTGGATCCGTACATGATCTACGAGGCAAAAGCCATGGGAGCCGATGCAGTGCTTCTTATCTGTGCGATTTTGACGGAAGAGGAATTACGGTCTGATCTGGAACTTGCAGAGCATCTTGGACTTTCCGCTTTGGTGGAAACACATTCTGAGGAAGAGATAGAGATGGCAAAGCGGTGCCAGGCAAAGATCATCGGTGTCAACAACCGGGATCTTCATACGTTTCAGGTAGATCTTCAGACAAGCGCCAGTCTGCGCAGACTGGTGCCGCCGGAAATCATCTTTGTATCAGAGAGCGGCATCCGCACTCCGGAGGACATACGGCTTTTAAAAGAAAACGGAACGGACGCGGTGCTGATCGGCGAAACACTGATGCGGGAACCGGACAAAAGGAAAGCGCTTACCTGTCTTGGGGGAATGGACCAATGAAAACGAAGATCAAAATCTGCGGATTGAGGCGAAAAGAAGACATTGTATATGTGAACGCGGCAAGGCCGGACTACTGTGGATTTATTCTAAACGTGCCGCAAAGCCGGAGAAATATGGATCCGGAAGGACTGAAAGGGCTTTTGGAAGAGCTGGATCCGGGGATTGTGCCTGTAGGAGTCTTTGTCAATGAGGATACAAATACGATTCTACGCATTGTGAGGGAAAGCGGGCTTAAAATGATTCAGCTCCACGGACAGGAAGGAGAAGAGATGGTCCGGACGATTCGGGAGACAGCCGGCGTGCCGGTGATCAAAGCTGTTTCCGTAAAGAGCAGAGAAGATGTAGAAAGAGCAGCGGGATTTCCGGCAGACTATTTGCTGTTTGACTGTGGAACCGGCGGAACAGGAAGAAGTTTCGACTGGTCATGCCTGGAGGAAGCAAAACAGCCGTACTTTCTTGCCGGAGGAATCGGCATTCATAATATGAAAGAAGCCGTGGAAAGGTTTCATCCGTTTGCCGTCGACTTGAGCAGCAGCGTTGAGACAGACGGAGTGAAAGACGAAAAAAAGATCGCGGACGCAGTACACATGCTGCGGTCGCTGACTTGAGATATCAGATAAGAGAAAGAAAGGAAGGAATCAGATGTCAAAGGGAAGATTCGGCGCCCATGGAGGGCAGTATATACCGGAAACGTTGATGAATGCGGTCATTGAACTGGAAGAGGCCTACAATCATTATAAGAACGATCCGGAATTTCAGAAGGAACTTACAACACTATTAAATGATTATGCAGGGAGACCATCCAGACTCTACTATGCGGAGCATATGACGAAGGATCTGGGCGGGGCTAAAATTTATCTGAAAAGAGAAGACTTAAATCACACCGGCGCTCATAAAATCAACAATGTCCTTGGTCAGGTTCTGCTTGCAAAAAAGATGGGAAAGACCCGTGTGATTGCGGAGACCGGAGCAGGGCAGCACGGAGTTGCAACCGCAACTGCAGCCGCTCTGATGGGGATGGAGTGTGAAGTGTTCATGGGAGAGGAGGACACAAAACGTCAGGCACTGAACGTGTATAAGATGCGCCTTCTCGGAGCCAGGGTACATCCGGTCACTACCGGAACGGCAACTTTAAAAGACGCGGTGTCCGAAACCATGAGGGAGTGGACGAACCGGATCGATGATACCCACTACGTCCTTGGATCTGTCATGGGGCCCCACCCGTTCCCAACCATCGTACGGGATTTCCAGGCAGTGATTTCCAAAGAAATCAAAGAGCAGATCCTGGAGGCGGAAGGAAAACTTCCGGACGCGGTGCTGGCCTGTGTCGGCGGCGGCTCCAATGCGATCGGAGCGTTTTACCATTTTATCGAAGAGAAAGACGTCCGGCTTATCGGATGTGAAGCGGCAGGCCGCGGCATCCATACGAAAGAGACGGCAGCAACCATTGCTACAGGAAAGCCCGGTATCTTCCACGGAATGAAATCCTATTTCTGCCAGGATGAGTACGGACAGATTGCTCCGGTATACTCCATCTCAGCCGGACTGGACTATCCGGGAATCGGTCCGGAACACGCGGATCTTTATGATAAGAAACGGGCTGAATATGTGGCGGTGACAGATGACGAGGCAGTGGACGCCTTTGAATATCTGTCCAGGACGGAAGGAATTATTCCGGCCATCGAAAGCGCCCATGCCGTAGCCTATGCCATGAAACTTGCAAAAGAGATGAGACCGGACCAGTGTATCGTCGTCAATCTGTCAGGAAGAGGCGACAAGGACTGCGCGGCCATCGCCAGGTACAGAGGGGAGGATATTTATGAGTAGGATCAGAGAAGCATTTGCACATGGAAAAGCTTTTATTCCATTTATCACCTGCGGTGATCCGTCCGTCGAGGTGACAGAGAAGATCGTCTATGCCATGGAGGAGGCGGGAGCAGACCTGATTGAGCTTGGAATTCCGTTTTCCGATCCGACGGCGGAAGGACCGGTGATTCAGGATGCGAATTTACGTGCTCTCTCCGGAGGAATTACGACGGATGCGGTCTTTGAGATGGTCCGGCGGATCCGAAGAAACACCAGTATTCCTATGGCCTTTATGACTTATGCCAATGTGGTATTCTCCTACGGGACGGAACGTTTTATACGGACTGCATCGGAAATCGGCATGGACGGTCTGATTCTTCCGGATGTTCCGTTTGAAGAGAAGGAAGAGTTTGACAGCGTGTGCAGGAAGTATGGGCTGGACTTTATTTCGCTGATCGCACCGACATCCAGAGACCGGATCCGGATGATTGCAAAAGAGGCAGCCGGTTTTGTCTACTGCGTCTCTTCGCTCGGGGTAACGGGTGTACGTTCAGAGATCACAACGGATGTGGGAAAAATGGTGCAGCTGGTGAAAGAAGAACAAGATATCCCGTGTGCGGTCGGATTCGGAATATCGACAGAAGAACAGGCAGGGAAGATGGCGGAAGTTTCGGACGGCGTGATCGTAGGTTCGGCCATTGTGAAGCTCTGCGGGCGGTACAAAGAGCAGTGTGTGCCGTATATAAAAGAATATGTAAAGAAAATGAAAGAAGCACTGTGACTTTTGGCAAAAGTGATGTATAATAAGAGTACTTGAGGGCATTTGAGCCTGAAAATATCTCATGTCAGAAGGAGGAACAAAACAGTGGACAGAAGAAATGTATGGAAGACCTACACACAGGCAGAATTAAAAGAGATGGAAGACATCAGCGCACGTTATAAACGCTGCCTGGATGAAGGAAAGACAGAAAGAGAATGCGTAGAGGTCGCAGAGCGCCTGGCAAAAGAAGCAGGATACCGCTGCCTGTGCTCTTACAAAGAGGCAGGAGAACCATTAAAGGAAGGCGACAAGGTTTACGCATCTTTCATGGGCAAGATGATTCTTCTTTTCCAGATCGGTAAAGAGCCGCTGGAAAACGGAATGAATATCCTTGGAGCTCACATTGATTCTCCACGAATCGATATCAAACAGAATCCGCTCTATGAGACGGATGAGATGGCATATCTCGATACTCATTACTATGGAGGCATCAAGAAATATCAGTGGCTTGCTTCCCCGCTCTCTCTTCACGGAGTGATCGTAAAGAAAGACGGAACCAAAGTCCGTGTTAATATCGGAGAAAATGAAAATGATCCGGTATTTGTAATCACAGACCTGCTTGTACATCTGGCCGGAAAACAGATGTCACAGAAAGCATCTGAAGTGATTGAAGGCGACAATCTGGATCTTCTGATCGGAAGCCGTCCGCTCACAGAAGCAGAGGGACTCAAAGAAGACGAAAAAGAAGCAGTAAAAGCAGGTGTTCTTCGTCTCTTGGAAGAAACATACGGAATCGAAGAAGAAGATTTTGTATCCGCAGAACTTGAGATCGTTCCGGCAGGAAAGGCAAGAGACTGCGGTATTGACAGAAGCATGATTTTATCCTACGGACAGGATGACAGAGTCTGCGCATTCACATCCCTGTTTGCAATGCTGGACAATCCGCAGATCAGCCGTACTGCATGCTGCATTCTCGTAGATAAAGAAGAGATCGGAAGCGTCGGAGCAACCGGCATGCATTCCAGATTCTTTGAAAATACGATAGCAGAGCTCATTGCACTGACAGGCGAAGAGTCCGAATTAAAAGTAAGACGCGCCATTCAGAACTCCAAGATGCTTTCCTCAGATGTAAGCGCTGCTTATGATCCGATGTTTGCTGCTGCATTTGAAAAGAGAAGTTCTGCATTCTTCGGAAAAGGACTTGTATTCAACAAGTTTACAGGAAGCCACGGAAAGAACGGTTCCAATGATGCCAACGCAGAATATCTGGCTGAAATCCGCAGCGTCATGGATGAGGCAGGAGTCGGATATCAGTATGCAGAACTTGGTAAAGTAGATGTCGGCGGCGGCGGAACGATCGCATACATCATGGCACAGTACGGCATGGAAGTGATCGACAGCGGTGTTGCAGTTCTCTGTATGCATGCAATGTATGAGATCTCCAGTAAGGCAGATGTATACGAAGCTGTGAAAGGCTATAAAGCATTTATTGAAAAAATCGGACAGAAATAAAACGAGAGTGACAATCCGGCCATAAGACATGACCGGATTGTCGCATAAACTGTGACATAATTGCCATACGAGGCATGACAGAATTGTTGCAGAAAATACGATAAATTTCTTGACGAACTATGTTAAAACATTTACAATATTACCAGCGGGAAACTGCAAAAGAACGTAATATTCCGGGCACAGAAGTACGACTTTACATAAGAGAAACGCAAAGTCGTGTTTTTCGTGTCAAATATTACAAATATATTATTAGGAGGACATTGAAACATGGCTACGAAATGGGTGTATATGTTTACAGAAGGTAACGCTACAATGAGAAACCTTCTGGGTGGTAAAGGTGCGAACCTTGCTGAAATGACAGGCCTTGGACTCCCGGTACCTCAGGGATTCACTGTAACAACAGAGGCTTGTACCCAGTATTATGAGGACGGCAGACAGATCAATGACGAAATCATGAGTCAGATCATGGAAGCTATGACAAAACTGGAAGAGATCACAGGAAAGAAATTCGGAGATAAAGAGAATCCGCTTCTCGTTTCCGTTCGTTCCGGTGCAAGAGCTTCCATGCCGGGTATGATGGATACTATCCTGAACCTTGGTCTGAATGAAGAAGTTGTTGAAACTCTGGCAGAAGCTTCCGGAAACCCGCGTTGGGCATGGGACTGCTACAGAAGATTTATCCAGATGTATTCCGACGTTGTTATGGAAGTCGGCAAAAAATATTTTGAAGAACTCATCGACAAGATGAAAGAAGAAAAAGGCGTGAAGCTGGACGTTGAACTGACAGCAGAAGACCTCAAGGCTCTTGCAGGACAGTTCAAAGCTGAATACAAAGAGAAGATCGGATCCGACTTCCCGGCTGACGCAAAAGAACAGCTCATCGGCGCTGTAAAGGCTGTATTCCGTTCATGGGACAACCCGCGTGCCAATGTATACCGTCGTGACAACGATATCCCGTATTCATGGGGAACAGCTGTCAACGTACAGATGATGGCATTCGGTAACATGGGAGATGACTGTGGTACAGGTGTTGCATTTACACGTGACCCGGCTACAGGAGAAAACGGTCTGTTCGGAGAATTCCTTACAAACGCACAGGGCGAAGACGTTGTTGCCGGTGTTCGTACTCCAATGCACATTTCCGAAATGGAAGACAAATTCCCGGAAGCATTCAAACAGTTCAAAGAAGTATGCAGCACTCTGGAAAACCACTACAGAGATATGCAGGACATGGAGTTTACTGTAGAACATGGTAAACTGTACATGCTTCAGACACGTAACGGAAAGAGAACAGCACAGGCTGCTCTGAAGATCGCATGCGACCTTGTTGACGAAGGCATGAGAACAGAAGAAGAAGCAGTTGCTATGATCGATCCTCGTAACCTTGATACATTACTTCACCCACAGTTCGACGCTGCTGCACTGAAAGCAGCTACACCGATGGGCAAAGGTCTTGGAGCATCTCCGGGAGCTGCCTGCGGTAAAGTTGTATTCACAGCTGATGACGCTGTAGAGTGGGCTGAAAGAGGAGAAAAAGTCGTTCTGGTTCGTCTTGAAACATCACCGGAAGATATCACAGGTATGAAGAGCGCTCAGGGTATCCTGACAGTTCGCGGTGGTATGACATCTCACGCAGCAGTTGTTGCCCGTGGTATGGGTGAATGCTGTGTATCCGGATGCGGCGACATCGTAATGGATGAAGCAAACAAGAAATTCACACTTGGCGGAAAAGAATTCCACGAAGGAGACTTCATCTCCATTGATGGTACAACAGGTAACATCTACGACGGAGTAATCCCGACAGTAGACGCTACAATCGCTGGTGAGTTCGAACGTATCATGAACTGGGCTGACAAATACAGAACATTAAAAGTTCGTACAAACGCAGATACACCGGAAGACGCTAAGAAAGCTGTAGAACTTGGCGCAGAAGGTATCGGACTTTGCCGTACAGAGCATATGTTCTTCGGTGAAGGAAGAATCGACGCGTTCCGTGAAATGATCTGTTCTGAAACAGAAGAAGAAAGAGAAACAGCTCTTGAAAAAGTTCTTCCATATCAGCAGGGAGACTTCGAAGCTCTCTACGAAGCTCTGGAAGGCAACCCGGTAACAATCCGTTTCCTGGATCCGCCGCTTCATGAGTTCGTTCCGACAGAGGAAGAGGACATCAAGAAACTGGCTGACGCTCAGGGCAAGACAGTTGAGCAGATCAAAGCGATCATCGACAGCCTGCACGAGTTCAACCCGATGATGGGTCATCGTGGATGCCGTCTTGCAGTTACTTATCCGGAAATTGCAAAGATGCAGACAAAAGCTGTTATCCGTGCAGCTATCAACGTAAAGAAAGCTCATCCGGACTGGAACATCAAACCGGAAATCATGATTCCGCTTGTTGGAGAAGTAAAAGAGCTTAAATACGTGAAGAACTTCGTTGTTGAAACAGCTGACGCTGAAATCGCAGCAGCTGGTATCGACCTTGAATACGAAGTTGGTACAATGATCGAGATCCCGAGAGCTGCTCTTACAGCTGACGAGATCGCAAAAGAAGCTGACTTCTTCTGCTTCGGTACAAACGACCTGACACAGATGACATTCGGATTCTCCCGTGACGACGCTGGTAAGTTCCTCAACGCTTACTATGACGCTAAGATCTACGAGAACGATCCATTTGCAAAACTTGACCAGGTTGGTGTCGGCAAACTGATGAAGATGGCTATCGATTTAGGAAAACCGGCTAACCCGAACCTGCATGTAGGAATCTGTGGAGAGCACGGTGGAGATCCAAGCTCCGTAGAATTCTGCCATAAACTTGGCCTGAACTACGTATCCTGCTCACCATTCCGTGTACCGATCGCCAGACTTGCAGCAGCACAGGCAGCTATCAACAACAAATAATAAATAAAGATTTTAATCTATATTTATGACAAAAAAGGGAAGCGTATGCTTCCCTTTTTTCCTTACCCTTATGTTTGTTTTACCAG
>ERZ1643249.801-NODE-801-length-33557-cov-19.970957_pt1 | contig 33557 bp, 25 predicted proteins | sample MGYA00579263_ERZ1643249 | MGnify/ENA primary metagenome ERZ1643249 (study PRJEB29033, sample SAMEA4952264) | chicken gut metagenome | biome: Broiler Chicken; feature: Gastrointestinal Tract; material: Caecum | place: Ireland | collected 2018 | study: Broiler...
TTGTTATAATTTTTTTAACCAAAATATTACCGTTTTACCTGCAAACAAAACACGCACGGCTATTGCTTTTCAAATCTGTCTACCCCGTCCACAAAGCTGCATATAAAGGAAGCCGCCTCGGCAATGCCTAAAATAACGAAGAGCGCCACCATAAATATGTCGCTGAACAGAGCGCCCCTGTTTATAGCCTCGTCAAAGCCTATCAGCAGAAAGAAGAGAGTAAGAGCCGCAGAGATGAGCACCATGTCGAGCGCGAACGCTATTCCGCAGACCGCCGCCGAATATTTTTTATCCATCTTGATGACCAAGGCAACGAGCTTTGTCGCACACGATAAAAAGAGCAACCAGCCCACTATCACGAGCGGCACACGGGAGGCGATATCCTCACCTATCGTCCACACCAGCGCCATAATGAAGAAAAACGCAGTCTCTAACGCAGAAATCGTTTTAAACCCTCTCTGAGTCATAAAACACCCCCCATAAGAATCGTGCAAAGCCTAAGTATGTATTTTTATTATAATATAAATTTTTGTTTATTACAAGACCTGATACAAAATTTGGAATAAAAAAACCGAATAGCGGCAAAAATACTGCCCACAATACTTTTGACGGAGGCAGTTTATGCAATTTGAAGACACAAAGACATACGTCAACCTTGCGCGCAGTTTTGCAGGCGAGGCACAGGCGGGCATGAGATATCAGCTCGCCGCACGGCTTGCGACTCAAGCCGGATACGCAACGCTTGCGGATACCATACGCACGCTTGCAAAGAACGAGACGGTACACGCCAGAAGATTTTTTGAGGAACTCTCAAAACGGGGAAAAAAGCTCGACAATATCGACCTGAATGCCGGCTATCCCTTCCACGGCGGGGATCTGGAGGAGTGCCTGCGCGTTGCGGCGTTGGACGAGCGCGCGGAACACAGCAGGATCTATCCCGCATTTGCGGATGACGCCGAAAAAGAAGGTTTTAACGATATTGCCGCACTTTTCAGGCTGGTTGCAAACGTTGAGAAGAGGCATGAAATGATTTTCAACTACCTGTACGAAGCGTTTAAGTCGGGCACGCTGTTCTCAAACGAGACACCAATGCTGTATATCTGCAGCGAGTGCGGATACATGCATACGGGCACAAAGGCGTGGGACGTCTGCCCTCTTTGCAAGACGTCGCAGGGGTATGTCGAATTGCATCTGCCCTTCGAAAAGGAGAAAATATGAAGAAAACAAATGAAAATTCGTCTAAAAGCAAGCCCCAGGGCTGCAGCGGCTCTAAAAACCGCTCGAATGAGACCAAAAACTGCAGATAAGGCAAGTTTTTTAAGTCCGGACGATCCTAACGGAAGCTACACGGGGGTCCCCGCCGACGGCGGCGCACCCGTGCAGGACGTTGACGACTTGTGAAAGGGTCCACGCGAAATCTTTGCTACGCAAATCTTTCGCCGTGAGGTTTATAATTAAGTCGTGAAGAAGAGGTATCGGCAAACTAAATTCGCCTGCTCTTCTTCCGAACATAATTATTTTTAAATTTATTGCGGCAAAGATTTATTCCTTGTAAAACGCTTAACGCTCGAGCCATCGCGCTGCATTTTGCAAGGAAAGGCTTGCGCACAAGATTTTTTTAAAAATCTATTCCGCATTAAAGGCGCCCTTGTGTAAAGGGACGAACATTGCTGTTCTACAAACAGCGGACACCCGCTGTTTGAGCAATGTGAGATGAGCGAGGGCATATGTTCCCGCCCGAGCGGTGACCGAGTGATGCGGTTTATTCACCGCACGCACCACGAGACCTGGCGCGCAACGCGCGGCTGAGGGATTGTGCCGCATTAATTAAAAACTAATTCAAGCGATAACACTTATATTTTAATTAAAATAAAAAAATTATTGCCGTTAAAAAATTAATTTTTAATTTATATTTAATTTATTTTTTTACAAGTCGTAAAAAATGCGGTTGGCGAAAATTTCGCCAACCGCATTTACCTTTAACGCTATTTTACCGCAGGGTTATGGAAGCAGACAATTGCTTTTCACCGCTGTTTCCATTTCAATAATGGCCTCGGAGATGCGAGCGAGACAAGGAGAACGCGGATTTGACCGCAGGGAGCTTACTTAAACGTAAGTGACCAAGGCAAACCGCAAGTTCGACACAGTATCGAGAAGCATATACGAGGCCAAGCGGAATAATTATAATTTTCTGATTACCCTTGCAGGGTTGCCCGCGATTACCACATTCGACGGAAAGCTCTTTGTGACGACGGAACCCGCGCCAACCACAACGTTGTCGCCAAGCGTTACGCCGGGTAAAATGGATGCATGCCCGCCTATCCAGCAGTCGTTGCCTATGGTTATGGGCTTGCCGAGCTCCAGCCCGCTTATGCGCACGTCGCGCTCAAGCGGATGGCAGGCCGTATATATCCCGGCCTGCGGCGCGATAAGACAGTTGTTGCCTATCTTCACCTTGCAGACATCGAGGATTACGACGTCGTAATTCACATAGAAGTTATCGCCGACCTCGATATTACAGCCGTAGTCGCACCAAAAGCCTCTTCCGAGCACGGTATTTTTGCCGCATTTGCCGAGGAGCTGTTTTGTGACCTCTTCCCGCTCTTCGTCTGTAAGATTGCCGAAATTGAGTTTTTCACACAAGCTGATTGCCCTTGCGTGCGCAGCTTTAAGCTCCTCGTCGCGGGCGGAATAAAGCTCGCCGGCAAGCATCTTTTCTCTTTCAGTCATAAATTTTACCTCAAAATTTACATAAAAAATTCCGCGTTTCCCGCGCGGAATTTTAATTTTTCGTATATATTTACAAAATTGAATCTATAAAAGATTCCGGGTCGAATTTTTCAAGATCGCCTATCTTTTCGCCCGTGCCGACGAATACGACAGGGATCTCGAGCTCGCCGCAGAGCGAAATCACAAATCCGCCTTTTGCGGTAGAATCGAGCTTTGTCAAAACTATGCCGTCAAGCTCCACTGCCTCGTCAAAGATGCGCGCCTGGTTGATTGCATTGTTGCCCGTGGTGGCGTCTAAAACGAGCAGTTTATATACGTGCGCCTGCGGATATTCGCGGGAGATCACGCGGGAGATCTTTTTGAGCTCCTCCATAAGGTTGGCCTTTACATGAAGCCTGCCCGCCGTGTCGACGAGCAGCACATCCGTCCCCTTCGCCTTTGCCGACGATATCGCGTCGAATACTACGGCGGAGGGGTCGCTGCCCTCCTCGTGCTTTACTATCCTCACGCCCGCGCGGTCGGCCCACACGGTGAGCTGGTCGGCGGCGGCGGCGCGGAAGGTATCGGCCGCGGCAACGGTGACAGATTTTTTGTTGCGGAGGAAATAGTCGGCGAGCTTGCCTATGGTGGTAGTTTTGCCCACGCCGTTCACGCCGATGAGCATGATCACGGCGGGGTACTCTATCTCCGGCACCTCGGCCCGCGTGAGCTTTTCCTCCAAAATGTCTTTTAGAAGGCTTATCACATATTCCTCGTCCTTCAGCTTCTCCTTTTTGACTTCTGCGCGCAGGTCCTCCACCGTCTCTTCGGCGGTAGTGACGGATATATCGGCGGAGATGAGGATCTCTTCAAGCTCGTCATAGAACTCGTCGCCTATCTTTCCGCGGGAAAAGAGCGACTTTATCGCGCCGCCCAAACTTTCCTTTGTCTTTTTTAACGCATCTTTAATTTTTGAAAAAATACCCATCTCAACTCCTCACAGATTTTACGGCTGGTAACGCCGTAAAATCTTCGTGATTTTTGGGGGGAGCCAGCTCCCCCTTGCCCCGATATTAGGGGCTCTCTTGTCATATAATCGGGGCAATTCCCCCTTTGGTGAGCCTGCTGACCGCAGCAAATAGGGTCTTTCTGCGCAGGGAAACCCTGCTTGAAGCTTTAATTTATTAAAAAATAATAACTTTGCGCAAGGCGAATTTAGTTCGCCGTTAAGCGCGACACAATTTGCCGCGATAGCGAGCTCACTGGAGGTGAATTCGCGCGACTATATGCTCCGTGGGCCCTTATAAGTCGCGCGAAGAGGAACTTAGTTCCTCAAAATCACGAAATTTTTGCGGCTCGGTCAGCCGTAAAAATTTGTGAACCCTTTACTGAACGGTGTCGCCGCCGAGGCGGGACTCCACTTCGGAAAGCTTCACCGAAACTATCTTTGATACGCCCTTCTCCTCCATGGTCACGCCGAAGAGCGTGTCGGCGTTCTCCATGGTGGGCTTGCGGTGGGTTATGACTATGAACTGCGTGTTGGCGGCGAACTTCTTTAAATACTTGGCATATCTGCCGACGTTGGCCTCGTCGAGCGCGGCCTCTATTTCGTCGAGCACGCAGAAGGGCATGGGACGCATGCCGATTATCGCAAAGAGTATGGCTATAGCCGTAAGAGCGCGCTCGCCGCCCGATAAAAGCGAAATTTTTGTAAGCTTTTTGCCGGGAGGGCAGGCCACTATCTCCACACCCGCGTCGAGCGGGTCTTCGCAGTCGGTATAATCGAGCTGCAGCTCGGCCCTGCCGCCTCCGAACAGCTCTTTAAAGGTCTGCTTGAAATTTTCGTTTATCTTTTCAAAGCCGCTGTTGAAGATGGCAAGCATCTCCTGACGGATCTCGTCGAGCGCCTTGGTAAGATCGTCTATCGCCTTCTCCATATCGGCCTTGTCGGCCGACATCTTGTCGTAGCGCTCCTTGACCTCACGGTATTCGTCGACGGCGTTGGGGTTTATTGCGCCGAGCATGGTTATCTGGCGCTTTAAAGACGAGACCGCGCCGGGCGCGGAGGAGATATCGAACTCCTCGTCTTTATACTTTAAACACCCCTCGTAGTCCTCGCCGTACTCATCCATGATGCGCTGCTGCATATTTTCAAGGTCGGCGTCGAGCTTGGTGAGGGCTATCTGCTGGCTGTTGCGCCTGTCGGTGCAGTCCTGAATGTTTTTGTGCAGGTCTAACCTTTCTATGTCTATCTGTTTTATGCGCTCGTTGGTGGCCACCTTGCTCTCGGTAGTGGTCTTGATCCGTTCGCGTATATCGTCCACTACGGCCTGCTCCTCCGCCGTGAGGGCGGTGTGCTCGGCCTGACGGTTGAGCTCTTCAAGCTCGCGCTCTATCTCCGGAATTGCGGCGCGCGTGCGCGCTATCTTATTGATGAGCTCGTCCTTCTCGGAGGAGAGCCTTTCGGCGTTCTCCATGCCCGACTTTACCGCCGCCTCCAAAGAGGCCTTCTCCACCCTGGCCGAATTGAGCTCTTCGAGCTTTTTGTCGCGCTGTTTTACGAGCGCGTCGTACTGGGTGGATATGTTCTCTATGGCGGAGCTCGCCTCGCTCGAACGCTCACTTAAGTCGCTCGCGCCGCGCGAAGTTTCGCTGTACTTATCGTTTAAAGCAGCCAGCCTTGAGGAGATCATCTCGGCAGTCTGCGCGAACACCGAATATCTGCTCTCCTCAGAGGATATCTGCTTTAAAAGGCTTTCGGAGAGCTGCTCGTTTGCGGCAAGCTCGGCACGGGAATTGTTGAACCTCTCGCGCAGTTCCTCCAGAGAGGAACCGGCTTCGGAGAGCGCCTCCCGCGCTTTGTCGCGCATGCTCTCGGCACGCGCGAGCGCCGACTTTTTCTCCGCTATGCTCTCCTCTATCTCCTTTATCCTGCGCTCGTTTGCAAGCAGGTTGCCGGCATTGTCCTTTCGTGAGCCGCCCGTCATTGAACCCGAACTGTTTATCACGTCGCCGTCTAAAGTGACTATCTTGAACGCGCGGGGGTAACGCTTTGAAACCTGCGTTGCGCTCTCTATATTGTCGCAAACGAGGGTGTTGCCGAGCAGGTACCTTATCACGTTTTCATACTTCTTGTCGTATTTTACAAGGTCGACAGCGTAGCCTAAAGCGCCCTTTTCCTTGCGGGCGGAGCGGATCTGGTCGTTCTCCATTCTCGGGCGGAGGGCCTCTATGGGCAGGAACGTCACCTGGCCGCCGCGCGTGCGCTTTAAGTGCTCGATGAGAAATTTTGCATCGTCGCGCGTGCCCGTAACTACGTTCTGCATGGCGCCGCCGAAGGCCGTCTCTATCGCCACTTCGTATTCGCCGGGGGTGGACACTATGTCGGCGATGAGCCCGAGTATCCTTGAAGAAAGTTCTTCGTTTCCCTTGGCCTCCGACATGAGCCGCTTTACCGAACCTATGTATCCGTCGAACCTGTCGCGCAGGGCCTTAACCGTGGCGAGACTGTCCGTGAGGCTGGTTATCTGCGAGCGCGCGTCGTAAGCGCGCTGTGTATATGCATGAACGCTCTCTTCGCTGTCGCGCACTGCCTTCGCCGCCCTCTCCATGGTGTCGTTTTCCGAGGCGATGAAGTCTGTGAGTTCGCCGTGGCGCTTTATGCTGCAGTCGTAGTCGTTCTTATAGCCGTCGCGAAGCGCCTTGATCTCCGCGAGAGTGCCCTGCACCTCTGAAAGGCGCTCGTTTAAAAGTTCGCGCTGGGCCTCTATCGAACCCATGTTCTTGTTAAGGTCGGATAAATCTTTAAAGGTATCCATGACCTTCTTTCTGTTCTCGTAGGTCATGGCCTCAAATTTGCCTATCTCGGCTGAGAGCGACGAAAGCTCTTCCTCTGCATCTTTGCAACTTTCGGCAAGCCGTCCGGCGCGTTCGCCGTTCTTCCGGTTATATTCCTCCAGTCGGCGCATCTCGCGTTCTATCTCGTCTATGCGCTGGGTGGAGAAGGTCACGTCATCCTGCGCGGCGCGCAGCTTTTCCTTTACCGAATTCGCCTTTTCATGCAGCACTTTGCCCTCGCCCGTCTTTTGCTGTATGCCGACGGTATAGCGCAACAGACGCTCGTTGAGCTCGGCAAGTTCGTCGTCCGCGCCCGAAACCACATCGCGGCAGCGCTCGTACTCCTTCAAAACTTCGGAGGATCGCACGGTGAGCCGCTCGATCTCCGCAGAGTAGTGCGCTATTTTATCGTTTATCTTCTGTTTTCTGTCGGCGCTGGTATCGTGATGATATATGTAGGAATTGATCTCCAGCGAGCGCAGGCGGGCGTATAGTTCTTCATACTTAATGGCGCTCTCTGCCGCCTTTTCAGCGGGGGCGAGCTGACGCTCAACTTCGTGCATTCGCTGCAGAAATACATACAGATTGTCGCGCGAGGCCGTAAGTTTCCTCTCGGCGTCGGCCTTGCGGTCCTTGAACATAGATATGCCCGTAGCCTCTTCGAATATAGAGCGCCTGTCTTCGGGCTTTGCGTTCATTATAGTCTCGATACGTCCCTGGCCGATTATCGAATAGCCCTCTTTGGCCGCGCCCGCGCCGTGCAGAAGACCCGTCAGGACCTTCATGCGCGATGGCTGGCGGTTCAAAAGGTATTCGCTCTCGCCGCTGCGATAGAGGCGCCTCGTCATCTCCACCTCGTCGCAGTCGATGTTGAATATGCGGGAGGTATTGTCGAAAGAGAGAGTCACCTCGCAGAAGGAGGTGGGGCGTCTCTTTTCGGTGCCGTTGAAGATGACGTCGAGCATCTGCGAGCCGCGCATCATCTTTGCCGACTGCTCGCCGAGAACCCAGCGGATGGCGTCGGCAACGTTCGACTTGCCGCACCCGTTGGGACCAACTATGCAGGTCACGCCGTCGGTAAACGGGATGACCGTTCTGTCGGCAAAAGATTTGAAGCCGATAAGTTCGATCTGTTTAAAAGTAATCATAGAAAACCTTATTCACGAATTTTTCGTGCGGGCCGCGCCCGAAAAATTCCGTGAGCTTCGGGGAGCCAGCTCCCCCTTGCCCCGTTTTTTTTAGTGCCCACAATCATATAATCGGGGCAATTCCCCTTTGGTGAGCCTGCTGACCGCAGCAAATAGGGTCTTTCTGCGCAGGGAAACCCTGCTTGAAACGTGATTTATTTAGAATATAATGATAAAAAACATCGCCTTGCGCAGAGTTATTTATTTTTAAACCCTGCTTGAAACGTGATTTGTTTAGAATATAATGATAAAAAACACCGCCTTGCGACGTTAATTATTTTAAAACCCCATTCACGGATTTTTCGGGCACAAAAAACAAAACGCCGCGGTCAGCTGCTTAAGAGACAGTCTAGGGCGGACTTTGCCGCGCGCTTTTCAGCTTCGGACTTGCTCTTGCCTGTGCCGGTAAAACTCTTTTCGCACACAAGCACGTTACATACGAACTGCGGGCCATTTGAAGGACCGGCAACGGCGGAAGTATTGTATTCCGGCAGAGGAAACCCCCTGCCCTGCACATATTCCTGCAAGTCGCCCTTAAAATTTTCGGGCGCGTTCAGATGAACGTCTATCAATGTTTTTTTTACAAACTTTTCCGCCGCGCGGTAGCCACCGTCGGCAAATATCGCGCCCGCAACGGCCTCATACACCGAGGATAACGCCTTTTCTCCCACATCGGCGACGCCCTTTATTATGTAATCTGTGAGACCGAGCGATTCAGAGGCCGTCTTCAGCGGCCAGCGCGAGACGAGCTTCTGCCGCTGCGCAGTCATCTCGCCCTCGGTCCCGCCGTCCAGATAGAGCTCCATTGTAACTATGAGCTGTATGACCGAGTCGCCCAGAAATTCGAGCTGTTCGTAATTTTCGGTATGGGAAGCCGAGGAGTGCGTCAGCGCACGCACCAAAAGCTTTTTATCTTTGAATGTATACCCGAGCATGCGCTCGACCGCCGGTATATCCGGCTGATTCCCTGCAATCGCTTTACTCTTCATCGGGGATAAGATTGTTCCAGTCGACTTTAGCCAGCATCTCCTCCACGCGGCCGATAAGGTTGCCCTCGTATATGGTAGCAGCGTTTTCGATAGCGGCGGTAATGGTGCGCGCCTTGGAGGAACCGTGACTCTTTATTACCACCTTTTTTACGCCGAGGAGAAGAGCGCCGCCCACGGCCTCGAAGTCGAGCTTTGAACGCATACGCTTGAAACCCTTCATCAAAAACAGGCTTCCTATCTTTGAAGACAGCGTGCCGGTCGCCTCCTTTTTGAGCACGGAGAGGATGAGTTTGCCGCATCCCTCCATAGCCTTTAAGGCCACGTTGCCCGAAAAGCCGTCGGCAACCGCCACGTCGCAGTCTGAGAGCATAATATCCCGCCCCTCGATGTTGCCCATGAAGTTGATGACGTCCATCTTCTTCAAGAGCTGATAGGTCTGCTGGTGCAGAGGGTCGCCCTTGTGCTCCTCCGTGCCGTTGTTCAAAAGCCCCACTTGGGGGTTTTTTATGCCGAAGCCCGCCGTTGCGTAAGCCGAAGCAAGCACCGCGAACTGGCAGAGCATGGAAGGTTTACACTCGGCGTTGGCGCCGCAATCGCACAAAAGCGTATAGCCGCCGCGCGCGTTGGGAATCGCGGGGCAGAGGGCGGGGCGCTTTATGCCGCGTATCCTGCCTAAAATAAGCTGGCCCGCCGCAATAGTGGCTCCGGTGGAGCCGGCTGTCACCAGTCCGGCGATATCCTCGTTCTCCTTTAATGAGCGGAAGGCGCGCACAAGCGACGAATCGCGCTTTCTCACCGCCTCGGTGGGAATATCGTTCATGTCTATCACGTCGCGGCAGTCCATTATCTCAAGGCGGGAGCCGTCGTACTTATACTTTGCGAGCTCCCCCTCTATGACCTCTTTTTTGCCTGCGAGGATAAGATATATATTTTTGTTTTTGTTCAAAGCGTCGACCGCCCCCTGCACGGGTGCGGCGGGGGCGTTATCGCCCCCCATTGCGTCAACTAAAATTTTGATCATAATAACCTCACGAAATTTTCGCGCGGGCCGTGCACAGCGAGCGCATGGGTGAACCTCTCCCCGCCCCGGTCTACGCTTTTCAGAAGCAAGCAAGACAAGAAGCGTGCGGAAGTCGCACATAATGACCCCGGAGATGCGAGCAATACTCCTCCCCCCTCCGTCTACGCTTTTCAGAAGCAAGCAAGACAAGAAGCGTGCGGAAGATGTGAGGGAGCTTACAAAGACGTAAGTGACCGAACATACCCGTAAGCGCGACACAGTATTGCGCCGCTTATCAAAAGCGTTTGAAAGTAATTAATATTCTAAGTGGCCAACAGTGCGAGGGAAGGGAATGACATCGCGTATATTGGAAACGCCCGTCAAATACATTATAAGCCTTTCAAAGCCCAGGCCGAATCCGGAGTGGACGCAGCCGCCGTAACGGCGCAGGTCGGTGTAGAACTCATAGTCGGCGACATTTAAGCCGCACTCCTTCATGCGCTCCTCTAAAACGTCGAGTCTCTCCTCCCTCTGGCTGCCGCCGACGAGCTCGCCTATGCCGGGCACGAGCAGATCGGCCGCGGCGACCGTCTTTTTATCTTCGTTAAGGCGCATATAGAAAGCCTTTATCTCCTTAGGGTAGTCGGTGAGGAACACGGGCTTTTTATACACCGTTTCGGTGAGATAGCGCTCGTGCTCGCTCTGCAGATCGCACCCCCACTCCACGGGGTATTCAAACTTATGGCCGCCCGCTATGGCGTCCTTTAAGATATCTATCGCCTTTGTATATGAAAGGCGTACGAACTCGCCGCCCTTTAGGGCCTCGAACCTGTCTTTCAGCTCGGGGCACACCCTTTCGGTGAGGAAGTCGACCTCATATTCGCACGTTTCATGCACATACTCCGCCACGAACTTTACCATAGCCTCCGCCACGTCCATGTCGCCCGCGAGGTCGCAGAACGCCATTTCGGGCTCTATCATCCAGAACTCGGCGGCGTGGCGCGCCGTGTTGGAATTTTCGGCGCGGAAGGTGGGGCCGAAGGTGTATACGTTTGAAAAGGCCATGGCGAACGTTTCGACGTCGAGCTGGCCCGACACGGTGAGCGCCGCACGCTTGCCGAAGAAGTCCTTGGAGAGGTCGGTCTCGCCGGGGGCGAGGGTAGTCACCCTGAACATGGCGCCAGCGCCTTCACAGTCGGAACCCGTGATTATGGGCGTGTGGACGTACACAAAGCCGCGGTCGTTGAAAAATTTATGGATCGCGAACGCCGCCTGCGAGCGTATGCGGAACACCGCGCCGAACAGGTTCGTCCTGGGGCGCAGGTGCGCAATTTCGCGCAGAAATTCGGGTGAATGGCGCTTTTTCTGCAGGGGATATGACGGGAGAGAGGCTCCCTCCACCGCCACCTCATCGGCGTGCAGCTCGAAGGGCTGGCGCATTTCAGGGGTGAGCACCACCCTGCCCCGCACGCGCAGGGCCGCACCCACGCCGCAGTGGACGATGGTTTCGTAATCCGAAAGCTCTTCCCTGTTTAAAACTACCTGGCAGTTCTTCTGGCAGGAACCGTCATTCAGCTCGATAAAGCCGAAATTTTTACTGTCGCGCACGGAGCGCGCCCAGCCGCGCAGTTCAACTTCAATGCCGCCGAAATCTGCCGTTTTTGAATACAAAGTTCTGATATATGTTCTGTCCATATGCCCTCTCAAAAAGCGCCCGCTTTAAAAATTTTGCCCGCAGCGCTTTTTTACATTGTTAAAAATTATATCCACGCCAAATTATAGCACATAAATACGAAAAACACAATAGAATTGCCCGATTTTTTCCTTACTGAGGCAAACGCAGACAAAAAAAGCCCGCACCAAACGGTGCGGGCAGATCTATTAATTTACGCCTTCGGAAATGCGGCTGAGCACCGCGTCGACCTTTTCACTGTCGGACGTCTGCAGACAGAGGTTATAGCCGTAGCCGCCGCTCGAAAAATATATCAACGTGTTCTGACCGTCTTTGCCGAGTTCAAAAACATCGTCGCCTATCGATCTGGATTCGGGAAGATCTTTATAATCATTCAGCTCGTCGAACCTTACCCCCTCGGTCTCGACGTACACGACGACCCCGACTCCGGGAGGGACAGAACATCTGAGCCGATACACAACCACGTCGCCCTCTGTGTAATCGCCGACGGAATCAGTGAGCGCAAATTCGCTGTATTCGCCACTGGTCCCGTCTTCGACAAAGAAAAATAAATCTGAAGAATTTGCGCCGCTGCCGTCGGAGGAATCTTCAACAATAAAGCCTTCTATCTCACGCTCCGTCATATCGTCGGCGGCAAGGCTTATGTACGAGCCGTCGGTGCCGGCGTCGGTGGGAGAATCCATAAACTTATCGGTACCGCTGACGTGCAGCAGCACTGCAAGCAAAACTGCCGCCACCAAAACGAACAGCGCAGCAATGACCGCGTACGCCTTTGCCGGTATGCGTCTGCCGCTCCCGGACGCCTGTTCTCCGCCGTGCGAAGTCTGCGCGGCAAGCTGCAGCTCCGTTGCACGTTCGCGCACTGTGTTCTCGTCCATGGCTTCCTTTGCCATGAATGTGACGCCTTCGGGCGGGCACTCTGCTTCCTCTATATAGCCGCTGAACAGCTTGTTCAGCGCTTCATCTTTTTTATCGACGTTTTTCATATTGCACCCCTTTATCTATACAACAGCCTGAAAACACGTTTTGTCCACAAATTTACAGCATTTCGCGCAGATTTTTTTCGGCGTTTAAAATTTGTTTTGAAACATACGATTTGGACCTGCCAAGCTCCTTCGCTATCTCGCGCACGGTCATATCGAGAAAGTACTTCATGTATATCATTCTCTGCACCTCGGGAGGATAGAGCGAAGCAAGCATTTTTTCGACAAGCAGTTTTGTCGCCGATTTTTCTTCATCCTCGCCCCCGTCGGAAATATCGCTTACCGCCTCGAGCGACGCCGCCGCGCGCCTCTTAGAAGCTTCAAGCGAGTTGAGTGCGGTATTGCGCACGATCTTGCATATCCAGGCATAGCCGTTAGTGCCTTTTTTGTAATGCGATATGCCCTTTACTATCTTTAAAAAACTGTCCTGTACGACGTCCTCGGCGGCAAAACCGTCCTTAACTATCGACTTTGCCACAAACAGCATGGCTCTGCCTGCACACGCATACAGCAGATCGACGCCGGCTTTATCGCCCGCCGCGATGAGATTCAAAGCGTATTCAATTTTTTCATACATCTGCTCTGTCATTTGAAGTTCTCCGCGAGGCAGCATTTATTTGATGGCGAAATCTATAATACTGCAAAAAAATAACAAAGTCAATAATAAATGCCGGATACGCTTTTAACGGGTTACAACATTTTCCAGAAGAATATTTTGTGAAATAATTTATAAAATCGTGGACAAACGCGCTCCTAAGACTGTTGTAATGGGTGAAAAACCAAAAAATAAATTCGCCCGCAACGGCATTTTAAGGAGAAATACATGAAAAAGAAACCTACGGTTTACGCCGTAATACTTACGGTATGGCTGGGGTGCCTGGCGCTTTTGGGCTGGTCGCTTTACGAGCTCATTACAGGGCTGGACGGTTACGGTCCCGTGCGCACGGCATTCATAATCGCGCTTTTGGCCGTGAATACCGTGATACTCGGCATGCTATGGCTTGGAAGCATCAAGGACCTGACATTTTCGATAGCTTACGCCCTGATGCACAGACGTCTTGAGAAAAAGTACGCCGACGTCAGGGAATACAGAGTCGACGGCGACGGACCGAGATTTTTACTTCTGTACTGCACATGCAACGACTTCAACGAGAAGGCGCTTACCGCATGCAGGAAACAGAACTACCGCAACTTCAAGACAGTCATCCTCGACGACAGCTCCGATCCCGAATATAAGAAGAGGATCGATAAGTACGCTTTAAGGCACAGCCATGTGGAAGTCGTAAGACGCAGCGAACGCACGGGCTACAAGGCGGGAAACCTGAACAACTACTTAAAAGGCAGAAAGGACTACGATTATTTCGTTGTTCTGGACAGCGACGAAATAATACCGCCCGACTATATCACGGGCGTTATGAAATATTTTGCCTATTCGGAAAAGTGCGGAGCCGTGCAGGCAAAGCATCTTGCCACGAGCGGAGAAAACGTGTTTCAGCGCCTTATGGGGCTGAGCGTGGGCAGCAACGGCACCACCGTTCAGGTGATAAAGAATTTCTACGGCGCCAACGCACTGATCGGCCACGGCATGACGATAAGCAGGGAATGCTACGAAAAGACGGGCGGGTTTCCCCTCGTTGTGGCAGAGGATATATCCTTTGCCGTGGACATAAAGAACGCGGGACTCGACATAATATATGCGCCCGACATCGTATGCTACGAGGAGTTCCCCGTTTCGTATGTCTCGCTCAAAAAGAGGCAGTGCAAGTGGACGCAGGGCAACCTTGAGTATATGAAGAAATACGGCAAGGAGATCAACAGCTCCAAAATGAGCTGGTTTGAAAAGCTCGACATAAAACTTTCTCACTACAGCCTGCCCACAGTGCCCCTTCTGAGCCTTATGCTGATATTATGCATGTGCGCGCTCGGCTTCTTGGGGTACCCCGTGATAGGTTACTCGCTCACCGTATATGCGATAATGATAATATTCCTTTGCTCGCCCATGATACCCGACCTGTTCGTGTACCATAATAACAGAAACGTACTGCTGCTTATTCCCTACTTTCTGGTAAACGTGGCGACATACGCATCGCTCGCGCCCATGATGATACGCACGGTGATCGCCGGACTGTTCGGCAAAAAAGCGGTGTTCACCGTTACCCCTAAGACGAGCGAGAAGTTCACCGTAAAAGAGATACTTCGATATTCGTGGGATTCGCTGGTGTTTGCCGCCGCGCTCGGCGCGGTTGCATACTTTGCATGCGGCAGCGTGCTGCCTGTGTTGCTGATAATGGTATGCTGCTTTGCCGCGCCGATAGTGATAGCGCTCTCGAACCTGCCCGTTAAAGAGAGAACGCCCGAACTTGAATATGTCAACACACACAATATGCGCCTGAGGCCGGAAATGGTAAAGTTGCAGCACGGATGCAATTTTGTGTAAACCTGCCGCATATGTTCTGCAACAAAAAGCAGCGCATATGATTCAAATAATCGATCATACGGCCATTTACTCCCATTTCAGCGTTTTATGCGGTGCGGCCGCGCAGAAAAACTCTATGCAGCCGCACTGCGGCGCTGAAAACACAAAATCTACTTGCGACGGAAAAAATCAATTACACACGCTCTGTTGCGTATAGCTCATAGCGGGGCCGCACATTTCTGTGCGGCCCCGCCTCCTATTCGCGGCACGGCTTTCAGGCTGCGGAGCCTGCAGTCTGTCCGCTTTCCTTTGCCGCGCCGTCTTTTTTGGCCGGCAGGTACTTGTCGCGCCTTATCAGCCGCGTATGACTCTCCCCGCCGCGCGTGGACGTGAGGTAACATTCACTCTCCACCCCTCCGTCCTCTTCCCCGGTAACGACCGACTGCAGTGAATATTCAGCTCCGTCCGAAAGGCCGTAGATTTCACAACGGACATAGTAAAGGCCGGTCAATACCCGTATATATACGGGACAGTCGGTGGTATTGCAGAACTTCATGTCGCTGTAGCTGCCGCTCACCATCGCATCGCGAGAGGGGCTGACGTAGCTGACCGCAAGACTGTGCGGGTGATATTCAGTGACCTTAAGTCCGGCGAGAAGAGCCGCGTTGTAGAGCGTGGTGCTGACCTGACACACCCCGCCTCCCACGCCGTATACGAACCTGCCGTCCTCTATTATCTTTGCCCTCTGAAATCCGTTTTTCATCGTGCGAGGCCCGACGCGGGAATTGAAGGAAAATCTTCCCCCCGGCGCAAGCACGCATCCGCTTATCTTTTCGCCCGCCAGCCTTATATTGGAAACTCTGGGGGAGTTTCCGCAGTCGAAGTAAGTGGTGTATGCCGAAAGACGGGCTGTCTTTTGCTTTAGTTTTGCCATATCCCCTTTCATTTTGTGCGTTTCGGTGCTTACGTCCACTTTATCAAAATCGCCGCCGTACCGTCTGTTCTGCAACGAACTCAAGATGTCGCGCCTAAGCTTATCGCCGTCGGAAGACACCCCGTCCTGTCCTTCGCAGTAATAGAACGCCTCGCCCTCTCCGGCATTGAAATACGCTTCCGGCTCGCGCAGCTGCCTGTATTCGGCCGCACATATGGCGGAAACGACCGCGTCGAGCCCGTTGAGATACCAGCTCGCATCCACCGTATAATTCCCCGCGCGGACAATACCCCGCGCGACCGCATTTGCGTTATCTTTAAAAGATATCTCCGGATATGAATATGAGTACACATGCTCCCGCGAACATATGCAGAGCTCCCTGCCCTTCAAATCGGAAATAATTGCCTCCCGCACCAGCTGAACGGCCTGCCGCGGCGTTAATCCGCCAACGTCCGCACCGTTTATCGCAGTTCCGCGCGGCAAAACTTTCTGCCAGCCGCAGAACGCAAAACAAATGCCCGCGGCGAGCGCGGGCAAGGTTAAAAACACAAAGAATCGCTTGAAAAAATTTTTCACCCTATATCAAGCGCCGCCAAAAGTTCGTCCGAGGGGTAAAACTCGGGCGTGCCCACTGCACGCGTGCCCTCGGAATAGTGCGTGTCCGAGCCGCCCGTGACGAGCAGTGAGAGCTTCGCGGCGATCTCCTTGAAGTATACCGTCTCTTCAGCAGTATGTCCCGAATAAACGGCTTCTATGCCGCGCAATCCCTCAACGCGCAGCCGCTCTATGAGCGTATACTTTTCGGCGGGGGGAAGCGTTATGCGTCCCGGGTGGGCGAGCGAGGATACGCCGCCGCACTTTTTTATGACTTCGAGCGCATACTCGGGCGAAGGTCTGCCTGCGGCCGAGTACGCGGGACGGCCGGGCGCGAGCATTTCGGCATAGAACGACGACGGCGAGGCGGCGTAGCCCTTGCGCGCTGCGGCGCGCGCTATATACATGGTGTGCACGGGCGAGCGGCTGCACTTCCTTTCGCGCAACACATCGTCGAAACCGAGGCTCACGCCCCTCTTTTTAAGCTTTGCAAGTATGTCGGCGGTGCGCGCCATGGCGCCCTCCTTTACGAAGGCGTCAAACTTTTTATACTCCTCGCAGTGCCTGTCCATATTGTAGCCGAGTATGTGTACCTTTACATCCGTATAGGCCGAGATCTCTATCCCGCGCACACACTTTATCCCACGCCTTGCACACGCCTCTTTGAATGCGGAGGAGCCGTTCATATTGTCGTGATCGGTGAGCGCGACGAGCTGCACGCCGTTTTTTACGCACATGTCGGCGATATCCTCAGGCGAGATGAGCCCGTCGGAATAGTATGAGTGGATATGCAGGTCTGCCCTCATCTCTTTATTGCACCCCCTTCTATTCTTATTTTGTTTGCTTCCCTGCCGTATAATACGCGCTCGGCATGCGTGCAGGTCAGAATTGTCTGCATGCCCTGCGCGCGCAGAACGAGCTTTTTTCTGCGCGGAAGGTCGAGTTCGCTCATCACGTCGTCTAAAATGAGCACGGGGTATTCGCCCGAGAGCTGTCTGAAGATCTCCATTTCGGCCAGCTTTACCGCAAGGGCAGCCGTACGCGTCTGCCCCTGCGAGGCATAGTGCTTGGCGTCCTGGCCGTTTATTATAAAGTCGATGTCGTCCCTGTGCGGGCCGGTGGTGGTGTATCCGAGGCGGATATCCCTGTCGTAATTGCGCGAAAGTTCGGAAAATATTGTCTCTTTGAGCTCCTCGTCGTCGCCGATATACCTCTTTTCCGGCCTCACCTCCAGCTTTTCGGCGCCGTCGGTAAGGCGCGCGTGCTCCTCCTCCGCGAGGGGGGCAAGTCTCTCCAAAAAGTCGGCGCGGTGGCGCACCACTACGGCGGCGTATTTTGCAAGCTGCTCGTCCCAGACGGGAAGAGTGTCATACACCAGCCCCGTATCCCTGTCCTTTAACAGATTGTTGCGCTGCTCCAGGATCTTGTTGTAGCGCAAAAGGGCCGTATAGTAGCTCTTCGACAGCTGGGATATGGATATATTCAAAAACCTGCGGCGCTCGTCCGGCCCGTCCTGGATGAGGCGCAGCTCAGTCGGGGAGAAAAAAACGCTGAATATGTTGCCCAGAAGATCGGCGTTGCGCGCTATCTTGTTGCCGTTCACGCGCACCTCGCGCCCGTTTTCGTATATGGTCGCAGCGATATTCACATCTCCGTATCTGCCGCAGGCAAGCGCCGAGATCTCTGCCGAGCTCTCGCCGTGCTTTATCAGCTGTTTATCCCTCCTTGCGCGCGGCGACACGCCCGTGCAAAGATAAAATACGGCCTCGGCGCAATTGGTTTTGCCCTGCGCGTTCCTGCCGTACAGCACGTTGAGCCCCTCGGAAAACGCAAAATTTTCCAGCGCATAGTTCCTGAAATTTTTGAGAGATAAATTTTTTATATGCATTTTTTCACAAAAACACTTTATTTTAGCCGCGGGTTGTAGTATACTTAGGTGGAATAACCAACAGCGCCGCGTCCCGCAATGTGCCGCGTGCGCACATTTATTTAATTGGCATTATAGCACAAAATTTATAAAATTCAAAGGAACTTACAGGCAAAACTTATGACGGCAAAGGGAAACTTCGATTTTTTGTACAATCCTATAAAAGAGAAGATGCGCGAGCTTGTTTCGCACATCAACTACACCACTTTTATAGAAAAGCTGGTGCCTGTGGACGTCGACGGACGGTATATCGTTCTGGAGGCGCCTTCGGAGAGCTTTGCGAAGTACATAACCACCACCCTTGCCGACAAGATGAGGGAGGCGATAGCCGAGGCTGGCGTGGGCATAATCGACTTCCGCTTAAAGGTCGAGGGCGCCGACGGATACGTGTATAACGGGCCCGAAGAGGAGAACAAGAATTTTAACGCGCCGACCAATCTCGACCCCAAATTCACCTTCGAGAGCTTTGTAGTCGGCCCCAACAACGAGTATGTATTCGCCGCGGCGCAGTCGGTCGCAGACGACCCTGCAGGCACCTACAACCCGCTGTTCATTTACGGCGGCACGGGCCTCGGCAAGACGCACCTCATGCAGGCGATCGCAAACAAGATCGTGCGCGAAAAGCCCTATTTAAAGGTGATCTACATAACCTGCGAACAATTCGTAAACGAGATAATCGACACCATGTTCACCAGCCGCGGCGCCGACACGCGCGACAAGGGCAGCAAACTCCGTCAGCACTACCGCTCGGCCGACGTTCTCATCGTCGACGACATACAGTTCATAGAGAACAAGAAGGCAGTCCAGGAGGAATTCTTCCACACCTTCAACGAGCTGGTGGCAAAGGGCAAGCAGATAGTCATCTCATCCGACCACTCCCCAAAGGAGCTGGTTGCGCTCGAGGAGAGGCTGCGCACACGCTTTTCGGGCGGACTTTTGTTCGACATACTGCCCCCCGACTACGAGACGAAGGTGGCAATTTTAAAGCGCAAGGCGTTTGAAAAAAAGTGCGTTGTGCCCGACGACGTTTTAAACTTCCTCGCAAAGGACAGCGGCGACGACGTGCGCACGCTCGAGGGCAGGCTCACCAAGGTGATATTCGCCTCCCGCCTGCACGAGGAACCTATCACCGTTCAGCTTGCGCGAAGCGCTTTGAGCGAGGCGGTACCCGAGGACGGCAACGAGGAGATCACTCCCGAAACGGTCATAAACGCCGTGACGGGCTTCTACCACATAGAAAAGTCTGACATCACAGGCAAAAGCAAGAAAAAAGAAGTGGTCATCCCCCGCCAGATTTGCTGCTATCTGATGTGCGAACTTCTGTCCCTCCCCCTCGTTTCCATAGGCAAGGAACTGGGCGGCAGGGACCACACCACCATGCTTTACTCCCGCGACAAAGTGGAAGAGATGTGCAGGACGAACGACAGGATAGCGAAAGATGTGGACGACATCAAAAATATCATCCTCAAAAAATAGTTCACTAATTTTTGCGGCTGGCCGAGCCGTAAAAATTCCGTGATTTGAAGGGCCGGCCCCTCTCGCCCCGATTTTCAGGGGCCCTCATTAATATAATCGGGGCGATTCACCCCGGTGAGCTCGCTTCCGCGACAAATTGTGTCGCGCTGGCGCAGGGAAACCCTGCTTGCGCACGTTATTTGTTTTTAAAAATAATTGCCGCAATAAAGGCGCCCTTGTGCAAAGGGAGCTGACACACGAAAGCGCAAGCGAGAGTGTGGCTGAGGGATTGTGCCGCATTATATATAAAAATTGATATTAAATTAAATAATTAATTAATTAAATAATTAATTAAATAATTAATTAATTAAAAAATAAATTAAATTCAAAATAAATTCACTTTTAATTCCCGTCGGAAAACGGCGGGAATTTTTTGAGGGCGGCTATGATTCCCACATTTGTTGAAGGACAATTCGACGTCGTCGTCGTGGGCGCGGGGCACGCAGGATGCGAGGCAGCGCTCGCCTGCGCGCGCACAAATCTTAAGACGGTTATGCTGACTCTGAACCTTGACAGCATAGCTTTTATGGCGTGCAATCCCTCGATAGGCGGCACAGCTAAAGGACACCTTGTGCGCGAGATCGACGCTCTCGGCGGCGAGATGGGCATTAACGCCGACAAAACCGCCCTTCAGATGCGCATGCTGAATATCGGCAAGGGCGCGGCGGTACAGTCGCTCAGGTGCCAGTCAGATAAAAACGCCTATCACGCCGAGATGAAGCGCACGCTCGAGCACACCGAAAACCTGAGAATCGTTCAGGGCGAAGCGGCCGAGATACTCGTAAAAGACGGCAAGGTGTGCGGCGTTAAGACGACGTACGGCGGCGTGTTTTACTGCAGGGCGGCAATACTTGCCACGGGCGTGTATCTGAACTCCGAGACGATAACGGGTGACGTTATACAAAAGAGCGGCCCCAACGGCTTTGCCCCCGCCACCGCCCTCACCAAAAATCTTATGGAGCTCGGCTACAGCGTGCGCCGCTTCAAGACGGGCACTCCCGCCCGCCTCGACGGGCGCACAGTACATTTCGACGAGTGCGAAGTGCAGTACGGCGACGACGATGTTTTGCCCTTTTCGTTCATGACCGAGGAGCACGTAGAGAATAAACTGCCCTGCTACCTCACTTACACAAACGCACAAACGCACAAAATAATCACCGACAACCTCGACCGCTCGCCGCTGTATAACGGCACGATACTCTCCACGGGGCCGCGCTATTGTCCCTCCATCGAGACCAAGGTGGTGCGCTTTGCCGACAAAGAGAGGCATCAACTGTTTTTAGAACCCGAAGGAGCGGACACTCTGGAGGTATATGTGCAGGGCATGAGCTCCTCCCTCCCCCACGACGTTCAGCGCGACATGTATCACTCGGTGAAGGGGCTGGAGGACTGCGATATAATGCGCTACGCATATGCGATAGAGTACGACTGCATCGACACGCTCGATATCTATCCCACCCTTGAGTTCAAAAAGGTCGAGGGGCTGTATACGGCGGGGCAGATAAACGGCACCTCGGGCTATGAGGAGGCGGCTGCGCAGGGCCTTATGGCGGGGCTGAACGCAAGCCTGAAGCTACGCGGCAAAGAGCCGCTTATCTTGGGGCGCGACGAGGCGTATATAGGCGTTCTCATAGACGACCTTGTGACCAAGGGCACCGACGAGCCCTACCGCATGATGACCTCCCGCGCGGAGCACAGGCTGGAGATAAGACAGGACAACGCCGACTTCCGCCTGACGCAGAAGGGGTACGACTGCGGGCTTGTGAGCGAGGAGAGGTACCAAAAATATCTTGCGCGGAAGGCCGAATACGAAGATGCGCTGAAAGACCTTGAAGGGCGCGTGCCCGCAGGGAAAGCCGACGAATTTTTGAAGGCCATCGGCCTCGAAGGCACAGGAAAACCCCTCACATATGCCGATCTTATCCGCCGCGGGGCGACTTTGAAGCAGATAGAGAATGCATACCCCGTACTTAAAAACTGCGGCGCGAGCGCTGCGCAGTCTGCGGAAATATATATAAAATACGAAGGATATTTAAAAAAAGGGCTGGAGCAGATAGCGCGCGCGCGCAAGCTCGAAGAGAAGAAACTGCCGAACGACATCGATTACATGAAGATAGAGGGCCTGAGGCTTGAAGCGCGCGAAAAGCTGAACAAGATAAGGCCGGCCTCATTGGGACAGGCGTCGCGCATTTCGGGCGTAAACCCCGCGGATATCGCGGTGTTGATACTGTATTTGAAGTAGTTCACAAATTTTTGCGGCTGGCCGAGCCGTAAAAATTCCGTGAGTCCTTAGGAACTAAGTTCCTCTGGCGGCATTTTTAAGGACCCACGATTATATAATCGGGGCAATTCCCCCTTTGGTGCGCGAGCGGAGCGCTGCTTTGCCGAGGGGTTCCCGCTTGCGGGAAACGGCAAAACGTGCTGACCGCAGCAAATTGTTCTCGTGCGGCGAACTGTAAAATACCGCCGCGATTTGCGGCTTCCCAAAGGGAACCTCCGCAAAGTGTCGTCGGCTACGCCTCCTCGCGCGGTCACCGCTCGGGCTTACATTTGCCCTCGCTCACCTCACAACGCGCAAACAGCGCATATGTGCTGTTTGCAGAAATGCGTTGTTCGCCTTTCTGCGCAGGACGAATGAGCCGTTTCATAGCACAACGGATACCCGTTGTGCGTGGCGAACGAGATGAGCAAACGCATATGTATGCGCGTTTGCGATGACCGAGGCGGCAAGCTATTACATTGTTGCCGCCGAGACACCCTGCTTGAAACGTGTTTAATTTGAAAAGACTTGCGCCCCGCCGCAAGGCACTTGACGGCGAACCAAATTCGCCTTGCGCAGAGTTATTATTTTAAAATCTATTCCGCAATAAGGGCTCCCTTGTGCAAAGGGACGAGCGTTGCTGTTCTTCAAACAGTGGATACCCACTGTTTGAGCAACGCGAGATGAATGAGCGCACATATCCCCGCGCGAATGGTGACCGAGTGGTGCGGCTTTTCTACCGCACGCACCACGAGATGTGGCGCGCGCAGCGTGACTGAGGGATTGTACCGCATTACACACCGACGAGGGCAGTAAAATATATTAATCCGCAAAAATTCCCGCATTTTCCGGCGGGTATTTTTTATTATAATGCGCATAAAAAAATTACATTAAAATTATTAAAAAAAATTAATAAATTAAATATTATTTATTTCGACATTATTTTTTATAACATAATAAATTGCGCGCGCATATCCCCGCTATAATTGCAGTATGCCATTTAAAATTAATGTTAAAAGCGCGTTTTTATATCTGATTTTTGCCGCTTTATGCGTGTTTTTGAACGGCGCGTCGAGCGGAGTGCCCCTCTCTTTGGGGCTGTATTTTTCGCTGCTTATCTGCGGCGGAAATCTTATCGCCGCGCCTGTTATATACATAGCCTGCTCCGCAGTGCACGTCAGCCTTGCCGCCTTTTTGTGCGCGCTTGCCGAGGCCGCCCTCCCCCTTGCCGTCACATTTTTCTACCGCCGCACGGGCCGCAAGATCAGATATGAGTCGGCGCTGTTTTTTATCGTCTCGCTGGCGCCGTTCATCGCCTTTTCTGACTGGGACGCGCCTGCGCTGGAGCTGCTCGGCAGCCCCTACCTCTCGCGCGCGGTCGCCGCGGCCGTAGTTTCGCTCGCCTTTCTGTTTTCTTACAAGAGCGTATACGCCTGCATATTCCGCCTGGGTCGGTGCAGACTGAAGGAGGACGAATTATTCTCATTCGCCGTGATATGCGTGCTCGCGGGCACCGGGTTTTTGAACCTTGCGGGGGAACTTGCCTACTGCGCGCTCGCCGCGCTGATCATAAGCCTTGCAGTGCGCTTTTTTAAAGGTCCCGCCGCCCTCTTGGCAGCACTCGCCGCGGGGCTGACGCCCTCTTTCGCCGCACTAAACTTAACTCCTCTGACGGTATGCCTGTGCTTATGCGCGGCATCGCTCTTATTTTCTCGCGCGGGCAGGTTTGCGCCGCCGCTGTGCGTGGCTGTGCTGCTGTGCGCTTACGGATACTTTGCAGGCTGGTACTCCTCCCTCACCCTCGCCATAATACGGGCTGCGGCAATCGCGCTGTGCTGCGCTCTTGCCGCCGTTCCGTCGGAAAAAAAGCTTGCGTCACTCATGGATGCCCTCACGGTCAAAAAATCGCTCTCCGACACTGCAATAAACCGCGAGCGCGAGCGCACGGGTGAAAAATTGTTTAAAATTAGCGACGTGTTCCGCGAGGTGGAATGCGCCTTTAAGGACATGGACGAGACCGCAGACGAGACGGGCGCGAAGAAGCGCGTGGTTAGCGAACTTAAAGAGCGGCTGTGCAAGACGTGCGAAAAGCGCGCGCGGTGCGAAAAAAGCGTGGTTTACAAGGGCTTTTACAGCCTTGTGGACGCAGGCACTATGAAGGGCAAAGTCAATCTTATCGACTTGCCGCCGGCGATAACGCAGAACTGCATAATCCCTACCGAGGTAATAAAGGCGCTCAACGGACTGCTCGTGGAATACCGCCGTTTTATGACCGAGGCCGAGAACGCACGCGCGGGGCGGCAGCTGCTCGCAGAGCAGGCAAAGGGAATTTCCGCCGTTCTTAAAAACAACGCCGTGGAACTCTGCCGCACGAAACGTTCGGAGGAGAACGGGCGGGGCATAGTGCGCGCTCTGGAAGTTGCAGGCATCGCCTGTCCCGAGGCCTATTACAGCGCCGAAACCGACGAAATTTATGCCGTATTGGTGGGAGATATCAACATTGCCGCCGTCTGCGCCGCAATCGCCCGCGCTACGGGAAGGACGTATATGCTCAAAGACAAGACCGATCTCGGCGGCGAAAAGCGGTGTTGTGTGTTCTGCCGTCCGCCGAAATACGACGCGGTGTTCGGCGTGGCCGCCGTAAAAAAACGGGGCGAAGCCGCCTCGGGCGATACGCACTCGGTGATACGGATAAACGAGCACAGATTTCTGATGGCGCTCTCCGACGGAATGGGCAGCGGCGAATACGCGCGCAAGGTATCGCGTACGGCGATATCGCTGATAGAGGCCTTCTACCGCGCGGAAATGCCCGAGGGCACGGTGCTGAGCACGATAAACAGGCTTCTTTCTTTCTCGCGCGAAGAGCGGTTCGCCTGTATCGACATATGCTCGGTCGATTTAAATACGGGCGCGGCGGAGTTTGTGAAGATAGGCGCGCCCATAGCGCTGATACTGCGAGGCGACGGCATAAAAGTGCTCGAGGGCGAGAGCCTGCCGCTGGGCATATTGGACAGCCTGCGCCCCACCGTTTCGACCGACACGCTGGAGGACGGCGACATGCTCGTATTTATGAGCGACGGCATAACCTCCGCCTTTTCGTCCACGCCCGAGCTTGCAGAGTTTTTGCGGCCGCTCAAACCTTTAAATCCGCAGAACCTTGCCGACAAACTGCTTGAAGGCGCGCTTGCGCGCACCAAGGGCAAGGCCGAAGACGACATGACCGTGCTTTGCACCCGAATTTTTGCGATAAACAACGTCGCCGAAGCCGAAACCGGAGCCGCTGTATTGCAATAAAAAGCTTTAAATTATTTTTATAACATGTGTTGTACAAAAACCGCATTATACCGCGCAAAAGTGCCGCGGGCGGACAAACTGTCCGCCCGCGGCTTTAATTTAACTTTTTATCTTAATTTATTTCAGCTTGCTGCTGTGCGGTTTGCGCCGCAGCAAGCTTTTTAATTAAAACTTATCAATCACTCCCTTCCGCTCGTCTTTACGGCGCCGCGCAGCCACGCCGCGACCCTGCGCGAAGGGATAGACTGCAACCTGAAACGCCAGTTGCCCGAGGAGGTCGAGGGGGTATTCATGCGGGCGGAATTATCCAGCCCGAGGATATCCTGTACGGGCACGACGCACAGCACCGACTTTGTGCCGAGCGCGCACTTTACCAAAGCCTTGGCGGCGTCTTGCCGCGAGACCACGGGGTAGCTTATACCCTCATATTTGAGCGCCGCGCGCAGCATTTTACGGAATGAAACAAAGCGCTCTTCGCTCATCTCCATGATGAAGCCGAGGGCGGTGTCGTTATCGTGCGTGCCCGTGTATGTGACCGAATTTTCGCAGATATTCTGCGGCAGATAGTCGTTATCCTTGTTGCCGTCGAAGGCGAACATCATTATCTTCATGCCGGGGAAACCCGTCTTATCGCGCAGGGCTATTACGCCGTCGTCCATGACGCCGAGATCCTCGGCGATTATTTTAACGTCGCCCAGCTCGCGCGAAGCCGCCTCGAACAGTTTGGTGCCGGGGCCTTCGCGCCACTCGCCCGTCTCTGCCGTAGGGGCGCTTTCAGGTATGGCGTAGAACCTGTCGAACCCGCGGAAGTGATCGATGCGCACTATGTCGTACAGCGTGCAGGCGTACTTGATGCGCCCCGTCCACCATGCAAAGTTCTCTCTCTCGTTTGCCGCCCAGTCATAGAGCGGATTGCCCCACAGCTGCCCCTTTGCCGAAAAATAATCGGGCGGAACGCCCGCAACTTCGGTGGGGTTGAGATCCTCGTCCAGAAGGAATAGCTCGGGGTGCGCCCAAACGTCGGACGAATCATCCGCTACATACAGCGGAATATCGCCCACGAGCTGTATGCCCTTTTTGTTGGCGTAGGACTTGAGCGCCCTCCACTCGTTTGCAAATTCAAACTGCAGAAACTGCCAGAAGCAATACTCGTTTTTATATACGTTCTGCCGAAGCTCGGATATGGCGAGCTCCTCTTTGAACTTATAGGCGCGCGGCCAGTCGCGGTAGGTGCCGCCGTATATAGATTTCAGCGACATGAACAGCGCGTAGTCGTCAAAGGCGCCGCTTTCAACAAACTTTTTAAAGGCCCTGTCGTTTATATTGAACCGCGCATATGCCAGCCTCAATGTGGCATATCTGCGCCTGTACAGCTCGCCGTAGTCGATGTCGCCCTCCGGCATTTCGGCCTCTTTGAGCTCCTCCTCGGTGAGCAGCCCGCGCCCGCACAGGGATGGCAGGTCGATAAAATAGGGGTTGCCCGAATTGCAGCACACCGACTGGTAAGGCGAATCTCCGTAGCCCGTCTGCACGAGCGGCAGTATCTGCCAGTATTTTACCTTGCTCCTCTCAAGAAAGTCGACAAATTCATAGGCCTCTTTGCCGAGCGAGCCTATTCCGTATTTGCCCGGAAGCGACGATATATGGCACAAAATGCCCGCGCCGCGCGTCAATTTACTCTTCATTTTTTAACCTTAGCGTGTATGAATATTAATTAATTTAAGGATATATAAGGGGTAATTGTTTATTTTGCAAGCAAAGCCTTAATTCTTTGCATTGCTTCTGCAGTTACTTCCTTGCTGCCGAAGGCGGTGAGGCGGAAGAAACCCTCGCCGTTCACGCCGAAGCCCGCGCCGGGCGTGCCGACGACCTGAGCGTTCTCTAAAAGATAGTCGAAGAACTCCCAGCTGCTCATGCCGTCCGGACACCTGAGCCAGATATACGGCGAGTGTTCGCCGCCCGTGAACCAGACGCCGAGCTCCCTCAAGGTGTTTGCGATGACTTTGGCGTTTTCTTCATAATATGCAAGATTTTCGGCGATTTGTCTGCGCCCCTCGGGCGTGAACACCGCCGCGGCGGCGCGCTGAACGATGTAGGGCACGCCGTTGAACTTGGTGGTCTGGCGCCTGAGCCACATTTTATTGGCCGAGAGGCCGCCCTTTTTTATGGCTTCGGGCACGACGGTGTAGCCGCAGCGCGTACCCGTGAAGCCCGCCATTTTAGAGAACGAGCAGAACTCTATGGCGCAGGTCTTTGCGCCCTCCACCTGGTATATGGATTTTGCGAGGGCATCGTCCTTGATAAAGCACTCATAGGCGGCGTCATACAAAATCACGGCGCCCTTTTTGTTGGCGTAGTCCACCCACTCTTTGAGCTGCGCCTTTGTGTAGGCCGCGCCCGTGGGGTTGTTGGGCGAGCAGATGTAGATCAGGTCACAGTCCACCGAATAATCGGGCATGGGCAAAAATTCGTTTTCTGCCGTGGCGTTGGCATAGATTATTTTGCGGCCGGCCATGACGTTGGTATCGACATATACGGGATATACGGGGTCGGGCACGAGCACGACGTTATCCTGCGAAAAGATATCCAGAATGTTACCCAGGTCTGACTTGGCGCCGTCAGAGACGAAGATCTCATCGTTTTCAAGCTGCACGCCGCGCTCAGCGTAGTAAGCGGCGATGGCCTCCTTTAAAAAGCCGTAGCCCTGTTCGGGGCCGTAGCCGCGGAAGGTCTCTTTCTTGCCCATCTCGTCGACGGCTGCATGGAGAGCAGAAATGACTGCGGGAGCGAGCGGGAGCGTTACGTCGCCTATGCCGAGGCGCAGAACGCTCTTTTCGGGGTGTGCGGCCTGGTATGCGGCCACCTTTTTTGCAACGGTAGAAAACAGATAGCTGTCGTTTACGTTTGCGTAATTTGTGTTGAGATTCATATTTTTACCCTTCAAAAATTTTTTATAGATTGATAAATACGGCAGATAGTTGCGGCATATATGGGGGTCAATTGTAAAAAATGCAATAAAATTCCCGCAATATATGAACGCGCCGCACCGCAAGCGGTGCGGCGCGTTATTTCACCGTAACATGACCGTGATATTATTTGCTGTGTTTTTTATTGTATCTTACTGCCGCGGAAATAAATTCACGGAACAGCGGATGCGCCGACTGAGGGCGCGACTTGAACTCAGGATGGAACTGCACGCCCACATAGAAGTCGTTTGCGGGTATCTCCACCGCCTCGACCAAAAGCCCGTCGGGCGAAGTGCCCGCAATCTTCATGCCCTTTTCCTCCACCTCTTTGCGGAATTCGTTGTTGAACTCATATCTGTGGCGGTGACGTTCGGAGATCTCGTCCTTGCCGTAGGCCTTTTTCATCTTTTCGCCTATCACCTTGCAGGGGTATGCGCCCAGGCGCATGGTGCCGCCCATCTTTACGCCGTGCTGGTCGGGCATGAGATCTATAACGCAGTGCGCGGAATCGGGATCGAACTCCGAGGAGTTGGCGTCCTTATAGCCGAGCACGTTGCGGGCAAACTCTATGACCGCCGTCTGCATGCCAAGGCAGATACCCAGGTACGGCACGTCATTTTCGCGCGCGTATTTTGCGCACAGTATCTTGCCCTCTATGCCGCGGTTTCCGAAACCGCCGGGCACCAGAATGCCGTCGACGTCGCCTATGGCCTCGGCTATGTTCTCCTCGGTGAGAACCTCGCTGTCCACCCACTTTATGTCGACTTTGGCCGCATTTTCATAGCCGGCGTGCGCAAGCGCCTCGGCCACCGAGAGATAGGCGTCGTGCAGCTGCACATACTTGCCGCACAGCGCTATCCTGACCGTCTTGTCGCGCGCGGCAATACGGGCAAGCATCTTGTTCCACTCCGTGAGGTCGATTACGCGCGGGTCGAGCTTGAGTCTTTCGCACACTATCTGCGAGAAGTTGCTCTCTTCAAGCATGATGGGCGCCTGATAGAGTACGGGGAGGGTGAGATTTTCGATGCAGCACTCGGGCGCAACGTTGCAGAACATGGATATCTTAGTGCGCACATCCTTCGGCATATGCGCATCGACGCGCGCGATTATGATATCGGGAGAGATTCCCATGCCCTGCAGCTCCTTTACGGAGTGCTGTGTGGGTTTGGACTTGAACTCCTCCGAGCCCGAGATGTAGGGCACCAGAGTTACGTGGATAAAGCAGCAGTTGTCGCGGCCGACTTCGCGTGCGACCTGCCTTATCGCCTCGATAAAGGGCTGGCTTTCGATATCGCCTATCGTGCCGCCTATCTCGGTTATGACCACATCCGCGCCCGTCGTCTTGCCCACGTTGTATATGAACGTTTTTATCTCGTCGGTAATATGCGGGATGACCTGCACCGTCTGGCCGAGATATTCGCCGTTGCGCTCCTTGTTCAAAACGTTCCAGTAAACCTTGCCAGTGGTGAGGTTGGAGTATTTATTCAGGTTTTCGTCGATAAACCTCTCGTAGTGGCCCAGATCGAGGTCGGTTTCGGCGCCGTCGTCGGTGACGAACACCTCGCCGTGCTGGTAGGGGCTCATCGTGCCGGGGTCGATATTGATGTAGGGGTCGAGCTTCTGCGAAGCCACCTTATAGCCCCTGCACTTTAAAAGTCTGCCGAGCGAAGCGGCGGTTATGCCCTTGCCGAGACCGGAGACCACGCCGCCTGTTACGAAAATGTATTTTGTCATAAAAGATTTCTCCCCTCCCGCACACGGCGGGCTTGCTTGCCGCAAATGTAAATTCGATTTCATACATTATAACACACCGCCCGCGTTTAGGCAAACGCCTGCAACACTTAAAAATTTAATTTTTACATAACGCCTCATGCCTTTCGACACATAAATTTACATAGTCATGATTTAAATGCGAGAAAATTTATTAAAAAATATCTTTTGATAGTATTGACAATCAAAATAAATACTGATATTATGTAATTAAAGTTAGCCTGATTGCTATGTAAAACGATAAAATTTATCTAACTTGTAAAAAGATAGACAAAAATTATTATTTGTACTATGCATGAGGGGTAATGAGAGTATTACCATTTGACTGAATTTATGAAACGTTACTCTTTAGAAAATACAAATCATCTTGATACTAATCGGCAAACTTAATATATCGATTCGCGGAGGAGAATTTAATGTATGACAAAATAAAGCATTATATACGCGGGTTAATGAAAGACTATAATATAGCCGATAGAAAGTCGGAAAAAGAAATCGTGTCGACCTGTTACGACAAATACAAAGCGCAACTTTCTGAGGGCATAAAACCCGAGAAAGCATATCAAGCGTCGATTTCCGGTATTGAAAATATCCTGAAAGACAAAATAATGCCTAAAAACAGGTTTAGATATTCTCTGACATTCAGTATATGCGCTTTAATTGTTTCTCTTGTAGAAATAAGCGCAGCCGCATTTTTAGCGCACCCGCTGGATTTTATGGGATTTGAAATGCCGGTTTTTATCGTTGTCCTGATAGGAACATTTGTGTACACTATAGCGAAATATCGTAAATTCTATTGGTATGATTATCCGATATTAGCGATATTTATACTTTCCTGGATAAGCACTTTGCTTCAAATCGGCGGCTACGCTTATCATGCAACAATGCCGGACAAATATTGGAACATAGAATACGGGTTCCCCTGCATTATAAAGATTCTAACATTCGAGACCGATACCTACCCCGATGTATTTTATCGGTTAACCGGCGTCAGCTACACATATTGCTTTAATTTTCTTGTAAGCGCAATTGCGTTCATTGTAATGTCGGCATTAATTATAAAAGAAAAAATTAGAATAAAAGGAGGAACAAAATGAATAGTTTAGCATTGTTATTGGCGACAGTAATGGCAAGCATGGCCGCGGTACCAATTTTGCCAAATGAGCTTGAGTATTGCGAGTTTTCTTCAAAAAACCATATTGTACAACAACGAATTTTAACTGATTACTCCGGCAATAAATTTAAACTATACGAACTTCAAAATGGCTATGCTATTTATAGTTTGGAAAATGGCCAGGAAATATTTCTAGAAGGGTCTCATGAGACACAATCTCCTTACTATAATTATTTAGACAAGGACTTATTTTATCTCGGTCCCGGAAATTATTTCTATGAAAACGGCGGGAATAATTATGATATTTTCAGCCAATCACCAGTTAAAATAGATTTACACAACGCTTCATTCCAAACAACTGAAAATGTAGAAAATATTCAACCATACTCGTCTAGCGAACCAAATCCTAATGAAACTAAAACAGATATAAATGGGTTTACGGTAATCAACAAGGCAGATTATTTTAAAAATCTTAAATATTTTCCTCAAAATCATTTTGGCGAATGCGGTTTAATTGCTTTGTCTATCTTATTAGGATATTATGATACATTTTATAATGATAATTTTATACCTGACATAACCTATAAGGAGCGCCATTATAAAGACGCAGAAACAAGATCTGGTACCGGAGATAAGGTCTTGGATTATATTACTGAAAACACATTAGTAAAAAAGACTACAACTATATACAAGAACACATCTAATTATGATTACACAAATTGGACAAGCATGCCCGGCACAAATTATGCCATGAGAGACTACTTGTTCGATAATTATATGCATACCTTCTGGGGTATGGGATGGGAAGATGCCGGCTATCCCATGATGGATGGTGAACTCAAATCAACTTTTAATGACTACATAGACGAAAATGCCCCTTCTTTAAAAAACACATATGAAGTTCGTTCGGGACATATTTTTTATACTAATGCCAGACCTAAGGAATACATAAACGAAGGTAATCCTGCATGTTTAGTGCTTCAAAGCTATACATCGACTGCCGGATCCGGTAAGGCCCATGTCGTTGTAGCATACGGTTATAAAGACGGAGAATTTTTGACACACTTTGGTTGGTGGCCAGGATATATAGACAGAGCTTCGGTGATTGTAAGCAGTTCTGTAATATATGGCTATTTTTCAATCAAATACAATGGCGCACATGTCCATTCACAAAATGTTACAATGACCTCTCGCGGCACAAATTATGGAATTTGTGGCTGCGGACATGTAAGCATTATTGGATGAGCGCTTGTATTTTATAATTTGAATAAATATACCCTACAAAACAATAAAAATTACTTATATTTCAAATTTAAAGCACCGTTAAGGGCGCGGCAAGTTTTGCCGCGCCCTTAAAAAATATTCTCTCTTTTATTTAAATTTCGATCTCGCCCGTGAACACGAGCTCGGCGGGACCCTCCATATATACCGTTTCGTCGGTATAGGTTATGCGCAGCTCGCCGCCCAAAAGAAAGACGGAAATTTCGGAATTTTTTTGGCAACAGCCGTTTAATACCGCCGCCACAGCCGAGGCGCATGCGCCAGTACCGCAGGCCAGCGTTTCGCCGCTGCCGCGCTCCCATACGCGCATCTTGAGCCTGTTTTTATCGATCACGCGAACAAATTCGGTATTTATCCTCTCGGGGAAGGCGGGGTGCCGCTCGAACAGCGGGCCGAAGTGCTCCAGGCCCACGGTGTCGGGGTCGGCAAACACCACGCAGTGCGGGTTGCCCATCGACACCAAAGTTGCGCCAAAAGTCTTGCCGCCAACCTCTATGGGGACGTTCACCACGGTTTCACCGCTGTATGTGCTGGGGATATCCTCGCCGCGGAGCACGGGCGCACCCATATCCACGCGCGCCGAGCGCACTTTGCCGTCCGCACCTTTGTTGAGCGCGAGCGTCTTTACACCCGAGAGCGTTTCGATCTTAACACTGTCACCCTTCACATACCCGAGGTCGTGCGCGAGCTTGCCCACGCAGCGTATACCGTTGCCGCACATTTTTCCCTCGGAACCGTCGAGGTTGAACATGCGCATGCGGCAGTCGGCGATATCCGACGGGCACAGAAGTATTATGCCGTCGCCGCCTATGCCGAAGTGGCGGTCAGAAAGGCGCACGGCGAGTTCTTCGGGATTATTCAAGGGCTCTTTCATGCAGTCGAAATAAATATAGTCGTTGCCTATGCCCTGCATTTTATAAAATTTTCTTAGCATAAAAATCTCTCTCAATGGCCGCAAAATATGCAGCAAAATTCAAATTAATGCGGCACTATACCGCAACTAACGGGGGTAATCAGATCAACGCAATCCCTCCCCTTTTTTACACAAGGGGCGGCTCTATTGCGGAATATATTTTAAAATAAATAAT
>ERZ1643249.802-NODE-802-length-33549-cov-29.027318_pt1 | contig 33549 bp, 39 predicted proteins | sample MGYA00579263_ERZ1643249 | MGnify/ENA primary metagenome ERZ1643249 (study PRJEB29033, sample SAMEA4952264) | chicken gut metagenome | biome: Broiler Chicken; feature: Gastrointestinal Tract; material: Caecum | place: Ireland | collected 2018 | study: Broiler...
AAAATTTATATACATATAATGTAAATTATAACATACAATAATAATGTCAGATATTTGACAAAATCATAGTTTTATGATATATTTTAATTACTCATCTGACTAGTATCAGAAGGAGCATCAGAAAAAGGATTGATTTTAGATCAATCCTTTTTCCGTTTTATGAACTATATTTTGTATATTCTTTTAATAAATCTTCTCGTCTATCTTTTCTATCAACTACATAGGCAGTAACCAATTGATAATAATTATTTCTTTTTTCTAAGATAACGATATAATCATATTTTTCAAAAAATATTTTTGTTCGGAGGATTGAATTTTTTCCTAAATATGGTGCAGTCCATATTTTTATTTTAGGGCAATCTTCTGTACAATGTTTGCATTTTTCAAATTCCGTTATCATCTTAGATATAAACGGAATATATTTTACTCTTTCTTCTTTATATAATCTAATTTTACTTCTTTTATCTTGTTCGGATATAACGTGAAAGAAACCTTGAACTTTATTATCTTCAATAGGAATTTCTCTAACCTTAACAGGTATCCCATTAAATTTAATTTCTTGTTTTATTAAATCATCTTTAAAAACTAAATATGCTCTATTGTGATAATCCTTTAGTATTTCATCTTTTTTTCTATCTAAAGTTTTAAAATCTATTTCACAGCTCATTATTTTTGACTTCTCCAATGAAATATATTAAATTTTTTATTGCTACTTGAAGAATTTAGCATAAATGAAATATTAAATTTCTTTTCAATATAATTTACTAATTCATGTTTAGATTTACTACTTTTTAATTCTCGAATATCATAACCGATAGCTCCAATTACCAAATCTGCCAATTGTATTAACTGCACTTCGTTAGACCTGATGGCCTGAACCTTTTTAACATTATATATATTGTATTTGCTTAATATTTCTGCTAATTTTCTATTCTTCATTGCAGAGCGTGAATCTTTAATGTCAAGATAAATGTTATAATCAATTATACTTTCAGAAACAATATAATTAAGTAAATAGTAATACATTTTATAATACCAATCATCATAAGTCTGATGAAATAATTCATGATCCAAGGATTTTTTATCATGAGCAATCCATCCTCTAAATGATAAATTTTCATTATACAATAAATCTATCAATTCTTTGTACATATCAATTTTATTATCAGAAACTTTAGTCCATTTTATTTCTGTATTAGGATTAAGTCCATATTTTATTTTAATTTTCTTAATTTTATTAGAAATATAATTAACATCTTTTTTTAAACAATAAACACATCCTAAAACCATAAATTCAACATTATCATGTTCAAGATGACAGCTTTCATCAGCATAAACATTAATCTCTACATTATTTTTCATTTATTTCCTCCTTTGTAAAACTAGATAATGTCATTATTATATCATATTTTCTACAATTCTAAATCATCTTTAGAGTAATATTTATCAATATCTGCATAATCAAACAATTCATCTTCTTTATCAGTATCTATTGCTATATCGTAAACATCATCTTTATCAAAATCTTCATTGTCATAATAATCTTTTATTTCGGTTGTTGTGGCTTCTTTTACTTTGTCATTACCAATTTGTAATAATTCTCTAAAAAAACTTTTTATTGCCTTTAAAATGACTTTAATATAGAAAACAAGATTATTATTTTCTTGTTCTAACTTCTGATTTTTAATTTTCAAATATTTAACTTCTTTTTGAATATTCTCGTTTTCTTTTTCAAGATATTTATAAGATTTGGCATAAGTATCAACCTCATTATAAACCTTTTGTATTTTAGGTTGGATTTCCATAACTTTTTTAGTTTGTTCAATAACTTTATTCATAGAGTCAAATGTATCTTTTTTAATTTTTACATATTCCTTATCAAAAATAGTTTCCTTGTTAGAACTCATTTTAGTTTCCAATTCTTCCATAGATTTATTTAACTTTTCATTTTTAGATGTAAGTTCTATATTTAATTTCCTAGTAATCTTTTTATACTGCTTAATATCAATGTGTTCATTATCAGAGTTCTTAATTCCACGATCCAAATCATAGCCATTATTTATCATTCGTTCGTGGTATTTATCTTGTAATGTAGATAAATAGCTTTTATCTTTCATATAGTGTTTTTTAGAAATTGTCCATTTATCTTTATTACTTCTTTTATCAAACTTCTTAATTAAAGGAACTACTACACAATGCAAGTGTGGTGTTTTTTCATCTAAATGAATTGTTGCATTTAATACTTGCCATTTCTCATAACCAATATCTTTATAAACAAAATCCATACAACAATTTGCCCAATTAACGATTTCATCTCTTGTCATATCTTTAAAAAACACTTTATCACTTGTAAATAATAATTCATCAGCAACAACACTATTAGAATCATCTAGCATTTGATTAAAAGTTTTCTTTCTATTTTCACGTTCAGTTTTTTGTTTTTCATCGTGTTGTTTTTTATAGTCTCTAACTAAATTCATATAGGAAGTGTAATAATCTTTATGAGTAATAGTAACTAAATTTATATTATTATGCGATTTACTTTTATCAATATCTGGATTAGATTTATATGCTTCTTTTGTTCTTGTATTATGAGCACCAATTTGTCCTAAATCTTTTAATTTATTGATAGGTTCAACTCTAAATATTGCATAACTCATTCTTCAATCGCCACCTTATCAGCATAAATATAAGTTATAGGTGGAACAGGCACTTCAATAATTCCATAATGTGTAACTTTATTTAATCCTTTTTTATTGATTAAAGGTATTAGTTTTAAAGGTTCATTAAACATATTTTCTCTTGTATATTTTAGGCAAAATCGATGGCCGTTATATTTTTCTTTCCTTATTTCTTGATAATCAATAGGATAATTAACTTGTAATCTTTTAATGTGATCTTCAACTTCTTTTCTAGTCATAGGAGCACACACTTCAACTTGCATAGTTTCTCCATTAACGCTAATATCTTGAAAACGATTTATTGCACCTTTATTAAATAAATTAGCATATTCTTCAATAAATGTTTTTCTAAAGTTAATATGCTTGATGTCTAACATGTTATCTTCTTTCTTTATTACTTCAATAGATTCAATATAACTCATAATTAAATCTTGTTTTTCGGATATAGATAACTCATTCCATTTAATTTCAAAATTACTTTGATAAAGAGGGTTAATTAAACATTTAATACTTTCTAAATCTCGTTTTAACATTATATCTTCAAAAGTAAAGTTATATTGTTCTAACTCTTGTTCTTCTTGTTGTTTCTTTTCAATATCTTTAATTCTAGTTTCTAAATATTCTTTATCTTGTTTAAATTCTTTCATATCAATTATTTTATTAAGGTAAGCATCTTTTAATCTAGTAATTTTATCTTTTAAAGTATTAATTTCTTTAATTAGAAGTTCATTTGTATTTTCTACCTTATGTTTTAAAAGTGGAGCAAAAAACCTTCTAACTGTTATGTCATATTCAATAATCGTTGTAATTTGTTCTATTAAAAGTTCAATTAGTTTATCTTCTCTAATATAAGTTTTACATTCATTACATTGATAATAGATATATTTCTTTTTCTTTCCTCCTGGTGCTTTACAAGCCATTATTCTATGACAATGTGGGCATATAATCTTTTGAAAGAAAATATAATCATTTCTTCTCGTATAATTACGAGTATTTTTTCTTGATTGTTCTTGGCAATCTTCCCATAATTTTTTAGATATAATTGGTTCTACTACATTTTCATAAAGTACAGGTGTTCCATTTCTACCACCACTTATAAAATCTCCTTTATAAAGTGGATTAGCTAAAACTTTTTGTATTGTTGTATCATACCATTTTTTATTTAATACATTTTCTTCATTCATTATATTAGCAATTTTTTGATAACTATTTCCTTTTAAATATAAATCAAAGATTCTCTCAACTATTTCACTTTCAGCAGGATTTATTATTAGTTTTTTATTATCTCTCATAAATCCTAAAGTTTTTCTAACAGGAATGTGTCCATCTTTTATTGCTCCAACCATTCCAAATTTAGTTCTTTCTGATACTCTTTCAATTTCTAATTGCGATAAAACTGTTAGCATTCTTACAAAGAATCTACCGTTAGCAGTAGAAGTATTTATATCATCCATTGCACATTCTAAACTACATTCGTATTTTTCAAGTTCAGTAATTAATATTTCTAAATCTCTAACACTTCTTGTTAATCTATCCAGTTTATAAGCAACAATAACATTAACATTACGATTCTTAACTTCTTCTAGCATTTTTTGAAATTGTGGTCTATGTTCTATATCTTTCGCACTTATCCCTGCATCTTCATAAACTCCATAAACATTATAATCACGAAACTTACATAAATCTTTTAACTTTTCTAATTGTTCTCCTAAAGAATAACCCTCACGGGCTTGATCTTCCGTACTTACACGACAATAGATTGCTGCGTTCTTTTTCATATTTCATCAACTCCTTTTTCCATAAAAAAGAGGAGTCAAAAGCACTAGCATTAAACTAATACCTTTAACTCCTTAAACAATCGTTATTAATTCTATTACTATATCGTTTATTCCAATGCATAGAATCCCACCAATCTAATAAATGAGAAATACTGCATTTCATTTATTGGTTTTATATTCTATCACTTATTTTTTCTTTGTCAATAGGGTTAGTTTTTATGCTTTTTAATATAAGTTCCTAAATCATTAAAAGGTATAAATTCTTCTAATGTATTAACATAAACATTCTCACACTCATTAAAGAATAGATAAGTTATATTATTAATTTCTAACTTATGTGGTTCTATATAAGCAATGTTAGTTTTAGAAATGTGAATAATATTACCTTTAATAATTTTAGATTTAATATTGAGAAATTTAAGCGTGTTTTTAATTCGTTGTTCTAATACCTCATCAATTTCTAATTTTTCCTTTATTATCTGCATAACTAATCAACTCCTTTCGAGCATATAAAAAAGGTTAACCGAAATTAACCTTTCATATATTTAAAGTCGATTAGTTCGACTAATTTCCCTATGGTGCCTGAGGTGGGACTTGAACCCACATGGTATTGCTACCACCGGATTTTGAGTCCGGCGCGTCTACCATTCCACCACTCAGGCATAAGTAGATTATATCATATTTTTTATAAAAATCTACTATAAAGTTTCAATTTCATCAGGAATTTTTACAGGTTTTGGTTGATTTTGTTCCATTTCTGTATATTTGGAGTGATATAAATCTGTTTCGTCATCCTCATCTGTTTCCTCTTGTTTCGTAAATTGTTCGATTGGAGGAAGGTCATCGATTGTAGAAAGACCAAAGAAATCTAAAAATTCACTCGTCGTTCCATATAAAATTGGTCTACCTGGTTGATCACTTCTACCTAGTTCTTTAATGAGTCCTTTGGCCAGTAACTTTTTCATCATCTGGGAACTGCTGACACCACGAATCTCGTCGACTTTTAATCTCGTAATTGGAGCATTGTATGCAATGATTGCAAGAGTTTCTAACGCTGCGTTCGATAGCACATTCGATTCTGGATTTTCAATCAACTTCTGGTAATATGGTTTGTGTTCTTTTTTGGTCGTTAACTTAAATGTATTGCCAAGAAAACCGATTCTGATACCTCGTGTAGGTTCCTCGTAATCCTTCTGTAACTCACTAATTAGTTCTTTTGCTTCGTCACTATCAATTTCTAAAATATCTTTGATTTGGTCCATTGTTAAACCGTCGTCTCCCACGACGAACAACAGCCCTTCTAATATTGCTTTCTTATTCATACTGCGCCTCACAATAAATTTCTGAAAAATTATCTTCTTGAGTAATGGTCAAAGCATGTTCCTTGGCCATTTCTAAAATTGTTAAGAATGTTACGACGATATACTCTTTCGTATATACATCGAACAGTTCTAAAAAGTTTACTCTCTTTTTCTCTTTTAGAATGCGACTGATATCGCGTTTTCTTTCTTTGATGGTTATTTCTTTTCCTGTCACTTTTGTATGTAATGGCTTTTCACTTTCTTTTCGTTCGATGAACTTTTGAAAAGCCTTCAATAAGTCATCTAGTGTCACATTACTTTCTAACACCGTGTTCTCGTCGGCATACTCTTTCAAGGAAGTTGGACTTTTGGTGTAGATTTGACTGCGGATTGCTTCTAGTTCTTTTAATCCGGCCGTCATATCTTTATATTTTTGATATTCTACTAAGCGATTGATCAATGCTTCTTCTGGATTTTCCTCTTCGGACTCCTCTTCTTTTTCTTTCTGTCTTGGAAGTAGCTTTCGTGATTTAATCTCTAAAAGTTCTGATGCCATTACCAAGTATTCACTGGCAATATCTAAGTTCATCTCTTCCATCCGATTGATGTATGCTAAATATTGATCTGTGATATCGACGATGTTAATTTCAAAAATATCCATCTTGGATTCTTTAATCAAGTGTAAAAGTAAATCTAATGGTCCCTCAAACTCGTTAATTTTAATATCGTTCACTCTTATCACTTCCTAATTTCCGCATAACCATTATACCAAAGATAGCGAAGATATGCTATAATTTTAGTGGTGAGTGCGATGAAAAAGTTTCAAATGAAAGATGAAGAGTTCACATGCATCGTCTGTGGTAAAAAGGTTCCGAAAGCCAATTATACGGCACGAGACCATTGTCCCTATTGTTTATCGAGTCTTCATGTCGATATCATGCCAGGAGACAGAATGAATCCTTGTAAAGGTGTTTTAAAACCGGTTGGCATCGAAAAGTTTCGCGATACATATAAAATTATCTATCGCTGTGAGAAATGTCATGAACTTCATAAAAACATCATGGCAAATGACGATAATATGGATCTCATCATCGAATTATCTACACATCCGGATTCCATTAATGAATAGCAACAAAAAAAAGTTGCTTTTTTTATGGCAACTTAATCTTTTGGTTTAAAAAACAAACTGAAGAAAAACGTGAATATGATGGCAGATGTAATACCAGATGCTGTTAAATCAAACATGCCCATCAACAACCCAATAAAACCTAAGCCCGACGCTTTTTCCATTGCACCATGAATTAATAAGTGTCCAAAACTTGTAATGGGTACTAATGCTCCACCACCAACATAGGTGATGATTTTATCGTAAATACTAAATGTATCTAAGAAGGCACCGATTACTACAAACATACTCGTGATGTGACCAGGAGTTAGTTTCGTGTTGTCTAGTATCAATTGAGCAATTAAACAGACGGCACCACAGAATAAAAATGAATTTAAGTATAACATTAAATCGCCTCCAAACTAACGGCATGGGCAATCGCTAAAATCGGTTCTTTTTGAAATGCAAAGGTTGGTGAAAACAAGGCTCCGGTCGCTATCCACAATACTCTTTTTACTTTTTTCGTCTTTAATAAATTGAAAATGTACGATGCATTGACAAGGGCACTGCAAGTTGGACCACTTCCACCTGCTTTGACATCTTTTTGTTTATCTAAATCGTATAGCATCGTTCCGCAATCGTTATAAGTTGTCTTCTCTAAGTCGATTTGATATTCTTCTTTGACGTAGTCTTTAAAGATCTCTTTGCCGATACAACCCAAGTCTCCCGTTAAAATCATATCGTAATCTTCTACGGTTCTGTCTAAATCACTCAAATGTTGATGTAGTGTTTCCGCGGCTGCTGGAGCCATCACAGCACCCATATTGAGTGGGTCTTTCTGATCCATATCTACTACTTTTCCGATGGTGCCAGATTCAATTTTGACACGACTTGTCTTCTCGTCGCTTACTAGCATCGATACTCCTGCTGTGGCCGTAAATGTTGCTGTTCCTGGCTTTGGGGCGCCATATTCGGTCGGATTGCGGAATTGTTTTTCACTCGTCATATTGTGAGAAGATGTTCCAACAATCACTGTGTTCATCTGGCCTGCTTCTACTAAATTTGCGGCTATAATCAGTCCTTCTGTAGCAGTGGCACAAGCGGCATAGATTCCTAAAAATGGGATGTTATACTCTTCCGCTGTATAGCAAGATGGTGTAATCTGATTTAATAAATCTCCTGCAATCAAGCAATCGACCTGTTCTTTTTTTAATTTACTTTTCTTTAGTAACAAATCGATGCTATGTTTGAAAAGTCTCACTTCTGCTTTTTCCCAACTTGCTTCTTTGCAATGAAGGTCACTGTAACTAGCATCAAAATACTTTTTTAGCGGTCCTTTTTTTTCATAAGGACCTACTACTGTTGCAGTTTGTTCTAAATATACATCATGATATGTAAACGTCATATTATCCTCCCATAATCAGTAATCGTAAGAGTCCAAAGAACCAAGCTGACACGACTCCATAAAGAATCACAGATCCGGCCAACTTAAATAGATTACTTCCGATTCCTGTAACTAGTCCTTCTTCTTTATATTCAATTCCAGCACTCATCATCGAATGAGCAAAGCCAGTAATGGGAATAATCAAGCCACAACGACAGAAATTTACCCATTTATCGAAGAACCCTAAAGCTGTGAATAAACATGCTAAGAAGATAAGTGTTACAATCATAAATACCGAAGCATCTTTCGTACTAATATCCAACGTATAAGTATATAAATCGATTAGTCCTTGACCAAACATGCCAACAATACCACCACTGATAAAGGCAATGATGGCATTCATCCATCGGTTTTCTTTTGGCTTATGTTTCTCTACAATTCGTTTGTATTTTCTCTTTTCCATTGTATTCACCCGTTTTTATTATGAGATTTTTTTACTTCAACTATACGAAAATGCGAGTATAATTTGATTTTTTTTAAATTTTGTGGTATAATATGCCCAAATTAAGGGGGGGAATGGTTATGAGTAATCAAATGGAAGATCGTGAGTTTGACAATTTTATTCAAAAAACCGCAGAAGAACAAATCGCAATCTTAAAAGAACGTTGTAAAGACTTTGATACGACGATTCAAGATTTACAAATCAAACTACAACGCCTGAAAGAATTAGAAGCCAGAAGGCAGAAAAGAAAACAGATTGTAAAAAAGGCTAATGCAGTTGACTCCGTTACGGAATCCAATATACCAGTTACCGAGAAAACAGCAAAGCCGAATCCTGTACAACCTTATTTAGACAAAATTCATCACATTATCGATACTGATGGATACAATTTTGAGCAAATCGTTCAAGTATTGCCGGCCAAAGATTCTGTAGATTTTACTTCTATTATGAATGCAATTATCTTAGATATCCAAAAACAGTATTCATTCTATACAACGTACTCTTTGGAAACACGTAATTCTTCTCAAGAAAAGCTATCAGAAGAAGAATTACAAAGTATTGCAAACTTAGAAGATTTACGAGATATGTTAATCGATTACCGCGACGAAGAAAAAGAAAAAGAGCAAACTCCAAATCAGAATGAGACTAGTGCAGTTATCATTCCACTACTCTCTCGAAATGGAAACAACTTACTAATAAACGATTTAAAACAATTAACGCGCGAACAATATCCATACATCTTGAAATTATTGCAAGAATTGGAAAGAGAAGATTTCACCCATTCCAAGCAATTGAGTACCAACAGTGAATTGAGTGGATATCGTGAACTAAGAAATTTAACTTTCTACATTCGTATTTTATATAAAAGTTTGGGAAATCACCAATATGAAGTACTCGGTCTTTTCTATAAAAACAGCGACAATATTATGGGTTTAATAAACAGTATGGATCAAAGAGTCAGTCTATTTGAAACACAAAAAGATCGTATTGAAGAATTATTGCACAATCAAGATGCTGATTTTATGACGGTTATGAATCAAGAATACACAGATCTCAAAAAACATTTAGGAGAGGAGAATGTCTATGGAACAGGAATTAATAGAAGCGAAAAAAGTATTTCAGGTTAGTACGGATTTAGTTTTAAAAAATCTTCAAAAACGAATTGATGGACTTGATAAGGAAATTAGTTTTTTCAATCTTGTTTCACCAAGTTCCATGCTAAAAAAAGTCACATCTTATATTCCACCAAATGATGTATTTAAAATTACTGATATTAGTCTTATCGATTATGCTATCGCTCTATATCTTAGCAAGTTATCTTATGAAGAGGCACAAGAAAAATGTCAATATCTACATGAGATAAAATTTGCTTTAAACAATATGGATGCACAAACTTTAGCATCCAGTCTTAGAAACCAAAGAAAATTGTCTAGTGTGCTAGAAGAGCAAATTCGTGCCAATTATAAAGAACTCTTTGATCAAGAAGAACGAGGAAAAGATATGGATTCCGTCTTAGAAATTATTACCAGTAATGATTTTCTTAGTTCTTGTCAACAACTTTTTTCTCTAGTTAAATTACAAGATGAGATTGAGAAGGCGAGAGAAGTTGCTAGAACAAATAAATTCAACAAGGATGACTATAAAAAAATGCAACAACAGATTTATGAGTCTGTCCAAAAAGCAGGATTTTTAAATGATTTTGAAAGAATTACTTTCAAATGTAGCGAATGGCAACAAAAAGAAAAGAAAGAGAAAAGTGCCCTTCAAAAAGAAAGAGTTACATTATCTAACATATTGGATCAAATTCATTATCATACATTTGAAGGAATCACAGAGAAGGACGAGCAATTTCTTAGTGAACTTGATATTGTAATTTTATATACCTATTTGACGATACAGAAGCAATTTGCTATTGATCAATTAAATCAACAAATTTCTGAGTTATCCTATTTGGAAGATGAATATAAAAATGAGGAATTATTAGCACAATATCATATCGACACAAGTAAGATGACGGAGGAAGAAAGAAGTGCTATCTTAGAAGTAAGTAACGACGTATTCCAAAAATGGATGGAAGAACTTACGAACTTAAATATTGCTCCTTCTTCTCTAACGCCTGATGGTTTAAGACAAATTTTACAATACGGAAATATAGAAACAGTTCCAGAGTTACAAGTTGCAGTTACCCGTAGCTTTGCCTCTCCTACTTTCATCAAAGAACATCCTGGTGTTTTCGTAACAGATGAAAACGAGGAACTAAAACCATTATATGAAACTTTCGTTCATAACTGTGATTTACTTGCACAGACAAATATCGATGTACACGATGAATCTTATCAAGCAGAAATCTTATTAACAAATCCAGCTGATATGGAATCTAGACTTTCTCTTGCTCGTCTATATCAAGTTGACTTATCGAATACTGCTAACATGATGAAATATTTATCTGGTGAAGTTTCTTTCGATACCATCGATACGATGATAGAATCCAATCTAACTCCAAAGAAAATCGACATTGGAAAATTAAAAATGTCGCAAGAAGAATTTGAACGATTCCAAAAGCGAGTTGCCATTGCAAAACAGATTGGATTGTTTGGTACACCATCGCAAGGAGTTAGTACCAACACATTATTAACAGGTGCAAAATTCCAAGTTCCAACTTCTGAACTAGATGAATTTACGGCCAATGCAACAGTATACTTTTTAGATACTGATATGGCAAATGTGTTAAAGAATAGCAAACGAGATCATTATCCACAACAGATGCCGATAACGATTTTGAAACCTTATGAAAATGGTCTGACTTATCAAATCGGTACGACTACGTTATCAGCACCAAAAGTAAAACGAAATTTACAAGCATTGAGTGATGCTGGTTACGATGGAGAAGATGCATTATTTCAATCTTGTATTTACAACAGTATTTTAACTCTTCCACAAGTCGAAGAAATCCAAAATGCTATTTATCCACCAAAAGAAAAAGTCAAAAAATAAGCAAGCGCGGCTTGCTTTTTATGTGAGTCTATTTTTTAGTTTGGCCAGTACTTTACTTTCTTTTCTAGAAACTCCCACTTGAGAAAGTCCTAAACTTTCCGATGTCTCTTGTTGCGTTTTATCTAAATAATATCGTTCGTATAACAATTTCCTTTCATCTTGATCTAAGTTAGACACTTCTGTACGTAAATCCTGAATTTCGGGACGATAACTAATCTCATCGATGCCAATAGAATCATATAGCGACAAGTTCTTATCGTCAGAGTCTTCGTTTACTGCATAATCTAGACTTCGTACGAACTCTTTTGAATTTTCGGCTTCTCTAAATGTCTCGTAATCGATTTCTAGAAACGAACAAAGTTCAGCATCCGTCGGTGTATGCATTAAACGTTGACTTAACACTTCCCTCGCCCGATCGATGTGATGAGCAAGTCTCGTCAGTTCTTTGTTCACTTTGATACTTTTATCTTCTCTAATAAACTTCAAAATTTCCCCTTTGATATACGTGTACGCAAACGAAGAAAATTTCGTATCGTAACTGTCGTCGTAATGTTGAAATGCTTTGATGAGGCCCATCATACCAACCTGTTTTAAATCTTCTACATCATAGTAATTTTTAAATTTTGCCACTAACGAATACACTAGTTTTGCATAATCTGTCACTACTTGGTCCATTGTCATAGAATCCCCTTCCTTTTCTCGATATTCAATATAGATTGTTTTTTTTGAATTTTATACAGGTTCGACAAAAGTAGAAAAAAAAGTACCTAAACTTGATAGGTACTTGTCAACTGTTTAACATTTATTTTTTATAAATAGTTTGATAACGAAAGCCATTGCTGTGGCAATGCGATAAATATCCATTATAACGCATTAGAAGTTCTTCTCGATCGTTCTTAGTGTTTTTCTTTTTCATTCTTCGTCTAATGCGTTTCTTAGTTTGGTTCTGCATTAAAATATACAATCTTTTATCACGCAACCGAAAACGATATCCCAAAAATATGACACCAGTTGTTGATAATTCTGTAATTTGTGTTTTATGATTTAATTTCAATTTTAAGTCTTTTACTTTTTCTTCAATTTGACACAAACAGTACTTTAAATATTCTTTATCTGGATGAATTAAAATTAAATCATCCATATATCGTATATAATGATGAATTCTTAGTTTTTCTTTAATGAAATGGTCCAAATCGTTCAAATAAAAAATGGCCATAATTTGACTACTCATATTACCAATTGGTAATCCTTTTCCCTTCTGAAATTTAGGTATTCTATTTAATTCATTCCATTTCATTTGTTTTTCTTGATTGCTAATTTTTAAAGATTGAATTCTTTCTCTTTCGTTTTTGATTTTATCAGATAGTAATTCCTCTACATATTCATAATCCGTACTTTCTACAATTGTTTTCACTAATTGATAAAGTTCTGGATCAAAAATTATCTTCTTTAGTTTTGTTAATAAAATCTCATGGTCAATTGAATAAAAATACTTATGGATATCACATTTTAACACATATATTTTTTCATAATTTTCTTTTAAATGATTAATATACCTTTTCATATATAGCAATGCCTTTTTACTTCCTTTTCCCTCTCTGGTTGCTACGTTTGCTTCAATTAATTTTGGTTCAATCAAAGGAAATAAAATATATTTGCTGACTAAGTGATTGATGATTTTATCTTGCATACATTCACTCATGATCACTCTAATTTTAGGTTCGCGAATTAAAAAGATATTGTATCTTTGATGAATGTAAGTACGATTTTTCAATACCGTATATACCTGAATTAAATTGGATGATAAAAAAAGCTCGAACGAAACAATTTTTTCTTTGCGCTTACTGTTGACACGAATCGTATGATAAACATCTTTGATTTTTTGAATATCTAAAATATAATTATAATCCATCTTGAGCATGGTTCATGTTTTTCATTATCGCATAACTCATCTTTTTAATTTCCAATAAATTTCTTCCAAGTATCTCTAACTGGCGTTGACTAATAATTCTCTTATCAAAACTAATATTGGAATAGAAATCTATCATAGATAGTTTGACGATAAAATCCTTTAAATATTTTTCTTTAATTCGCTCCGTTTGATTGATGTTATATGCATACAAGCATTCTACCATGTCATACATTGCACGCTCAATATTTTGTTTTAAAACGGTTTCTTTACCTGGAAAATTCACCAATAATCTATTGTAATACTCAATCACTTTTTGACATTTTGATAATATTTTAAAATTAGAGTTCATCGATAAATTTTTTAATTTTTCCATAGTTGTCAGAATTTTGTTCTAATAAAAAATGAATTCGGTCTAACAACATTTGATTCATTGCATTTTCATATTCTTTTTTCTTTGCGTGATTCAAGTATTCTACATAGTGATTTATTTCTTCTTCATATCGTTCTTGTTTTTCGTCATCTAATACAATATAGTGAATTTTCTTTGCCTTTAACTCATTTTTAACTTTTTCTATATTTTTAAGTGGAAATCCAATTTTTCCACTTGTGATTTGATAAGAAAATAAATAGTTCATAATAATTGCATCTTGATCAAATGTTATATAAAAACTGCCTGATTTTATTAATACAATGTCGTTTAAGTATCGATTTTTAATACTCGAAAATCTATCTTTCAACTTCATCAGTTTACCCTCCAAATGTTTATGATAGAAAACTATCATAAACCAATATAGCGATAGCAATAGAAAGAGTCCCTCGTCCTATTACGTCTATACTATGTCTTTAGAAATGATGTCATTTCTTGGATCAACCTTGTTTCCAATCTACGAATAGACTATAATTTCTGCTAAAAAAATTATTACTTCCTCTCACTATAAACCGTAATCTATAGTACTCGGTTCATTAGTATTTTACTAATTTGTAGTAGGAATCTGGGCGGACGCCGAGCCAAGTAGTGACCCAATTCGTACCCAGGTTGCCATCGGAATTCACGTTCCAGACGTTCGCAGCGGTGTTCCACGAATTGAAGTTATACGGCGAGAGCCATAAAAGTATCCGAATTTTTAATAGGTTGTCCAAATTCATTATAGCATATTTTAATGAAATCACATCATTTCATGGACTAATCTTGTTTCCAATCTACGAATAGACTATAATTTCTGCTAAAAAAATTATTACTTCCTCTCACTATAAACCGTAATCTATAGTACTCGGTTCATTAGTATTTTACTAATTTGTAGTAGGAATCTGGGCGGACGCCGAGCCAAGTCTGATTGACCCAATTCGCATTCAGGTTGCCATCGGAATTCACGTTCCAGACGTTCGCACCGGTGTTCCCAGTATAGAAGTTATACGGCGAGAGCCCGACGTACCCTACGAATTATGTACAGATTAATCCTTTTTCATTGTAGCATATCTTCTTCAAAAAAAACACTAGAAATTTCTAGTGCTTTTTTCTGTGATATCATTTTTACTTTTCTTTTCCCCCAAAAAATATTTTTTGCCCGCTAAAATGAAGAGTCATTTTAGCGGATTATTTTATCAATTTTCTTGCAGTGTTACCACATACGGATTGTTCGCCGTTCCTGTTCCGCCAGATATTAGAATATCAGATGACAGATTAACAACTGGGCGGACGCCGAGCCAAGTCTGATTGACCCAAGTCGCATACAGGTTGCCATCGGAATTCACGTTCCAGACGAACGCACCGGAGGACCCAGTAGAGAAGCTATACGGCGAGAGCGTCCAATAGTTTTGACCGGTGTATAAATAAAACAACGAATTTTTTTGACCATTTACACCACCCGCCATAGCCACTTCATCAATTGTGAGTAATGCGACTGGGTAAGTTAATTTGCCATTAGAAACCGAAAATTCATCTTCTTCTCTAGGACATTGTAGACTTGGTGTTTTATGGGAAGCATTTCTATTGTATGCACCATATAATGTAGTTGTATTCAATGTTTCGCCATCTCCTGATGTGACACTTCTATCATTGCAAAATGGAACATCTGCTAAATAATCACTATAATAATTTCCATTTTCATCTTGACCTGTTGCAATATTATTTGCATACCAGTAATCAATTTCTGTTTTAATATTACTATCTACATCATCTTGATAAGTACTTTCATACGACGTAGACAAGTACCCAATATATTTTACTCTAGCTTGCGTCGGATGTACTTCACCATTCAATGAAACCGTGTTTTGAATTTCTGATATAATTGGGCACGTTCCATTTTCAGAAGTACTCCAACAAGTATATTTATATGGAGTGTTACCATTTGCATCATTTCCATTTAGGATGGTATTATTTTGACTTGCCCATGTTCCACTTATTTTATTTCCGGTCAATCTACATTGCTTAGTTTCATCGTCGCAACTATAAGAATCTGCATAATAGTAATTCGAGCTTGCCGCAATATTTGAATACGTCAATGTACTAGTGGTCTCTTTTAACGTTAAATTTAATCCATATTGGTAACCTACATATGCAAAATCACGATATTCCTTGTTAAATGGAGTAGTACGACTATTACTAGAATTTGCTATAGATGTATTACTACCCGTATCCGACGTCGATGTTCCAGAATATACCAATCGAATGCTTCCATCGCCATTTCTTCTTACGATTCTCCAAATATATCCAGCATATGATACATAATTATTGGTCACGTTTCCTCTATAATAATAGCTTGTTCCCAAATCATCTTCTGCTGCATATAACCCTGGATTAGATGCTGCTGTATCCACTACTTTTGATGTATATCGATCCGTATTGGTAATTCGATAGGTTGTTACTCCATTTGATGTACTACTAGTATAACCATCAATCGTATATACAGTAAAACAATTACCATTGCTTGTTTGATTCATACAAGTATAATAGGTTTGATCAGCAGTCGATACATAATCATCACTAATTGTTGTAAGTTTTCCACTGCTTGTTGGAAATGTAAAATACCCTGTCGTCTGATTCATTGTTGGTGCTTCTGTGAAAATATAAACAGCTGATGTCGTGGAAACAATTGATGTTCCAGATAAATTTTCTTCAATTTGTTGTTGATAAATAAATTTCGGCTCTGTTATAGTGAAATCTGCTTGTCTTTTAGAAATTGTTGCAATCGCATCTTCTACGGAAGAGGCAGCACTATCCATTACCAACATACAGTCTGATAATTTTGTGAATCCATTGTTAATACAATAGTTATCTTCTGGTACAGTCAAACTTCCAGAAACACTATCTTTAATTACAAATCTCGAATATGTCGTCGTAACTGTAATCATACTAATAATCCCAACCAATAAGATTCCGACAATCCATGTTCGTTTCATCTTTTCATCTCCTCTATGCTTCTATTTGAATCGCATCTAAATCCACTTTAAAATTAACTTGTTCTCTTAAATTACTTGGAACTTTTACATAAACCGTGAACTCTCGTTCTTCGGCTGCAGTTCCAAATTTAAATTCTTGAGAAGTAATGGACGAAGTATAGTCACCAGTAGGACTGCTCGTATTTCCTTCTGAATCAATATAATAGTACGTTCCATTAGAACCATCTTCATTTGTTATCGTCAAATGATAACTTACATTGGTTGCTGTAATGACATCTTCTTTATAATTTTTTACTCGTATTTTAAAATATACCGTGTTGTTTTGTATATAGGTTTCATCCGTATCTACCGTTAGTGTACAAACCATTTCTCCAGTCGTCGATTGAACAGCCACATCAACATCTGAGCGATATCTAGAATACGTTTCTTTGACAACATTTAAGAGCTTTGCACTAATTACGAAAAGTCCACAGATGATAATTCCTAAAAATACATATCTTTTCTTTTGACTCATATTTATCCCTCTTCAATCTTTTGCTCTGCTGTGGCTTTTAAAGAAATTTTTATATCTTGATTGGTCCAAGATTCCGTTTCATTTTCTTCTGTATAATCCCATTTCCAATAAATATTTTCTAATATTTTTTTCGTAGAATCTAAATTTATGGTTCCAGTTAGTTCTGTGAATTCTGTTTGATAGGTATTGTCTACATACAGCTTTAAATTGGGTGGTAAAACTGTATTTTCTGAATCTAAAACAATTTTATAATCCAACACCACTTTTGTATCTGTTGCGTCAATATTGAATGGTATTACACCTTCACTACCAGGTATGATTGCGCCAGTACCATAATTATTCGGAATCACAGTATCTTTTAAATTGATTGCTAATGTTGAGGTCGATTGATTATTTATTTTAAAATTCCACGTTGCAACATGAACTGTTTGATCTTGGCTTGTTCTACTCAAATACTGTGCAGCTGTTTCTAGTATCGTTCCAGATACAATTAGACCAATAGATAATAGTAGTAATAGAAAAACTTTTCTATTAATTCTTTTGATTGTCACTATGTTCACCTCTTTTTACATGTTTGTACAATAACAAACTTCCGAAAATTAGGATTATACTTATCATTGTTAGCGGATTAGAAAGAATAGATACGACAATAGGCAATCCAACTAAAGTCATGATATATTTACCTTTGATATTATCTTTCGAAATTGGATTATCTGCTACCAAATTGGCATCCCCTTTTGTAATTACATTGGTATCGTTTATTTCAATAATACGATGTGTAATATAATAGTCTGTTTCTTGATAAGTAATGATATCTCCCACTTGATAACTCGAAGACTTTTTTATTAGAATCCAATCTCCCACTTTTAAAGTAGGACTCATACTTCCTGTTGCAACTTCAAAAATGGAATATCCCAAAAAAGAGGATACGTTATGATTGGCAATTTTTGAATACACTAACAATCCCCAAAAAAATGTTAAAAATACAATTAAAATAGTAGCTACTGTATTAACTAATGTATGCAATTTTTTATTCATTTGTCGTTTGTGTTGCTGTCAAAGAAATATTCAATGTATATTCTGATTGCAATTGACTAACTTCTGTATCATTCTCACTTTCAAACCATTTCCATTCTAGAATATATGTATCCGAATTTGCAGCATCAATCAAAATATTTTGTTGACTTAGTTCTTGATAGGTAACCCAATTAGATTCTTCTTCTGATATATTACTTCCCACAAGATATGTTCCATTTTTCTTTAAACGATATTTCATATTTAATTGATAATCATTTTTTTCTTGAAAGTTTAAATTATAATTTACTTTCAAGTTCGTTCCATTTTTAATTACAAATTCATAGGCATTACTAGATAGTGGAGCAATTACAGATTGCATATCGTAAGCTGGATTTTCAAAAATGTTTAATTTGCTAGTTGCACTCCAAATTACATTTGAATCGGACACTTGAAAATCTCCAGTTATTGGTTCTTCTGGTGACTCTGAATCGTCCGCCACATTGCCAGAGCCTGGTGTAGAATCAGTAATGTGGTTAGAATCACTACTACTTCCTGGACGTTGAGTTTGATTTTGATTTTCTTCGTTCGAAGAGTCGTTATCAAATGGATTCTCTGTTGGAGTTGGCGTTGGAATTATGATATTTTCACATAGTTCATCTTTGTCACAAGTAATCTCAAAAATATCCACATTGCCAGTAGGATTTTGCATTTTTGTATCGCTCCGATTCATTAGCAAATATAAAATCCATATAACGAGCAAAATAATAATGATCAATAAAATCATCAATAAATAATTTCTCTTTTTGGGCGTTTCCATATTTATCCTCTTTTCTTTTTTTAATTTCCATTAAGTTATAATATTTTTTATAACTTAATGGGAACTAAATGTTCCCTAGTGTCAGTTACGCAACATCTTGAGTAACTGTTACAGTAACTGGAATTTCAAATTCTTGAATCGTGCTACCAATCGTTGTATCGCTTGTATTATTTGATTCACTATTTGTCCACTCAATTGTTACTGTAAGAGTTTTTTCAGTTCCAGCTTCTACTTCAGATAGAGGAATCACTCCAGTATACTTTCCGCTGCCATCTGCTGATATTGGCGTACTTCCTACTTTTACACTAGAAATTGCAATCTGTGGGTAGTCCTGAAAAGCTTCTGTATCGATTGATAGTTCATATTTCATGGCTACTTTTGAACCAGTTGGATCGATTACGATATCAAAAGTTCCAGTGCTGGATGGAGCAATGTATCCTTCAGCAATATTGGCATTTGTAGTCCAATTAATCGAGTTAGCTGTAAATGTATTTTGTGCTACAATATCTGTACCATTGACCTGCACTTTCCATGTTGCTACTTGCGCTGTATCACTTCCAGAGGCACTACTGCTATATCGCGAATATGTCAAGGTAACAGCACCAGCTGTTGCCGTTACTATAAGCAATGCTAATACTAGTAATAGACCTTTTTTCTTTTTCATGAGTTCACCTCCTTTTTCTGCAATTTATATTCACACTACTATCATTCATGGAATATCTTTTTAATTTGTACAAAAGTTTTGAAAAGTTGTATTATAATCAAACTTGGAAATACTAGAGATAGGTGATTGATTTTAAAATAAACCATACTTTTGTTGGAAAGTTTTTTTCATAAAGTTTAATCATTTATGAAAGATGATTTTTAAGTTATTTCATAGAAAATATGGTATAAACAATCCCTTTTCTACTCTTATACAATTGTCATTCTAACATAATTTTAAAATTTAATCTACAGAATTCGACATTTTTTTAAAAATAAGTAGTCAAAAAAGGAGGAGAATATGTCAAAAAAAGGAGAAAATATATTTTTGAGAAAAGATGGTAGATGGGAAGCAAGATATGTAAAAAAATATGATGAAAATAATAGAATTGTTTATGGATATGTATATGCAAAAACATATAGTGAAGCAAAGAAGAAGAAAATCAATGCGCAACTAGAAGTAAAAAAACAGAAACCTGCCAAACAAATTGTGTTGAATCAGATTATTGATAGTTGGTTAAGTCATAAAAAATGGAATGTTAAAGAATCTACTTATGCTAGATATGTTTGGTTGATTGACTGTCATATTAGAGCCAGTCTTGGAAATAAAAAGCTAAATCAAATTACTGAGCCAGTTATTACAAATTATATCTATCAGAAAGTTAACTTTGGAAATCAAAATAACCAGCAATCGTTGTCCATCAAAACAGTGAAAGACATTATCACAATTTTAAAACAAATTTTAAAGTTTGCAAATTATAACTTAACATTTCCACACTTAAAACTATCTAAAAAAGAAATTGAAATTTTAAATTATCAAGATCAAAAACAACTAGAACAATTTTTATGTGAACAGTTAAATTCAAAAAAAATTGGAATCCTATTGTCCTTGTATACAGGTCTTCGAATTGGTGAAATTTGTGCATTAAAGTGGGAAGACGTTGATTTGATCAACCATCAATTAATTGTAAAGCATACGATTATTCGTATTCTAAATACGTCTTCAAGTTCAAAGACCAAAACGAAAGTAATGATTGAAGAGCCGAAAACAGAACATTCTAAAAGAAACATTCCACTTCCATCTTTTTTACTCGATTTATTAATACAACTAAAAGAAAATATACATGCAAAAGACAATTTTTATATTCTAACAAACTCTACGAAGTATATAGAACCAAGATCTTATTATAACTATTTTCAGAAAGTTTTGATACATCTCCATATGCCGCATTATAAATTTCATACATTACGGCATACATTTGCAACGAGGTGCATTGAATTGGGATTCGATCCCAAAACGTTATGTGAAATTTTAGGTCATTCTGATATTAAAATTACTTTAGCATTGTATGTCCACCCAACTAATCATTTGAAAGTTTCTAATATGGAAAAACTAAAATTACTTACTTCTTAAGTAGTCAATTTATAAATCATTACCAAAAAGAAAGTATAAATAAAGCTTTTTTATATTTTTTTCATAAATGATTAAACTTTATGAAAAAGAAAAAAGCCGTCAAATATTTTGATGGCTTTTATACATATTAGAACATTATTTTTATTAGGGTAAAGGGGATTTCACATTGATTCTTTTTTAGTATAGCACATTCTTTTCTGATTTCCTAGGCACCTATTTCGTTCCTGTAAACATATCTGTAAATGTGTTTACAAATGTTTGTAGGAAACTGATTTTTTCAACATCTTGATTGATTAGAATTGGATATTCTCCAATGATTTCTTCTCCATTTTTAATTTGAATCGTTCCTACCTGTGTTCCTTTTTTGATTGGAAGTGTGATTTCATCTAATTTAATTTCTTGAGTATACTGAGAAGAATCTGTGCCTTTCTTTTCTATTACTCCAATATCGCTTCCAGTGATGATTTCAGCTTTAGAAATCGATCCTTTTTCAATATCGATACTTCCTAGTGACTCGTTCTTACTTTTGATTAAATTCATCTGGTATAGATTGAATCCATAATCTAGAAGGGCCATCGTTTCTGTATTTCTTATACTTGCCGAAGGTTCTCCTAAGACGATGGCAATTAAACGCATGTTATCTTTTTTGGCAGTTCCTGCTAGACAGTATCCAGCATTATCTGTATGACCTGTTTTTAAACCATCTGCACCGTCGTAGAAACGAACTAATTTATTGGTGTTTACCAACCAATACGGTGTTTCAGTATCTTGTCTTAGATAATCTTCGTAGGGAGAAGAAAACTCTAATATTTTTTCATGAGTCAACAGTTCTTTGGCAATCATTGCTAAGTCGTAGGCACTGGAATAGTGATTTTCTTCATCCAGTCCCGTTGGATTTACAAAGTTCGTATCGGATAGTCCTAGACTTTTTACTTTATCGTTCATCATTTGAACAAAGTTTGCTTCGGTACCACCAATTTTTTCTGCTAAGGCGACGGTCGCGTCATTGGCACTGCCCATCGAGATGCCTTTCATCAAATCTTGAACACTCATCACTTCACCTGTTTCTAACCAAATTTGGCTACCGCCCATACCGGATGCATTGGCACTGACGGTTACTTTTTCATCCCAAGTTGTAACACCTTTCTCAACTGCTTCTAAAATTAAGATTTGGGCGACCATTTTTGTAAGAGATGCGACGGCCATCCGTTCGTGGCTATTCTTTTCAAACATGATTTCACCTGTCACGGCATCGATTAAAATACCTGCTTTAGCATTTTGAATTAGATCTTCTACAGCAGTCGTAACGGCCTCATCTTTTCCCTCTATCATGTCTTTTTCTTCAATCATATCCTTTTCTTCTAATTCGTCTTTTCCTTCCATCTCTTCCCCTTCGATACTTCTCGTTTCGATATTCGCGTCTTCTGTCGGTGTTGGAATTGGCAAGTCAGAAGCGAACACCTGAAGAGGACTAATCAATAATAATGTCATCCACAATATACAAATTTTTTTCATAATTACTCCTTCACCAAACTTTATGAACGAAAATGAATTTATAGAATAATTTTTTTAGGTCTACGATAAAATGGTGGTAGGTGGTAAATATGGTCAATCAGAAAAATATTAAGGGTTGCATTTTGTTGTTTTTATTAGCAGGCATCATCATCTTTCTCATTTGGTTTTTTGTAGCAGGCGATAAAAAAGATGCTAGTGTAAATCCGGATAATCCTCCTACTCAAATATACGATGCCGAAACGATGGAAAAGTTAAATCGATTGGATAACGTACAGGATCAGATTGATTATTTTGAAATGGATTATCTAGATCGTTATGTTGCATATAAAGATGCTCATCCAGAACTAGATAGTAAAACGGTTGTTATCTATGTCAATGCCGGACTGGATTACGAATTTTATACCCATACCGCTACCTCTTCTTATTTGAATACTCCTTATATCATTGCTAACAAGCATTACGCATTAGGAAGTGATTACGTTCCAGAAAATTTAGTACAATTAAGTAGCAAATATGGAACTGGGAAAAATAATCAGATGGTTCAGGTGGCAAAAGATGCTTTTGAATCTCTTTGTAAAGCCGCAGAAGATCAAGGTTATACCATCCGTGGTATTTCTGGATATCGCAGTTACGAGTATCAGGAAGAATTATATAACAATTACGTTTTGCAAGATGGCAAAGATGAAGCCGATACGTATTCTTCTCGTGCAGGTCACTCAGATCATCAGACTGGGCTTGCCATCGATGTATCCGATGGAGACACTCCTTATACATCATTTGGCGAGACAGATGAATTTCGTTGGATGCAAGACAACGCATATTTGTACGGATTTATCTTGAGATTTCCGGAAGGCAAAGAAAACATTACGGGTTATCAATACGAGTCTTGGCATTACCGTTATGTCGGTGTCGATATCGCTACCTATATTCACGAAAATAACATCACATTCGAAGAATATTACGAAATGTTTGTTTCCAATAAAAAATAGTGTCAGTTAACATTACTGACACTTTTGCTTGCAATTAAAAAGGAGACTAGTCTCCTAACGAATAGCTTGTTTTTGTGTTTCGATTGTAAAATAGTCAGAAACTCTAATCTGTGGGCATCCTTTTTCTCCGTAATACAATACTGCTAGTACGTCTCCGTATTTTATTAATTCGCCAATTTGTTTTTTAATTTCAATTCCGACGCTATGGTCGATCTTATCATCTTTGTTTAATCTTCCGGCTCCTAATTCTACTGACAATTGTCCGATTTTGTAAGCATTGATATCGACCAATTTACCGTTGATGGAACTTTTTACTTCGAGACGGTTTGGACTAATTTTTAGACCATTTAAATCGCCACCTTGGGCACTTACAAATTCTAGGAATTTTTTGTATGCATATCCGGTACGCAATGCTTCTTTTACTTTATATCTACCTGTATCTAAATCTGTTTCAAATTCCATCGCCGTCATATAAGCGGCAAGTTCAATACAAAGTTTACTAAAGTTATTGTCGATTTTATTTTGAAGCATTAACATCGCTTCTACTACTTCTAGACTATTTCCAACCATACTACCTAATGGTACATCCATATTGGTCATTAGGACTTGTACTTCTTTGCCATATTTTTTACCTATGGTTTTCATAATTTTTTCCAGTTTATAACCTTCGTTTTCATCCTTAATCAATGCTCCGCGGCCGACTTTCAAATCGATCAATATTTTGTCGGCACCACCGGCAATTTTTTTAGACATAATGGAACTAGCAATTAATGGTAAAGACTCTGTCGTTCCAGTTACATCTCTTAGGGTATACACTTTTTTATCCATTGGAACTAAGTCGTCCGTTTGACTAGTTACAGCAAAACCGATTTCATCGACTTGTTTGATAAATTCTTCTTTGGTAAGTGACGTCTTAAATCCTGGGATACTTTCTAGTTTATCGATGGTTCCACCGGTAATTCCTAGGCCTCGTCCACTCATTTTAGCAACTTTCCCACCAAGTGATGCTACAATAGATCCGACGACTAACGTCGTTTTATCACCGACACCTCCTGTTGAGTGTTTGTCGATTTTAAATCCTTTGATTGAACTTAAGTCAAGTGTATTGCCACTTTTGATAAAAACGTCCGTCAAGTCCAGTGTCTCTCGTTCTGTCATACCATTGATACAGATTGCCATTAATAGTGCACTCATTTGATAATCTGGAATATCACCCTTTAAAAAGCCATTAAATGCATATTCTAATTCATCGCGTGATAAATCCAAACGGTTTTTCTTATTTTGGATTACATCTACCATATTGATATTGAATCTACCCATATCGCTTCTCCTCCATATTATTTTATTCCATTATTATTATAATCTAAATTTAAAGTTTTATAAAGAGCAAACCGTATGACTTTACAGTTAAAAAAAAAGATAAGAGTGTCATCTCTTATCTAAAGAATTTATCATTCGTTCTGGATTTTCAATCAGACGATTATATAATTTTGGATGTTTTCGTAATTCTTCAATGATACGAATTTCTTCATTGGACATTGTAATTCCATATTCTTTTTTACTTTCTTCTACCACATAGTTATCTTGTCCAAGTAAATATTCTAAATCGACTTTGAAAACATCACAAAGTGCTGTTAACGTATCGAGAGATGGCATTCTGGCTCCACTTTCGTAAAAAGATATGCTTACCTTACTGATATTCACCAGTTTGCCAAGTTCTTCTTGTGTTAAACCATTACTTTTTCTCAATTCTTTGATTCTTTTGGCAAATAGTAGCATATACCACCTCACTACTGATAGAATGTACAATTATTATAAAAAAATACGTAAAAAGAAAGACGAAAGTTAACTAATTAGAAAGTTTTATCAAAAAAGCAGATTATTCATCCGCTTCTTTATGACTCGTTAAAAATGTTACTTTTTCGGCAATGACTTCGATGACGAACTTAGTGGTATTATCCATTTCGTACTTTCTACTCTGAAGCCGTCCTTTAACTCCGATGACATCGCCCTTTTTACAGTATTCAGCAGTGTTTTTAGCAATTCCATCCCATAAGATACAATCGATAAAATCGGTATCGTAAGATCCTTCTGCGTTCTTAAAACTACGAGGAATGGCAAGAGTGATAAACGAACGTTTTTTTCCTTGTTCTGTTTCTTTTAAAACCGGATCTTTGACTAATCTTCCTACTAAAACGATTTGATTCAGCATACTTTCCTCCTTTCAAAAACGTACTATACGAGTTTGAAAGAAATTTAGCAAATGACCATTTTATGGTTTTCAAAAACCAGTTTTGTTCGTTTTCTTTTTTTTCGTTCTAAATTTCTTTTTTATACTTTTCGGAAGACGTTCTTTGCGTTTTTTAATACTTTGATTAAAAAATCGATTTCGTCTTTCGAGTTATAGAAATAGAAACTGATACGACAAGTATTGGCTACTCCAAGTTCGTCTTTTAAAATCTTGGCACAATGATTTCCTGCTCGGATGCAAATATGGTACGTGTTTAAATACGCCGCGGTATCACCGGCAAAGACATCTTTTAAATTGAATGCTATCGTCGTACTGGAAGTATCTGGATTATATATGATTAAGTCTTCTACTTCTTTTGATTGCTTTAAAAAGTACTCTTTTAACTCGTGCTCTTGTCTTTTTATTTTCTCAAAACCGATATTAGAGAGATAATCAATGGCTTCTCCAAAAGCAATGACACCGGCGATGTTTTGGGTTCCTGCTTCTAGTCTCAGTGGCAATGCTTGATATTCATAAAAGCCATCTGCTCGAAATGTCTGATTCATACCGCCACCAACTTTTAAAGGATGCATTTCCTCTAACAGTTCTTTTTTTGCATACAGAACACCGACGCCGGTAGGTCCTAACATCTTGTGAGCAGAAAATGCGAAAAAGTCAATTTCATCTTCGATGACATCGGTCTTAATATGAGGAGCACTTTGGGCCCCATCAACTACGAAGTAGATGTTATGTTCTTTACAAAATAATCCAATTTCATGAATTGGCCTAATATCTCCTAGTACATTCGTAATTGCGGCAACGGAAATCACTTTCGTCTTGGAAGTCGTTACTTTTTTAATATTTTCCATAGTTACTTGGTGAGTTTTCGTTAGAGGGATATATCGAATTTGAATTCCTAACTCTTTGGCAAGTTCTAACCAGGGTAACAGATTACTGGCATGTTCGGACTTCGTCAGTAATACTTCGTCACCACTTTGTAAATGTTCCTTCATAAAACACTTTACAATCATATTTAAAGATTCCGTCGCACCGGATGTAAAGACGATTTCAGACTCTTCTCTAGCATGAATAAAACGTCTTACTTTTTCTCTTACTGCTTCGTATGCTAAGTCGACTTTCAAACTCAAATCGTAGTCACCACGATGGGCATTCGCTGTATAGTTTTGGTAGTAATCAGTCGTTGCTTCAATTACACTTTGAGGTTTCAACGTCGTTGCCCCATTATCCAAATAGATTATGTTTTTTTGAAGCATTGGAAAATCTTCTCGATTCATATTTCACCTTCTTTCTTAGACAATCTACTGTATTCTATTCAAAAGGATATTTGGAACCTAATTCATTTAACTATTTTTGTATAAAATTTCTTCTTTTTCATCACTATAACAATGAATATTCGCTGATATTCACTAGAAATGCTTTCGGGCATTTTTATTTTGTATTATAATAAAGTTGAGGGATATCTATGAAGAAGTTTCAATTATCAGTCAACCAGTTATTCATCTGTGTTGGCATTGCAATCGGTATTACGATGTTTTCCATACCTGTATCTGTAACAGGAGGTTTTTACACGACAACGTTCTATGGTCGCGTTCACATCATCGATTTTATTAGCACAAGTATTCAAAGTTGTACCGATTGTTATCAATATGGAATCGATTTAATACCATTAATTCTGCAACTACTTCTCTTATTTTTAGTTCCTGCGATATGTTTTGCTATTTACAATTTACAAAAGAAAAAGAAAAAATTATAACTCTTTTGGCTGAAAGAGTTTTTTTATGGACTGTTTCTTTTGAGTTGGTTCTTTGCTATAATGATAATAGGAGGATTTGTATATGAGTACATTAAAATACAACGATATTTTTATCGAAGTTTCAGATTTGCAACGAGGAGAAGAAGAGTTAGATACGTTGGATGGATTTCCTGGTTATCAAGCAACGATGGATTTAGAAAAAACAAGGCCAATCGATTTACCTGTGGATTTAGACAAAACTTTAATATTAAAGAAAGAGGATTTAGGAAATACCGGCCCAATTTCCATTATTCGGGAAAGTCATCATGAATGAACGTGATTATCGAATCAATGATTTTTTAAATTATCTTGCCACAGTTCAAAAGCAAAATCCTTCCATATCATTACCTGAAAATATGATTTATCGAGAATTAGTAAGACTCGGTGTGCCAGACAAAGAAAAAAATTATTCAGTCGATTCTCTTTTTACAGCATTTGTTCAAAATTTTGAGAGTGACACCAATCAAAGGGTCTTTGTCGATCCAAATTGGAGCTATTTTTGTCAATTCATACAGGACGAACCAAATCGTCCGATGGTAAATGAACAAAATCACATTAAACTTTACGTACCATTAGATGAAAAGCACATGTACGTAGGTGTAGATAAAATTTTCAACTTTTTATCAGAACAAAAGATTCCACATATTTCCAAAGTAGGATCTAACATCCGAAATGATGATGTTGTATTGAGACTTGTCAATCCAGAAGATGCTAGAAAAGTTATCGATTATATTGGTAAAAATCAATATTTACAAAATGGTTTATTGCCAGCGAATCCCTTTTTACATCAAGAAAATGGAATTGCGATGACTTGTGATGGAAATTTAAGTTTCTCCACTTCTCTTGCTTTTATGTTGACCGAATACATTTATCAAAAAAAGCAAGTGAATGCGTTGGATTATGTTAATGCCAATGATTTTTATACTTTTACGGATTATTTATACCAGTATTTATTTGTCGAAAAGAAAGCAGATTTTGCTGAAATTCAAAGGTTGTTTCCTAGAGTACAAAATTCCAAAAATGTAGCAGATTTAAAAATTGTATTTGATGTTTTAAAAGAAAGTAGACGTCCTGATTTTACCTTCGACGATTACATTCAAATTTATGAAAGAGGTCGTAAACCAAATGAAGTGTTAGCAAGTATCCATCAGTTTGATGACATGCCACTAACAGAGAGAGTGAAACCTACAGAACAATTAAAAGATGCACAAGTTGAAAAAGAAAAAATGGAACGCTTATTAGAAAAAGGAATCGATATTATTTCACAGCGGGTCGGATCACGAGATGTTGCCATTTATACGATGCGTGAATTCTTAAATCGGGGTGACTATTCTTTAATTACACGAACCGGCGACTTACGAGATACGTATATTCAAGAGAATTTTCATTCTAGATTGCAAATTTATTTAGGAGAAAACCAAATGCAACTAGATGATATGCTTACAGAAATCGATGCTAAAAAAGAAAAGAAAGATATTCCAAATGCTGCTAGTAAAATGCGGTTAGTGATGGACGTCATGGGGAGCAAATACGGAGAGAAAGTAGCCCTTGATACCGTTGCTGCATATTTACAAACTGGTAATGTCAATCATCTAACCAAAGAATATGGCATCCGCAAATCAATTGGAGAATCCAATCTTCGGGAGCAGATTAATCGTTATTTACAAAGTCAGAATCTATCTACTGAAGAGTTTTTAAGTGATATTTCTGCTAACCGAACTCCCGAGCAATACTTTGAAGATGCCTGTGCCATCACATATAACAAATATCAAACTCTTTATGAAAACGGAGAAAGTGAGATTAACGGTCAGCAATGGTTAAATTATGCAATTGGAAGTTATGTACAAAGTGGCGAACCAAACGGATTCACTAGAGATTTCAATGCTAGATTTCATATTCAGAGTCACGTTACACCGGAAAACGCTAAACAAGCAATTGCTCAAAAATTGGTGGCTAATGTGAGTGATTTAAATCCAAGTTACGGAAGTTTAGTAACTTTATGTAAAGAATATGCCAAAGCAATTGCAGACGAATCTTTTATTAGAAATTAAAATATCCACAGTTTTCTGTGGATATTTTTTAACGAGTAATGGCAGTTCCTAAAATAATGGCTAATAAAATATATAAAACAATTACGATAATGTAACCGACGCCACTACTTTTGCATTCTTGTCCTTGCAAGTAAATACCTCCTTACTTAGATATAAGCACCTAATATGATTACTAGTAAGATAAATAATACTAGGACAATTGCTGATGAAGAGATAGTTTGATTCATAAAATTTCCTCCTTTTTATACTCTCATTTTATTGTATGGAATTTTTGAATTTGGGTTCTAGGCATTTACAAGTTTCTTACGAAATTATTGTAATTTTATCGGTTATTTGCTATGATATTAATGTATTTTGGAAGGAGATATGTATGAAGAAGAAAATACTACTAGGACTTTCTGCAACCTTAATGCTTGTCATGGTTACTGGCTGTGGTAAAGTCGCACAATTAGATAATGGTCAGGACGCAGTTGTTACCTTTAGCGATGAATCTGTTGGGGCAATTTCTGTTAATGAACTATACGAGGAACTACGCGACACATATGGTGCTAGTATCTTAGTAGATATGGTCGATAGAAAAATATTAGAACAAAAATATCCGACAGATGATGATGAAACTGCTGAAATCGAAGCACAAATTGCTACTTGGACATCTGCTTTCGGTAGTGAATCTGCTATGTTGCAACAAACGGCAAGTGCTTTCGGTGCTGCTACAATGGACGACTTGAGAGATTACTTATCTTTACAATACAAACGTAATCTATGGTATGAAGATTATGCTAAAGAACAAGTAACTGATCAAGAACGTCAAAATTACTATGACCAACAAGTGTTTGGTGAAATGAAATTAAGTCACATCTTGATTCGTTCTACTGTTTCTACAAGTGCTAGCGATGAAGAAAAAGCCGCTGCTGAAGAAGAAGCATACAATAAGGCAGTTGAATTAATCAAACAACTAGATGAAGGAGCATCTTTTGATGATTTAGCAAAAGAAAACTCTGAAGATAGTGCAACAGCAGAAGATGGTGGTGATTTAGGTTATATCTCATGGACAGATAACATGGATGAGAACTTTATCGATGCTGCCAAAGATTTGGAAGTAGGTAAATATACAGCAACTCCAGTTAAGAGTTCATACGGTTACCACATTATCTTAAAAGAAGAACAAAAAGATAAAGAAAGTTTAGATAGCATCAAAGATACGATTACAGAGCGTGTCGCAGAAGATAATCTATCTGAAGATTCTACTATTTCAACGAGAGCATTGATGGCTTTAAGAGAAAATTATGGCATTCATTTTGAAGATGATCGTCTAGAAAACAGTTACGATATTTACATGCAAAATCTTCTAAACAGTGCTAGTTCAAACTAATAGAAAAAGACCTTTAAAAGGTCTTTTATTTTTTATTCAACAAAGTCTTCTTCTTTTAAATTAGAAACATTGAATCCTTTGGCATACAACTTTTGACGAATGCGTCTTTGAAGTTCCTCGCCTTGGTATTTCTTTGATAACGTCCTCTTTAATTTGGCTAATTCTCTTCTGAATATCTTTTCATCTTCAAAATCAATTCGTACGATAAACGGATTGATAATTTCTTTACTGTATCCTAGATTAATTAGATAGACAATCGCTTTCTGTTTTAAAGCATACGTACTTTTCGTACGATTTGTCTTCACTAATTGAGCAATCAATTTTTTTACTTTTTCTTTTTGAATATCCTCGGTGAATACTTGCAAGGCTTCGTCTATGTATTTATCGGCGATTTCATTTTCTTCTAATTTTTTTCTGATTTTCCATGGACCATTGTTAGTTAGTGCAATTTGATCATGAACATAATACTTAGCATAATCACGATCACTTAGATATCCTTGTTTAATCAAAATATCTAATGCTTCTTTGATTTTACCGCCATTATATCCTCTTTTTGTTAACGTATCATGCAACTCTTTATAACAACGAACTTTTGTACTCAATTGACGAAGAGCAATATTATATGCCTCGTATACTTGATTTTCGAACACTAATTTTTCTAATGTCTCTTTGGTTACATCATCTCGTAACAACAATTTACTTTTTAAAATTAAATCGCTATGAACTATGTATCTGTGTCCTTCAAACGTAATTTCATACATATCGTTTTTTAACATTCTATATTTATCTACTTTCATATTATCACCAACCCAGCTTTCTACAAGGATATGTTTTCTATAATTGCTTCTTACAAAGGATATGTTTTCTATAATTACTTTCTACTGAAGACATTTTCTATTCTATCATTTTCTCCAGATAGAAAAAAGGCATTATTTGCCTTTTTTTACAATTATCAATCCTGCCGCAACTTCCTCTAGTGCTCTTCCTAATGGTTTTTTGGATACATATTGATTTTCTGGTATTTGGTAATGACCAGTTTCTGTCATTTCTTTTGCTCGTGCTGATATAATATGAACCAATTCATATTTAGAATCGATTAGGTTCAATATTTTGTCGATAGATGGATATATCACTCGTATCACCCTTTCCCTTTCCTCTAGAATATATCTTATTTTGACTTTACACAATAGATATGATAAAATTAGACATTTTTTTACAATTTAATTTGCAAATTATTTACTTTTTCCACTGTAAATTCTTCTTTGGTCTCCAATATCGATTAAGGCTGAGCCGAAGAAGAAAAATGCAATTAAGGCAATACCTATAAAGATTGCTTCTCTAGAAGTATTTCTTACCATATAAGATAATACAAAGTTGACAACAAACGTAATCAATGCAATCACTGCTTGTATCAAATCTAAAATGATAAATTTTGTGGCTTCTTTTTTTCTCATATCTCTCACACTTTCGGTCCTATATTATATCATTTTTTTATTATTTGTCAATTTTTTTGTTTTATACCAAAAGAAAAAAGACTTGCGTCTTTTATCTGAAATTATCGCATGATCCACATTGAACATTGCTGCAAACGTTTTCTTCTGAGCAACTATATGCTGGTCGATACGTATGTCTAAATACATGATGATTGATTATCTTCGTATGAATTGGGCATACGTGTGGAACTTCATGAACAATCGTTTTGTGAATGCATCTTTCTTGAACTGGACTCATGATTGGAGCTTGTGTCATTCCTGACATCATAGTCGTATTGTTCATCATGTTGTTATTCATCATTGTGTTGTTCATTTCTACATCCATGTCGATGTTCATGTTATCGCCAGTGAAATTCGTATTGATCGTGTTGTCTCTGTCATAACAACGGTCTTCAAACATATATAATCCTCCTATCTAGGATAATATATGTTAGGGTACGAATTTGTGCCTGATATTCGCCTATAATTATTGTAAAATCAATCCAAATTCATTCTTCTTTGATAAGAAAATGAGTCCTAAATCAGGCTCATTTTTCTACTGTTTTTTAAAAAGGTAATTTCATATT
>ERZ1643249.803-NODE-803-length-33498-cov-23.366743_pt1 | contig 33498 bp, 19 predicted proteins | sample MGYA00579263_ERZ1643249 | MGnify/ENA primary metagenome ERZ1643249 (study PRJEB29033, sample SAMEA4952264) | chicken gut metagenome | biome: Broiler Chicken; feature: Gastrointestinal Tract; material: Caecum | place: Ireland | collected 2018 | study: Broiler...
CGGTTACCGCCGCGGCCAATTTGGTTTCAAGGCTGTCTTTTGGCACATAGCGGAAGATGGAAAGTTCAAACGCATCAATGGCATATTCAGTGTGAGAGGTTACAAAGACAATCCGAACGTGCGGCAAAACCGTCTGGGCCTGCCTGGCCAGCGCCATCCCGTCCAGGCCGGGCATCTCGATGTCCAGCAGGATCAGGTCATAGAAAAAGCCGTCGTCGCGCAGGTCGGCCAGCAGGTTGCCGCTTTGGGTATATGTGGTGAGCGCGCATTGGATACCTGCTTTTTGCAGGCTTTGCCGCACAATGGCCTCCTGGCGTGCAACAGCCTGCGCGTCATCATCACAAATCGCGATTTTGACCATTGAAGCCACCTCCCGCAGGAATGGCCTGCCGCGCCATCTGCCGAAGCTCCGGCAGCACGGTGCCGAGCATTGCGAAGAAGCAGGCGCATCCGCCTATGACATTCGAGATAGGCTCCGCCATAAACACGCCGTCCGTGCCAAGGCCGAAAGCATAGGGGAGCAGATAGGTCAACGGCACGACGATAATGACTTTGCGCAGCAGGGAAAAGAACACGGCCTGGGCTTTTTTGTTCAGTGATTTGAAGGTGGTTTGCCCCACATACTGCAAAACCATAAAGATGAAGGTGGAAAAGTACAGCTGCATGGCGGGCACGGTGTCGGCCAGCAGCGTTTGATCGTTGCTGAAAATCGCAATCAACATCTGCGGCGCTAGCTGGATCACAAGCCAGATGGCCAGGGTGTACCCCACGGCCAGCAACCCCATGACCGTACAGGCCCGGCGGACTTTTTGCGGCCGGCGTGCGCCGTAATTGTAGCTGATAACCGGGGAGGAACCTTCGGTAATGGCCGCCAGCGGCGTTTCCACCATCTGGCGGATACTGGAAAGAATGGTCATGACCGAAACGTACAGGTCGCCCCCGGTGGCCGCCAGCACATTGTTGCAGCTGATGGTGACCAGGCTGTTGGTCAGCTGCATAATAAAACCGGCGGTGCCCAGGCTGACAATATCCTTGACCAGGGCCCATTCGGCAAAAAGATCCCGGGGACAGACAAAGCGAATGCGATATTCCGCCTTTTGGGCAAGAAAATAAAGGACAAAGATCGCAGAAAAAAACTGGGACAAAACCGTCGCGATGGCCGCGCCGGCAACCCCCATTCCGAAAACGAAGATAAAAACGGGGTCTAAAACCAGGTTGGAAACCGCACCGATCACCACGCTGGTCATCCCGATCAGCACATATCCCTGCGCGTTGACAAACGGGTTCAGCCCGGTGGTCAGCATAGCCGGAACAGTGCCAATCAGGTAGATGCACATATAGGGCAGGGCATACTGCATGGCGGCATCAGAAGCGCCGAACAACGCAAGCAAAGGCCGGGCGAACACAAGGCCCACAACCATCAAAACCACGCCGCAGCCGGCCAGCATGGTGAACGCGGTGTGCAGAATGCGGTGGGCGCGCAGCTGGTCCCCGCCGCCCCGGGCGATGGAGAACAAAGGCGCGCCGCCGGTGCCGAACAGGTTGCTGAAAGCGGTAATGATGACAATCACCGGGAAGCAAAGCCCCACGCCGCCAAGCGCTGCGGTACCAATTTCGGGGATGCGGGCGATGTACACCCGATCAACAACATTGTACAAAAGGTTCAGCAGCTGCGCTATGAGCATGGGAAAGGCGGACTGCACGATGGTCTCGATAATTCTGCCGTTTTCAAAGTCTACACGCCGCAAAAGGGGTTCCTCCTTCTTTAACATTCAAAAAGGCATACAGGAAGGGTGCGCTTTTTCCATTATACACAGCCCGCGCCCTGCCAACAAGAAAAAAGGCGGCAACTGCCGCCTCAATCCATCAAAAAGTTTAAAAATCGCCTGCCCGCTTGCGTTACGGCTGCTGCCACTTCCAAAGCAGGTATTTCACATTGGTGGTAAAGTAGCGCTTAAAAAGGCGTTTGGGGTCCTGCAAAAGGCGGAACAGCCATTCCAGATTATGCTTTTGCATCCACTGCGGTGCGCGCTGGATGTTGCCGGCCTCATAGTCAAATGCCGCCCCAACCCCGATCATCAGCGCCTGCACACGGTCTTCATGCGCAGCCATCCAGCGCTCCTGCTTGGGGGCGCCAAGGCCGACCCAGACAAAATCCGGCTGCGTGGCGTTGATCTGCGCAACAATCTCGGCGTCCTCCTGCGGCGTCAGGCTGCGGAACGGCGGGGAGTACATCCCGGCAATCTGGGTGCCGGGGTATCGCTCATCGATCTTTTGCCGCAACAGATCCAGCGTTTGCTGGGTGGAACCGTAAAAGTAATGCCGCCAGCCTTTTTCAGCGCTGAGGGAAAGGATCTCTCGCATCAGATCCGGCCCGGTTACGCGGCGGGCCTCGGTAAAGCCTTGCTTCCGGCTGTATTGGGAAAGCGGGCCGCCGTCCGGCAAAGCCATCACGGCGTTATTTTGAATCTGCTGGTATTTTGTGTCCTCATGCGCAGTCACGGTGGTGTGTACGTTGGCCACGCAGATATATTTCCCGCGCCAGGTTTCCAGCTGGTCTTCAATCAGGGAAACCGTTTTGTTCATATTGGTTACGTTGATGTTGACCCCCATGACATCGCAGGTTTGCCGCATATGCAGGTCCACCGTATACAACCCGGAGTCGCTGGCTTCTTCGGCGTGCGAATAAAGAAAGTCGCTATAAATCGGCACCACGCTTAGCCGTATGCGGTAGCTTTCGGCCAAGGCGGCCAGCCGCCGCATCTGGGTTGCGCTCTGCACATCCTGGGCCGCAACAATCTGATCAACATGTTGTTTGGACAATACTTTGGCCAGCGTTTGCTCGGTCCCGAGATAACCGGGCAGGCTGTCGGCGGGCTGGGGGGCCAGATACCCGATGTACTTGATTCCTTTTTGCACGGCGATGACGTTTTCATAATAGCGCAGGGCCAGCTGCCCGGCGCCGATCAACAAAACACGCGGCGCTACATCATGCTGACGCGCATAGAGCTGGGCCAACTTGTGGACGACCCAACGCTTAGCGACAATGGCGACAACGGAAAGAAGATAAAAGTAAGCCAAAAGCAGCCGGGAAAACTGGGAAAGGCTGAATACATACAGCACCGTGGCTGCCAGTGCAAACCCGATCAGGCTGCTGATGGCAACCCGGATGGTCTCCCGCGTCAGGCTGCGCAGCCGGATGGTCTCATAGCTGCCTTGCAGCGCATAAACGGCGACCATCGCCACCGCGTAAAGAAGACCGACCGGGAAATACCGGTAGACATCCACCAGATAAAACAGCGCGCCCCAAGGGCTGACCACGCGCAGCAGCCCGGCGCAGACAAAAACTGCCAAAAGCAGAACGAATTCCAGACAAGCGTTGAGAATATGAAGCGGTTTGGAATGTTTATAATGCATCGTCAATTCCCTTATGTATGAATGTTTGTTTACGCATTACCTGCCGGCCAAGGCCGGCAGGTTCTGCTGGCTGTATTATATCGCAACTGCGCGGCAAGTTCAATACAAAGAAGGTCGAGAAAAAACGGGGAAAAGCAGCCGCGCCGTTTGAAAACCATACAATGGCGGAACGGCGCGGTTCAGAAAAATGCGGCCTTCGGAAAGGGCGCGGCGCAGACAGAGCAAAGTTCAGGCAAAGAAAAGAAAAAGGTTCCTGAAAAAAGACGTGAATATAGACAAAAGAGATCACTTCCAGTAGGCAATATTGCATAAAGTTACGGCGGCGGGAGATAAATTCCAGAAATTGACTGGATGTTTTTGGAAAGCTGTGGTAAGATTTATCAGGAAGGGACGTGAAAATTTAACCGGCTATGCTTTTTGCTTTCCCGTTTGCACCAAAAGCGAACGACCGCTGCGCATGCATGAAACCTCAAAAGCAGAACGCAGGGCCGGGCAGCCGGCCGGCTTAAAAATTTTACACGTTACCCGGAACGTTGAAAAAAGAAAGGAAGAAACAAAATGATGAAAAAGACAACCCGCAGCCGGATGGACGACAAAGGCTTTACATTGGTTGAAATGATTGTGGTGCTTGTTATCATAGCGGTTTTGGCTTCGGCCATCGTACCTTCCCTGACAGGATACATCAACCGCGCAAACAAAGAGAAGGCTGTTTCAGAGACGCGCTCGCTGGTCATGGCAGCGCAGACAGTGATTTCAGATGCATACGCAAACGGCTCGCTGGACGCGATTCTGGCGCAGGCACCCGGAGACACCGAAGCGATTGCAGAAATTTGGGAACTGGCCGGTTTCCCGCAGGGGGAACAAGACAACACCAGGCACTTTGTCGCGACTGTTTCCGGCACGGGGGAAATCGTGAAGCTCGAATATCTGTATGCGGATGAGGAAGTTTGCGTGTACGACGGCCAAAACGCGACTTACTCAGCAGGAATAGCACCTTCCGATGACATGGATGCAGGGACGGACGCGATCCTTGCGGCGGAAGCAGGCTGAGCGGCCCGCTCCCAGTGCCCTGCCTGGCTCAGGGCGGGAAACGGACGAACACTTTCCGGCAAAAACAACCGACACAAAACAGGAGGCTTTCCTATGCGTATCTGCCGACGCTTGCTCACGGCAACCGCCGGGCCGGGGTACTATTCGCTCCGGACCGATGCGGTAGAACTGCGGCTGTGGTTTTTGACCGATACAATTCTTCGCATCCGCGCCGGTTTTGACGGCGACTGGGCCGAGCGTTCGTACACACTGCTGCGCACGGCCTGGCCGGATGCGATGGATTCCCTGCTTGCAGGCCAACGCCAGCGGGTGGAACCGGCCCCGGCAAGCCTGAGCGAAGAGCCGGACCGGTTTGTGCTGACCGGCGCCAAGCTGCGGGTGGAAATAGAAAAGGAGCCGTTCCGTCTGCTGATCTATGATGCCGCCGGCAATCTGCTGCACGCCGATATCCCGGACATCGGCTATCACGAAGATTCCAACCGCCGCCGTATCCATACCAGCGAGATGGCCCCCGAAGATGCTTTCTACGGCTTTGGGGAGAAAACCGGCCCGCTGGACAAGCGCCTCGCCTTTATGACAATGGACCCGGGGGATGCGCTTGGCTACAACCCGCTGCATAGCGACCCGCTGTACAAACATATTCCGTTTTATATCAAGATGAACCGCCGCACACGCGGCGCGGTTGGCTACTTTTACCACAACACAGCGATCTGTGATTTTGATATGGGCCGTCAGCACAGCAATTACTGGGCCCCGCACACCCGCTACCGCACCGAAGCGGGGGATATCGACCTGTTTTTCATAGTCGGCCCCGCTATTACCGATGTCATTGCGGGCTACACCTTCCTGACAGGGACGAGCGCGATGCTGCCCAAGTACGCGCTCGGATACCTGGGTTCCAGCATGTATTATGCCGAACTTCCGAAGGATTGTGATAGTGCGATTGAACAGTTTGTCGATACCGCGCGGTCCTACGGCTTCCCGATCGACGGATTCCAGCTTTCGAGCGGTTACACAACCTATGCGGGCAAGCGCTGCGTCTTTACCTGGAACAAAGATCGCTTCCCCGATCCGCCTGCCTTCTTCCAGGCGCTGCGGGAACGCGGGGTGGAAGTTTCCCCCAACGTCAAGCCCGCGTTGCTGCTGATGCACCCGCTGCTGCCTGCCTTGCAGGAAAACGATATCTTTGTCCGCGACCCTGTGCAGGAAAAACCTTCGGTTGGCGCCTGGTGGGGCGGCCGCGGCGTCTTTGTGGATTTCACAGATCCGCATGCCCGCACCGTGTGGAAAGCGCTGCTGCAAGAGCATGTGCTGGAAAAAGGAACAACTTCTGTCTGGAACGACAACTGTGAATACGAAGGCGTGTATGACAAAGACGCCCGCGTCTGCCTTGAAGGTGCCGGCGGCACAGTGGGGGCCGTGCGCAGCGTGATGAGCAACCTGATGTGCCTGGTGACAGACGAAGCAATCCGGGAAACAAGCCCGGGGGAGCGGCCCTTCATTGTTTGCCGGGCCGGCCATGCAGGCATCCAGCGGCTGGCCCAGACCTGGGCGGGCGACAACTACACAAGCTGGGACTCCCTGCGCGGCAATATTGCTACCATCCTGGGGATGGGGCTGTCCGGCGTGGCCAACCACGGCTGCGACATCGGCGGGTTCTTTGGGCCGCGGCCGGAACCCGAACTGCTTGTGCGCTGGGTGCAGAACGGCATCTTCCAACCGCGTTTTTCGATCCATTCCACAAACACCGACAACACGGTTACAGAACCTTGGATGTATCCCGACTGCACAGATCTGATCCGGGAAGCCATCCGCCTGCGGTACCGGCTGTTCCCATACCTGTATACGCGGATGGCCTATGCGCACAAGACAGGTTTGCCGATCTGGCAGGCGATGGTCTGCGCCTTCCAGAATGACCCTGCCTGCGATGAACAAGGCATCGACTTCATGGTAGGCGATGCCCTGCTGGTGGCGAATGTCGTGGAACCCGGCGCTGCCGCCCGCTGCGTGTATCTGCCCAAAGAAGAAGTTTTCTATGACCTTGAGACCCGCCGCCGCTATGAAGGCGGGCAGACCCTCACGCTGCCGGTTACGCTGGCTTCGATCCCGGCTTTTCTCCGGGCCGGGCAGGTTTTGATGCTGGCGGACAATCAGATGGACAATCTGCGGACCCAGCAGGTTACGGATCTGCGGCTGCTGCTCGCGACCGACCGGGATGCTTCCGGCACCTATTATGAGGACGACGGCCTTACCGAAGCCTGGCGTGAAGGCGGCTGGCGCAAAACCCGGATTGAGCTGAAGACCGGCGAAGCCTGTACGCTGACCCTGACCCCGGAAGGCAACTATCCCACTGCAGTGCAGCGCGTGATGCTGGACTTGATCCATCCGGGGAAAGCCCCCTTCTGGGTATCGCGCGGCGATGCAATGCTGCCGCAGTATCTTGACCAGCGCCGCTTTGCAGCGGCCGAGACCGGTTGGTATTATAACCCTGGTTTGCAGTCTGTCCAGATCAAGTACACAGATTTTTCGCGGCCGGATCAATTCACCATCTCGTTTGAGCCCAATGACCTGCTGGGGATGTAAAGCGGCTCGCATGTTAGAGGCGTCGGCATGAAGATTGAACGGTTTGTCCCGGCCAGGGATGCAAGCGCGGCGGCGCAGCCGGAAGAAAAGCAGGGTGCCGGTGGCGCCGGGCTGCGCTTTCGCAACGGCCTGCTTGCGGCGTTTGGCCTGCGGGGCCAAAACATGCCGGACGCACAGCCGGATTCTGCCCGGGGGCTGGTTGTGGCTGAATCCACGGTGGTATTGCTGGACAAAATTCTGGCGGCGGCGATAAAAGTCGGCGCCTCTGACCTGCATATGGAACCGGAAGCCGACTGCGCACGGATTCGGCTGCGCCTGGACGGGATGATGCATGGCTGGTTTGAGCTCCCTTTGGTGCAGTACACTTCACTGCTGGCCCGGATCAAGGTTCTGGCGGGATTGGATATTGCAGAGCGTTACCGCCCGCAGGACGGCCACTTTTCCTTTTCGCAAAACGATCGGACCTTTCACCTTCGGGTGGCGGTCATGCCGACCATGTATGGGGAAAAGGCTGTGCTCCGGCTGCTGTCCGAATGCCCGCAGCTTGACTATGCGAACCAGTTCGGCATGGAAGATGCTGTGTACCGAACGTTTCTCCCGCTGCTGGACCGGCCGGGCGGGCTGATCTATTTCACCGGCCCGATTGGCGCGGGAAAAACCACAACGCTGTATCTGGTGCTTGAAGAACTCAGCCGCCGCGGCTGGAGCCTGGCCACAATTGAAGACCCTGTTGAACGGCAGATCGAAGGAGTCAGCCAGACACAGATCAACCCGGCCGCCGGCCTGACCTTTGAAACCGGTTTGCGCGCCTTGCTGCGCCAGGACCCGGATGCGCTGATGGTAGGGGAAACGCGCGATACCGAAACGGCGCGCCTTTCGGTGCGCGCAGCCATTGCGGGGCATGCCGTTTATTCCACACTGCATACCCGCAGCGCCATCGGCGCCGTTTCGCGGCTCATTGACCTTGGGGTTGAACCCTATCTGCTGGCCGATGCGTTGGCCGCTCTTGTCGCACAGCGGCTGCTGCGCAAAGTTTGCCCGGCTTGTGCGGTGGAACGCCCGCCCACGCGGGAGGAAGCCCAGCTGCTTGGCCCGGGTGTGAAACAAATCCGCCGGGGCTGCGGTTGTACGGCCTGCCACAACACCGGTTACAGCGGCCGGGTGGCAATCCATGAACTGGTGCTGGTGGATGCACCGCTGCGTGAAGAGATCGCCCGCCGGGTTACCGTTCAGCAGATGCGCGTCAACCTGCGCAAGCGGCAGCAGCTGCCAAGCCTGCGGGAACGGGCAATCGACCTGGTGCGGGAAGGCCTGACCACCCCGGAAGAAGTGCTGCGCACCACGGAAGCAGAATGAGGCAAGGGGGGTAACGCTATGTCCGGCCGTTTGTTCCGCCGCCGTCATCCGCTGCCGATGGGGCAACTCGGCGACCTTTGCAACCAGCTTGCCGGATTTCTGTACAGCGGGGTTACAGTAGTGCAGGCGCTGGATCTGCTGGCGTCAACGACTGGTATGCCGAAAGCCAGCCGGCAAGCATGCCGCCTGCTCGCCAAAGAGCTGCGCGGCGGTCTGCTGCTGCCGGAAGCGATGCAGCGATTGAACCCGCTGTTCCCATCCACGCTGATCGCCGCTATGCGCGGTGCGGATGGACATGGCAAGCTGGCCGCAGCGCTGCTGCGAATGGGTAAGCAGTATACCTGGCGGCAGCAGCAAAAGCAGCAGATGTTGGCAGGCATGGCTTATCCGGCCTTGCTGAGCGGTATGGTATTGTGCGTGGCCTGGCTGGCGGTCAGCTGGTTGTTGCCCCAGATGGAACCGCTGCTGACCCAGATGGAGACCCTGCCGCCCGCAACCCGCATCTTGCTTGCCGGCGGTCGGCTGCTTCAGAACCAGGGCGGCGCGATCTTGGCGGGGGCGGTCGTGCTGGGGGTATTACTGCACTTCTTGTTTCGGCGCCCATCTGTTCAACTTGTCTGTGACAGGGCTGTGCTGCACCTGCCCTTGCTGGGGCGGGCCCAGCGACAGGTCGCGACGGCACGGTTTGCACGTACACTGGCAGATTTGTATGCCTGCGGCGCATCTATTTTGGAGGCTGTGGCCCTGGCGGCCGATGCAACCGGGAACCGGTGGATCCGCAAGCAGGCGGAAACAGCCATACGGCAGGTGGAGGAAGGCGGGGACTGGCCGCAGGCAATAGGCCGGATTGACGGGTTTATGCCGCAGCTGGCGCTTTGCTTGCAGATTGGCAGCCAGAGCGGCGCGCTCCGGGAACAGCTGGAGATGACCGCTGAGGTGATGGACAGGCAGAACGCCCTGGCATCCAAACAGATGCTGAACCTGCTGGAACCGGTTTCGACCGTGGTGCTTGGCGCATTGATACTGCTGCTGATGGCGGCTGTCCTGTTGCCGATGTATCAGTATTATGACAGCCTTTGGAGTCTTTACTGAATCATAAAGCGCCCCAAAACAAGCGCGAAAGCTTGTTTTGGGGCTCTTGCCATGACGGGGGAACGTTTAGTGGGAGGCCGCCCGCAGCGGCTGGCTTGCTTCGGGGTCTGCCTGGCCGCCCTGCATGCGGTGCAGCGCAGGTTGTGCCGGGGCGTTTTGCCGCCCATTCATCACAAGCATCTGCAGTCGGTTTTCAAGGTTGGCCTCACTGACATCGGGGTCAAAATCCAGCGGCAGGATCTGTGCATCGGGATAAAGTTCCTTGAGTCGTTTGGCAATACCGCGGCCCACCACATGGTTGGGCAGGCAGCCAAACGGCTGTAAGATGACAAAAGCGCGGCAACCGCGGGCGGCGTGATGCAAAATTTCGGCCGGGATCAGCACGCCCTCGCCGGCGTCAAACGTGTGCGGAATGATCGGATCGCTGAGCTTGACAAGTTCGGGCAGCCTGCAGGGCGGCTCATAGAGCGGGTGGGCTGCGGCGATCGAATCGGTCAGCGCATGGGCGCCCTCAAACACAGTGTTGGCAATGTGGAACCAGGCCTTGGTTGCCAGCGGGCGGTGCAGATGAAATTCGCGGTTTTGGGTATCGCGGCTGAAGTAGCTCTTGCGGATGACATCGGTCATATGCGCTTCGATGATTTCAAAGCCGTTCTTTTCAAGATAAGCTTCAATCTCGCGGTTGGCGCCGGGGTGGAAGTTCAGCAGATATTCACCAACAATCAGCACCTGCGGCTTCGGCTTGCTGCGGTCGCAGGGCACCTGTTTCAGTCGTGCAATGCCGCGGCGCAGCCCCTGCTCAGCCCCGCGTACGCCATGCTTCTGCAGCCCGTCCACAACAAGGTCCATTGCCTCATCAAAGGCTTTCTGGGTGCTGCCGGGCACGGTTTCGTAAGGACGGATTTTTCGAAGCAAAGCTTCCAGCGCATCGATCATCGGCATGGCATAAGCAATGCGGATCGACGTCAGCAGGTTCATGCGGAACCCCGGGTGTTGGTTGTGGCTGTCGGCGTCATCGTTTGTCAGGATCGGCACGTTTGCAAAGCCGGCGTCATCCAGCGCTTTGCGCAGCAGAGCGCTGTAGTGTGTCAGGCGGCAATCGCCAATATACTTGGCCATGGCAACCGCCACATGATCGGTGTCATACCGGCCGCTCTGAAGCGCGGCCAGCACCTCGCCAATGACCATCTGCGCCGGAAAGCAGATATCGTTGTGCACATACTGTTTCCCAAGCCGGATCGCCTCTTCACGCCCGAGTTCGAGCGGGACGGTGCGCAGGCCCTGGGTGGCAAATGCGGCGGACAGTACCCGGCAAAAAGCGTGCGAAGTGTTGGGAACCAGCACCAGGCGGGTTTTGCGGTCCTGTGCGGTGAACTTGACCGGGTACGGGTCCGGCAGCGGGTGGATTTCGGCGGACAGCCCGGCGGCGCGCCGCATGTTCAGCGTTTCAAGGAAGGAACGCACCCGGATCCGCAGCGGCCCCTGTACGTCGCTTTCATCCAGCTTCAAAATCAGCGGCGTTCGGCCTGCAATTTCCCGCAGAAGTCGGGTGATTTCATCCGAAAGATAAGCGTCATGCCCGCAACCGAAACTGACAATCTGAATGTATTCAAGATGCGGGTTGCGCGCTGCGATCACGGCGCTCTCCAGCATCCGGGCGTGGTAATTGTTGACAATATCCAGCGCGCTTGCGTCCAGCGGGACATCGTCAAGGCCGGGCAGCGAATCCACCGTCAGAACGGGCACGCCAAAGCCGGTCAGCATGGCCGGCAGATCATGGTTGACAAGGGTGTCCGTCTGATACGGCCGGGAGGCCAGTACCACAGCATACTGTCCGGTGCGGGTTACCTCATTCAATACCTTTTGCCCGGCCTGCTGCATCTCGCGGCGGAATGTCTGCTGGGCCTTGTCGCCGGCCGTAATGGCAGCCCTGGTTAAAGCGGCGGAAATGCCATAGGTCTGCTGCATGTAGTGAACCAGCTGGTCGGTACGGTCTTCATCGCTGTACCAGTGGAACAGCGGCGCATCCAGCGGGATGCCGGCTTCTTTCAAAAAGTCATCCGAATTGCGGATAACAAAAGGATACCCCTTGACTACGGCGCACATCGATTCGCTGGTCTTTTCCTGGTTCTCAGAAGGTACGGTGCTGATGGAAGGGAAGAAGATGCGGTCTACATTTTTTGCGGCAAGATTGCGCAGATGCCCGTGTACAAGCTTGGCGGGAAAGCAGACGGTATCCGAAGTCACCGCGGAAAGCCCGCTTTCATACATCTTGCGGGTGCTGAAATCCGATAGCTGGACTGTAAAACCGAGTGCAGAAAAGAAGGTTTGCCAAAACGGCATGGTATCCCAGAAAAAGAGCACACGCGGCAGGCCGATTGTGATTCCGCGGGCAGCGCAGAGGTTGGGGTGGGGATAAGGCTGGAACAGCAGCTTTCTCCGTAAAGCGAACAGATCGGCCGGGCGCTGCGCCTGGTTGATCTGTTGCAGCCGGGCGCGCACGCCGGCGTCCTGCGGGTTGCCCAGAATCTCGCCGCGTTCACACCGGTTGTTGGTCACCCAGGACTTTCCGTTTGAAAAGGTCAGGACCGTTCGTTTGCAGTGGTTGGCGCAGAAGGGGCAGGGGGCGTTCGCTTGCTGCGTGTAGGAGAAATCTTCCAGTGCATCCAGCCCGATGAAACTGCGCGGCGCATGCCGGGCTTGCTCCTTGGTCAGCAGTGCGGCGCCGATCGCGCCCATGATTTCGGGATACGGTGCGCGGGTCACCTTCCGCCCGGTGTATTGTTCCATTGCGCGGAGTACGGCGTCATTGCGGAAAGTGCCGCCCTGCACGACAATTGTGTCGCCCAGCCGGTCAAGATTTGAAAGGCGGATGACCTTTGTGAAGACATTTTCAATGATCGACCGGCAGAGCCCCGCCATGATATCGCCGGCGCTTTTGCCGTTGCGCTGTTCGGTGATGATGCTGCTGTTCATGAACACGGTGCAGCGGCTGCCAAGCTTTGCCGGGTGCCGGGCGCGGAAAGCCTCTTCGGCAATCTGGTCAACCGGGATCTGCAGCGAAGCCGCAAAGTTTTCGAGGAAGGAGCCGCACCCGGACGAGCACGCTTCGTTTACAACGATGTTCGTGATGATGCCATGGTCCAGCCAGATTGCTTTCATATCCTGCCCGCCAATATCAAGCAGGAAAGAAGCGTTCGGCACATATTCGGCAGCCGCGCGGGCATGGGCGACCGTCTCCACCACATGGTATTCGGCAGAAAAGGCGTTGGCAAACAGCTGCTCGCCATATCCGGTGGTGCCTACACCAAGAATGTCCAGCTGTGCGCCGGCCTTGCGGTAACGGTCGCGCAGTGCAATCAAAGCGTCCCGTGCGACCAAAAGCGGTTCGCCGCGGTTGGGAGCATAAAAACTGTCCAGCAGCCGGCCATCTTCGCCCAGCAGCACAAACTTGGTTGTCGTACTGCCCGAATCAATGCCCAGGTACCCGCGCACCGTCTGCCCGGCGGCCGGCTGCAGCGGGGACCAGGCGGGCAGAGCATGGCGGGCCTTGAAAGCAGATTCTTCTTCTGCGGATGCAAAGTACAGCGGGCCGTCCTCGGTGTGGTCGGTCGGCCGGTTTTGAAGCCGGGTCAGAAGGTCACCGGCCGTAAGCGGCGCGCCCTGGTCTTTCCACAGATCGCGGGCTGACAGCGCCGCGCCGTATGCCATCATCCGCTCAGGATGTTCAGGCAGCAAAATATCTTCCGTACCAAGGCCCAACCGCTCGGAAAAAACCTGCACAAGGGTGTGGTTGAAGGTCAGCGGGCCGCCCTCAAACGCAACCGGCGGCTGAATGGTCAAACCTTGGGCCAGGCCGCCGATGGTCTGTTTGGCCACGGCATGAAAAGCGGACAACGCCAAATCGGCCCGGCTGACCCCCTGGTTGAGCAGCGGCTGAATATCGGTTTTGGCATACACGCCGCAGCGCCCCGAAATGTCGTATACGCAGCGGCCCTGGGCGGCCAGCGCATCCAGCTCTTCAACCGGCACGTCCAGAATCGAAGCGACTTCATCCAGAAAAGCGCCGGTGCCGCCCGCACAGCTTCCATTCATCCGCATATCGGCGGTTTCAAGCTGGCCGGTGGCCTGGTTGCGGCGGAAGAAAATCATTTTGGCGTCTTGCCCGCCCAGTTCAATGGCGGTGCCAACCCGCACATACAGCGTGCGCAGCGCCAGCGCGTTTGCCACAACCTCCTGGGTAAAGGGCAGCCCCAGCGCATCGGCCAGCTGCTTGGCGCCGGAACCGGTCAGAACCGGCTGCAGCCTGGCACCGGGAAAACGCCCGCTCAATTTCCACACCGCTTTCGAAACGCTGGCGGCCTGATCGGCATGGTGGCGCCGATAATCTGAATAAAGCACGGTGCCGTCCTTTGCATCTACCGCAACAATTTTGGTGGTAGTGGAACCGATATCAATCCCTACATACAAAATGGTTTGCTCGTATCGCATGCCTGTTTTACTCCCGGGCCTGTGCGGCCATACTTTGAACCTTCCTGCCCTTTCCCGTTGCAAGCCTTGCGGGCAGCCGGGTCAAAAGCTGTGAATGTTTGCTTGGATCTGCCGCAAAATCTCCACAAAGCCTTCCAGCTGTTCAGGCGTCAAACCGCGGCACATCATGGCCTCCGCCGCCACAAGCTTGCGGCGGTTTTCCTCACATATGCCGCAGGCCTTGGCGGTCAGGTGAATACGCTTGCTGCGGCGGTCCAACGCGCTGGGAACCCGCAAAATCAGCCCTTTGCGCTCCATCGATTTGAGAATCTCTGTCGCGGTGGAACGCCGGATCTGAAACACGGATTCCAGGTCTTTCTGGTACACTTCGCGGTCATCATGCTCAAATACATACAAAAGAAACCACTGCTGCAGGCCGGTGGGGCCGTCGCCGCAAAAATCACGCCATACATCTTCAAACAGGGCGCGGCGCAAGGCGTTGGCGGTGCCCACAAGTTCCATCCCGACTGTTTTGTGTTGCATAGTGAAGCTCCCTTTGTTAGGATTTGAACATTTTGGCCTATCCTAGCACATCTTTTGTGAAAATGTCAATGGACAATTTGTTAAAAGAATATGCATCAAAAATCCAAGGTGTGGGGGATGCAAGAAAAGACAAAAGGCACGGCCGTGCACCGTGTGCGGCAAGAACCGGGTTAAGCGCAGAAGTGCGCGGAGATTTCTTTGCAATGGCCTTGTGTTTGCCCGGCGGTTGTGCTATGCTTTTGTTGATACGCCGGTTTTCTGGCACCAGAAAGGGGAAACAGAATCGGAATGGATCAAAATCGAACAGCTTTGTTTGAAACCCGCCCGGTGCCGAGCGCCGTGATGACGCTGGCGGTGCCAACGATTATCAGCTCGCTGGTCATGGTGCTGTACAACCTGGCGGATACCTTCTTTGTCGGGATGCTCAACGACCCTGTTGAAAGCGCCGGCGTTGCATTGGCGGCGCCTGTGCTGTTGGCATTCAATGCCATCAACAACCTGTTTGGCGTTGGCAGTTCCAGTATGATGAGCCGGGCCCTTGGCCTGAAGGATGAAGATACCGTCGCCCGCAGTTCGGCTTTCGGGTTTTATTGCTCGCTGATCTGCGCGCTGCTTTTCTCACTTGGGTTTACGGTTTTCCAAACCCCGCTGCTGCGTTTGCTTGGCGCAGACCAAACAACCTTTGACGCAACGGCGGAGTATCTGTTCTGGACAGTCACCCTCGGCGCGGCGCCGTCCATCCTGAACGTCGTGCTCTCCTACCTGGTACGGGCCGAAGGCTCCACCCTGCACGCAAGCATCGGCACAATGAGCGGGTGCATCCTCAACATTCTGCTTGACCCGATTTTTATTCTGCCCTGGGGCTTTAACATGGGGGCGGAAGGCGCGGGTCTGGCCACCTGCCTTTCGAACTGTGTGGCCTGCCTGTACTTTTTTGTGTTGCTTTATCTGCGCCGCCGCACCACGGCGGTCTGCATCTCGCCGCGGATGTTCGGCTTCCGCAAAAATATTGCGTTTGGCGTGTTCCAGGTGGGGGTTCCGGCTTCCATTCAGAATCTGCTCAATGTTACCGGTATGACCATTCTCAACAATTTTGCGGCAGGTTTTGGCGCCGACGCCGTCGCAGCCATCGGCATTGCCCAAAAGATTTATCAGGTGCCGTGGAACGTATCAAACGGGTTTTCGCAAGGTGTTATGCCGCTGGTGGGCTATAATTATGCCAGCGGCAACGCCGGCCGTATGAAGCAGGCGGTCCTTTTCTGCATGAAGGTTTCGGTTGGCTTTATGATACTGGCGGCGCTGGTGTGCCACCAGATGGCCGGGCCGCTGATCGGCCTGTTTATGAAAACGGAAAGCATTGTGGCATACGGCGCCGCTTTCCTGCAGGGGTTTGCGCTTTCCCTGCCGTTCCTGGCCGTAGACTTTTTGGCGGTCGGCGTTTTTCAGGCTTGCGGATTGGGGAAAAACTCGCTGATTTTTGCCATTATGCGCAAGGTTGTGCTCGAAATCCCGGCGCTCTGCCTGCTGAACTTCCTGTTCCCGCTGTATGGGCTGGCGTACGCCCAGCTTGTGGCGGAAGTGATCCTTTGCATCGCGGCGGTTGTTGTGCTTCGGCACCTGTTCACCACGATGGATTCCCGCCAGGCTGCCGCTGCTTTGTCCGATGATTGAGAAAATGTACAAGCCCCCGCAAGGCCGTTTGGCTCTTGCGGGGGCTTGCTGTTTTTACAGGTTGGTGTATCCCATCAGGTAGCGGTCCACCGCGGCTGCGGCATCCTGCCCTTCGCGCAGTGCCCAGACAACCAGGCTCTGGCCGCGGCGCATATCGCCGCAGGCAAATACCTTGGGGACGTTGGTTGCAAAATGGTCGTCTTCCACCGTGTTGCGGGCGGTCAGCGCAACGCCGAACGCTTCGGCCGTATAGGGCTGGCAACCGGTAAAGCCGGCCGCAATCAACACAAGATCGCACTCAATCACAAACTCTTCGCCGGTGGGGACCATCGCACGGCGGCCGGTGGATTCATCCACAACTTGGCTTTCAAGCTTGGAGACCAATGCGGCGCAGACCTGCCCGGCTTCGTTTGCGTAAAATTCCTTGACCGTTGTCTGGTAGATCCGCGGGTCTTGCCCAAAGACGGCGATCGCCTCCTGCTGGCCGTAATCGGTCTTGCGTACCCGCGGCCATTCGGGCCAGGCGTTGCCCGGCGCGCGGGCATCAGGGGGGCAGGGCATCATCTCCAGCTGCACAACGCTTGCGCAGCCCTGGCGGATGGCCGTGCCAACGCAGTCGTTGCCAGTGTCGCCGCCGCCGATGACAAGCACCCGCTTGCCGGCGGCGTCAATCGCGCGCCCATCGGCAAAATGGGAGTCGAGCAGGCTGCGGGTCACGCTGGTCAGATAATCGACCGCAAAGTATATGCCGCCGGCCTCACGTCCCGGCAGATTCAGGTCCCGCGGCTGCTTGGCGCCGCAGCACAGCACAACGGCATCGGCGCTGTCCAGCAGGGCCTGGGCTGGCAGGTTGCCGCCGACATCGGCCCCGCAGGCGAAGGTAATGCCCTCCTTTTGCAGAATTTCGACACGGCGGTCGATAACCGATTTGTCCAGCTTCATGTTTGGGATGCCGTACATCAGCAGTCCGCCGATACGGTCGTCCCGCTCATACACCGTGACGGTGTGGCCGCGTTTGTTCAGCAGATCAGCCACGGCCAGGCCTGCCGGGCCGGAGCCTACAACAGCCACCTGTTTGCCGGTTCGCACCGGCGGCGGTACGGCGTGGATGGCGCCGCTCTCATACCCGTATTCAACAATTGCGCGCTCGTTTTCACGCACTGTTACCGGGTTGCCTACCGCCATGCCGCAGGTGCAGGCGGCTTCGCAGAGCGCCGGGCAGACACGGCTTGTAAATTCCGGGAAGCGGTTGGTTGCAATCAAGCGGTGCACCGCCAGATCCCAGCGGCCCTGACAGACAAGGTCATTCCATTCGGGAATCAGGTTGTTCAGCGGGCAGCCGCTGGCCGCCCCGCCGATCATCATGCCGCTCTGGCAGAAGGGGACGCCGCAGTCCATGCAGCGGGCGCCCTGGGTTTGCTGTTCTTCGGGCGGCAGCGGGATATGAAATTCATTAAAGTTGACAATGCGTTCTTCGGGCGGCAGCTCGGTGCTGGTCTGCCGCGCGATCTCCAAAAATCCGGTCGGTTTTCCCATAAGTTTCTGCCTCCCTTACTGTGCGTTTTTCATGGCGTAGAACGCCTCGATCTGAGCCTGCTCGTTGTCCTGGCCCTTTTCTTCCATCTGGGCAATCAGACGCAGCATCTTGTCATAGTCATGCGGCAGCACCTTTTTGAACTTGGGCAGGTATTCGCCGAAATTGTCAAGGATTTCCTGCCCGCGCGGAGAACCGGTGCGTTCAACATGTTCTCGGATCAAATCTTTGAGCAGCGAAACATCGTATTTGTGTTCCACCGGTTCCAGGCTGACCATATCTTTGTTGACACGCTGGTAAAAGTCCCAGTCTTCATCCAGCACATACGCAATACCACCGCTCATGCCGGCTGCAAAGTTTTTGCCGGTCTTGCCCAGCACCACCACGGTGCCGCCGGTCATATATTCACACCCATGGTCGCCGACGCCTTCCACAACCGCGATGCCGCCGGAATTGCGCACACAGAACCGTTCGCCAGCCATGCCGTTGATGAACGCTTTGCCGCCGGTGGCGCCGTACAGCGCAACGTTGCCGATCACAATGTTCCGGCTGCGGTCATATGTGACATCTTTGGGCGGGTAGACAACGATCTGCCCCCCTGAAAGCCCTTTGCCAAGGTAGTCGTTCGAATCACCAATCAGCTCCAGCGTCAGCCCTTTCGGAAGGAAGGCGCCAAAGCTCTGCCCGCCGTAACCGCGGCAGGTCACATGGAAGGTGTCGTCCGGCAGGGTGTTGCCGAACTTGGCCGTGATCTCGCTGCCGAAAATGGTGCCGAACGCGCGGTCGGTGTTGCCGACGCTGACTTCAATGCGCATCGGCCGGGGCTCGGCCATCTCAAAGCTCTTTTTGAATTTCTTCATCAGTACCCGCATATCGGGGGTTTTCTCAAGCTGGAAGTTGTACGCGGCCTTGGGGTCAAAGTGAACGTGGTTATCTGCAATCATGGGGTTCGAAAGCAGGGCGGTAAGGTCAAGCTCGCTTGCGCGGGAACCGGAAGGTTCAGGTTTGACCCGCAGCAGATCGGTGCGGCCGACAAGCTCCTCAACACTGTGCACGCCGAGCTTTGCCATATATTCACGCAATTCCTGCGCCATGAACCGCATAAAGTTCATGATATATTCCGGCTTGCCGATGAAATGCTTGCGCAGTTCGGGGTTTTGGGTGCAGATGCCCATCGGGCAGGTATCCAGGTTGCAGACGCGCATCATCACGCAGCCCATTGCGACAAGCGGCCCGGTGCCAAAACCGAATTCCTCCGCTCCGAGCATTGCCGCGATGGCAACGTCACGGCCGCTCATGAGTTTGCTGTCCGCTTCAATCCGTACCCGGCTGCGCAGCCCGTTCAGGATCAGGCACTGGTGTGCTTCGGCAATACCAAGCTCCCAGGGCAGGCCGGCGTTGTGAATAGAGTTGTTCGGCGCCGCGCCGGTTCCGCCATCAAATCCGGAAATCAAAATCACCTCGGCGCCTGCTTTGGCCACGCCGGCCGCAATGGTGCCGACGCCCGCCTCGCTTACCAGTTTGACATTGATGGCCGCCTTGCGGTTGGCACATTTGAGGTCATAGATCAGCTGGGCCAGATCCTCAATCGAGTAAATGTCGTGGTGCGGCGGGGGAGAAATCAGCCCCACGCCGGTGGTTGAATTGCGGGTCTTGGCCACCCAGGGGTACACTTTGGCGCCGGGCAGCTGCCCGCCCTCACCGGGCTTGGCGCCTTGGGCCATCTTAATCTGGATCTCACTGGCTGAGACAAGGTACTTGCTGGTTACGCCAAACCGGGCGGAAGCCACCTGCTTGATGGCGGAGTTACGTTCGGTGCCATACCGCTCCTCAGCTTCCCCGCCTTCACCGGTATTGCTCTTGCCGCCAAGCCGGTTCATAGCGATTGCCATACACTCGTGCGCTTCCTCTGAGAGGGCACCGTAGCTCATCGCAGCGGTCTTGAACCGTTTGACAATCGAATCAACGCTTTCGACTTCCTCAATCGGCACGCCGGTTTCGGGGTAATTGAAAGAGAGCAGGCTGCGCAGATGCATCTCGTCGGGGCCGGTTGCGTCAATCGCCGCGGTATAGGCTTTGAATTTGTCGTAATCGCCGGTCCAGCAGGCCTGCTGCAGCAGGTGGATGGTCTGCGGGTTGTACAGGTGCTGTTCGGCCTGCGGGCCGCTGCGGAATTTGTGGGTGCCAAGGCTCGGCAATTCGGCGACGGTATCCAGGCCAAGCGGGTCGTAAGCCTTCTGGTGGCGCTCTTCAAGATCCTGCTCAATGTCACGCAGTGTAATGCCGCCCACCCGGGTCACGGTGTTTGTAAAGTATTTGTTTACGACTTCCTCGCTGATGCCCAGCGCTTCAAAAATCTGGCTGCCCTGATAGGACTGGATTGTCGAAATGCCCATTTTGGAAGCGATCTTGACAATACCGTTCAGAATTGCCTTGTTGTAGTCCTGCACGGCGGCGTAATAGTCTTTGTCCAACAGCCCTTCCTCAATCAGCTGGCGGATGGTTTGCTGGGCAAGATACGGGTTGATTGCGCAAGCGCCGTACCCGAGCAGTGTTGCAAAATCGTGTACAAGCCGCGGTTCACCGCTTTCAAGAACAAGCGCCATGGCCGTGCGCTTTTTGGTGCGGACCAGATACTTTGACACCGCGCCTACCGCCAGCAGGCTCGGAATCGCAACGTGGTACTCATCGATATCGCGGTCGGACAAAATCAGGATGTTGGCGCCGTCGCGGTAGGCGCGGTCAACGTCAACAAACAGCCGGTCAATTGCCTTTTCCAGCTCGGTATTTTTATAATAGCAGATCGAGATCGTCTGCACCCGGAAACCGGGCACGCTCATCGCCTTGAGCTTGAGAATGTCCGTCTCGGTCAAAATCGGGTTGTTGATTTTCAGAACCTTGCAGTTTTCGCTGTTTTCTTCCAGCAGGTTGCCCTGCGCGCCGACATAGACGGTGGTTGAGGTGACGACCTTTTCCCGCAGGGCGTCAATCGGCGGGTTGGTTACCTGGGCAAACATCTGCTTGAAATAGTCAAAAAGCGGGGGATGGGTGTGGCTCAGCACTGCCAGCGGGGTATCGCTGCCCATCGCGCCGGCCGGTTCGCTGCCGTTTTTGGCCATCGGCAGGATCATGGTGGCGACATCTTCATACCGGTAACCGAAAGCCTTTTGCAGCCGCACGCGCGCTTCCGGCGTGGCGGTGGGAACCTTCTGGTTCGGGATCTTGAGATCGCTGAGATTGACAAGGCTGCGGTCGAGCCATTCGCCGTAGGGCTGGCGGTTGGCGTATTCTGCCTTGAGTTTTTCATCCTCAACAAGCGCACCCTTAACGGTATCGACAAGCAGCATTTTGCCCGGGCGCAGCCGGTCTTTGCAGACAATTTCGGAAGAGGGGATATCCAGCACGCCGACCTCGCTCGAAAGAATCAGCCGGCCATCCTTTGTGATGTAGTAGCGGGAAGGGCGCAGCCCGTTGCGGTCAAGCACCGCGCCCATCACATCGCCGTCCGAAAACAGGATCGAAGCCGGGCCGTCCCACGGTTCAAGCATCGTTGCATAATATTGGTAAAAATCCCGCTTTTTCGGGTCCATATTCTGGTTGTTGCTCCATGGTTCCGGGATTGTCACCATCACGGCGAGGGGCAGGTCCATGCCATTCATCACCATGAATTCGAGCGCGTTATCCAACATGGCCGAATCGCTGCCGCCCTGGTTGATGACCGGCAGAATCTTGGTCATGTCATCCTTGAGCACCTGGCTGCCGATTGTCTCTTCACGCGCGAGCATGGTGTCGGCATTGCCGCGGATCGTGTTGATTTCGCCGTTGTGCAGGATCAGCCGGTTCGGATGCGCGCGGTTCCAGCTTGGCGCGGTGTTGGTTGAAAACCGGCTGTGTACCATGCCGATCGCGCTTTCGTAGTCTTCATCCTGCAGATCGGGGTAGAACAGCCGCAGCTCTTTAACAAGGAACATCCCCTTATAGACAATTGTCCGGCTGGACAGGCTGCACACATAGGTTTCGGGGCTGGACTGTTCAAACACCCGGCGGGCCACATACAGGCGGCGGTCGAATTCGATGCCGGCGGATACGCGCGCCGGTTTGCCCACAAACCCCTGCCAGATGCTTGGCATGCAGCTGCGGGCCGTGTGGCCCAAAATATCAGGGCAGGTGGGAACTTCACGCCAGCCCAGGAAGGGCAGGCCCTCCTTTTGGCAGATGATTTCAAACAGCTTTTTGGCCTGGTTGCGGCGCAGTTCTTCCTGCGGGAAGAAAAACATGCCGATTCCGTAGCTGCGTTCTTCACCCAGGGAGATCCCGGCGGCAGCGGCCGCTTTGGTAAAGAATTTGTGCCCGATCTGCATCAGGATGCCAACGCCGTCGCCGGTTTTGCCCTCGGCGTCCTTGCCGGCGCGGTGCTCCAGATGTTCAACAATCTGGAGGGCGTCATCGATGGTGCGGTGCGTTTTGCGGCCCTGGATATCCACCACCGCGCCAATGCCGCAGTTGTCATGCTCAAAACGCGGGTCGTACAAACCGGCCCTTTTTGTCGTAAAGTCCTGCATAAGCTTCTCCTTCCCGGCTGTCAGGTCTGCGCTTTGGGCGGCGGCCGGCCGTCCAAAATGCAAAAAAGGCGCCCCGGCATGGCGGCATACGGCCACCATGCGGGAACGCCTTTGTTCTTGCTAATCAGCATACCACGGATGGGCAGCTTTGGCAAGGGGAAAGCAAAATTATTTTTAGAATCGGGTATTGAATTCCTTTTCGAATTCAAATATAAGGCAAAAAACTTTCAAATCTTTTGCAATGGGGTGCTGCGGCTCAGACCAACAGCGCTGCCACCGTCTTTGCGGCGTTGTCCAGGAAGTCCCCGGCATAGGTTTCGATCATGCCGGCATCGGCTTCCTTTGCCAGCTCAGGATCGATCGGCATCTTTGCCAGAACCGGCAGATGATACTTCTCAGCTGTCTGTTCTACATGGCTGTCGCCAAAGACCTGGATGTGCTCGCCGCAATGCGGGCAGACCGCGTAGCTCATGTTCTCGATAATGCCAAGCACCGGGACCTTCATCATCTCGGCCATCTGCACAGCTTTGCCGACAATCATCCCGACGAGTTCCTGCGGGCTGGACACAATCACAATGCCATCCACCGGCAGCGTCTGGAAGACGGTCAGCGGCACGTCGCCGGTACCCGGAGGCATATCCACAAACAGGAAGTCAACATCCTCCCAGATAACATCCTGCCAGAACTGCTTGACCGCACCGGCGATAACCGGCCCGCGCCAGACAACCGGCGCTTCTTCGTCTTCCAGCAGCAGGTTGATGCTCATGATGTCAATGCCGGTGCGGCTCTTGATGGGGTAGATGCCGTCGTCATTACCGGTGGCCGGTCCATGCACGCCGAACAGTTTCGGGATTGAAGGACCAGTGATATCGGCGTCCAAAATACCGGCAGAGTGGCCCATCCGGCGCATTGCGACAGCCAGCATGGCGCTGGTCATGCTTTTGCCCACGCCGCCTTTGCCGGAAACTACGCCGATTACCTTTTTGATATGGCTTTTGGCGTGCGGCGGCTCGTGCTGCGGGGCGTTGCGGCTGGGGCAATCCGCGCCGCAGCTGCTGCAGTCATGGGTGCATTCTTCGCTCATTTACACATTCTCCTTTTCACCGGGGCGTTGGCTCCGGCGCACTCCGTTGTTGGAGCAGCCAACCGCCCCGGAAAAAGCGACGGCTGCACATACACACTATTTTACTGGATTGTACCCCAAAAAGCAAGCCATCCGTCAGCCTTTTACCGGTATGGCTGCCAGGATCGCGCAGACAAGCTGCTCAAACACCGGGCCGCGGCGGTTGGCAATTTCAATGACCTCCTCGCCGGAAAGTTTGCCCTTGCTCATGCCGGCAGCCAGATTGGTGATCAGGCTCATAGCCAAAACCGGCAGGCCGCAGTGGCTGGCGGCGATGGCCTCAGGCACCGTGCTCATGCCGACGGCATCGGCGCCAAGGGTGCGGAACGCGCGGATCTCAGCCGGTGTCTCATAGCTCGGGCCCATGTAGCCGAGATAGACGCCCTCGCGCAGCGGTAAACCTTGGGCGGCAGCCACATCGCGCGCCACCTGCTGCAGCTCGGGGGTGTACACATGGCTCATATCGCAAAAACGCGGGCCGATGGCCTCATCGTTTTCACCGCGCAGCGGGTTGGCGCCCATGAAGTTGATATGGTCGGTGATCAACATGAAATCGCCGACCTGGAAATCGTAGTTGACGCCTCCGGCGGCATTGGTCAGCACCAGAGCCTGGCAGCCCAGCGCTTTGATAACCCGTACGGGCCGTGCAATGGCCTGCATATCATGGCCCTCATAAAAGTGGAAGCGCCCCTGCATGCAGAGCACTGCCCGTCCGGCCAGCTGCCCGGCCACAAACCGTCCGGCATGGCCCGGCGCGGTCGATACAGGCAGGCCCGGCACCTCGCTGTACGGGATATAGACCGGATTGTCGATGCGGTCGGCCAGCCCGCCCAGGCCGGAACCCAGCACAATCGCCAGTTCGGGGGATTCTGGCAGGCGGGCGCGCAAAAAGCTGACCGCCGCCTGGATCATTTCAGATTCACGCATGGTTTTGCATCCTTTCATAGGTACATTGAGGCCGCCGGTATTCAACGGCGGCTGCCTTTATGTATTGTACCATGCGCGGCCGCGCGCGGCAAGCTTGACAGCCGCGCAGCGTTGCGGTATACTGAGCCCAATCAGAGAAAAAGGCGATGAGAAGAAACAGTACGCGCCTGTGGGGCCAACCAGAGAAAAGGCGGTTGGTGCAAGCCTTTGGCCCCGGGGCGCCGAACCCATCTTCGAGCTGTGCGCGAAAATCAGGGAAGGACAAAGGTTCCCCGTCAAGCGCTACCGGGTTCTCCCGTTATCGAGAGCAGGCGTCGGAGCCAAGCTTCCCGCGCCCTGAGAGTGGAGCCTTTTCCAAAGTTAGGTGGTACCACGGACGATGTTTCGTTCGCCCTAAGCAGACCGTTTCGGTTTGTTTGGGGCGTTTTTATTTTTCTGAGCGGCAAATATGCCGGAAGACAGCGAACAGGAGGTTGTTATGAAACTGGCCAATCTTGCAGGCGCCCGGTTTAAGGAGCGTCCGTCCGACTGCGTTGTGGACAGCCACGCCCTGCTGGTGCGCGGCGGTTACATCAAACAGGTCATGAACGGGGTGTTTTCATCCTATGCGCCGCTTGTACGCGTGACCCGCAAGATCGAACAGATTCTGCGGGAAGAGATGGACGCCCTGGGCGGGCAGGAAGTAGAGTTGCCTGTCGTGATGCCGGCTTCGCTTTGGCAGGCATCGGGCCGGTACGCCAAGATCGGGCCGGAACTGGCCCGGTTTCGGGACCGCAGCGGCAATGAACTTGTCCTTGGCATGACCCATGAGGAAGCTGCCGTGCAGCTTGTGCGGGATGAAGCCCAAAGCTATGCGCAGTACCCGTTCATGATCTACCAGATCCAGACCAAATTCCGGGATGAAGCCCGCCCGCGCGCCGGGCTGATCCGGGTGCGGGAATTCACAATGAAGGATGCTTATTCTTTCCACACAAGCCAGCAGGATCTTGACGCTTTCTATGCGCGCTGCCTGGAAGCTTATCACCGCATCTTTGCCCGGGTCGGCCTGCCGCAGGTGGTTGCGGTTGCCTCGGACGCCGGGATGATGGGCGGCAGGGTCTCGCATGAGTTTATGCTGCTGACTCCGATCGGAGAGGATTCGATCGCACTCTGCCCGCATTGCGGTTACCGCGCCAACCTTGAAGCCGCGGCCTGCTGCCTGCCTCGGACGCCGCAGCGCCAGCCAAAACCGCTTACCAAGGTGGCTACGCCGGGCGTGCACACAATAGAGGAACTATGTGCCTGCCTGCAGATCACACCGGAAGAAACCTGCAAGGCGGTCGCATATGAGAAGGCCGGGGATGGCGGACTGGTGCTCGTGTTTTTGCGCGGCGATCTGGAGGTCAACGAAACAAAACTGACGCGTTACCTCGGCGGTGCGGTGTACCCGGCCACAAACCTGAAAGCAGGCGGTTTGTGCGCCGGTTCCATCGGGCCGGTCGGTTTGCCGGGCGGCGTGCAGGTTTTGTACGATCAATCCCTTGCGGCGTGCCAAACGCTTGCATGCGGTGCGAATGAGGAAGGCTTCCATTTCACCGGCATGTTTCCCGCCCGTGACCTGCCCGGCGCTTCGTTCGGGGACTTTGCCAAGGCGGTTGCCGGCGGTGTCTGCCCGGCCTGCGGGCAGGCGGGGCTTGCCATTTCGCGAGGCATCGAAGTCGGCAATATCTTCCAGCTTGGCGATACCTATACGGCGGCGCTCGGCATGACCTATCAGGACGCCGCCGGCCAGGTCCGCTACCCGCTGATGGGGTGTTATGGCATTGGCGTGGGGCGTCTCGCCGCGGCCATCTGTGAAGCCCATCATGATGACTGCGGCCCGGTCTGGCCGATGGCCGTGGCCCCCTGGCAGCTGCATTTGTGTGCCGTGCGGGCCGGCGATGCACAGGTGCGCAGCTGCGCTGACGCACTGTACGCCGAACTGACCCGACGTGGAGTTGAGGTGATATACGATGACCGCGCTGTCAGCCCCGGCGTCCTTTTTGCCGATGCCGATTTGATGGGCGTGCCGTTCCGGGCGGTTGTCAGCCCGCGAAATTGCAAGGCCGGCGTGGTGGAAATCACAACCCGAGACAAACAAACCGCAACCCGCGTGCCGATCGGCGAGGCGGCCGATACGATCCAGCGCCTGATGGCCGAAGCGGCGCAGTAAAGGCATACCACCCCCGTTGCCCGCATACCCTGGCAGGGGAGAGGGGGCCTGCCCATGCGCTGGAAGCTGTATCTGAAAAACGCGGCACTGCTGACTGTTGGCAGTATGGCGCTGCGGGTGCTCGGCATGGGGTTCCGCGTATACATTGCGGCCTGGCTGGGCGGCGAGGGGATGGGGTTATACCAGCTGATCCTGGCGGTCTATTCGGTATTTGTGGCGCTTGCTTCGGCGGGGGTCAATGTGGCGGCTACCCGTTTGGCGGCGCAGAGCCTGGCGCGCAGGCGGGGCATGGGGCCGACGCTTTGGGGGCTTGTGAGTGCGGCGGCCTGTTTTGGCACGGCGGCTATGCTGGCCCAGGCAGCGCTTGCCGGCCCGGTGGCCCGGTTTATGCTGCATGACGCCAGGGCGGAACTTGGCCTGTGGGTGCTTGCGCCAAGTCTGCCGTTTCTTGCAGTTTCGGGGGCGCTGCGCGGCTGTTTTCTTGCACGGCGGCGGGTGGGGCCGAATGTCACAGCCCAGCTGATAGAGCAACTGGTCCGGCTTGTTGTGGCGGCCTTGGCGCTGCGTGTGCTGGCGCAGTGGGGCGCCGGCTACGCCTGCGCGGCGGTGTTGGTTGGCAACACGGTCAGCGAAGGCGTTTCCTGCTTGCTGATGGCGGCCTTTGCCGGGCGGGAACCGTCTTTTCGCCGGCAATCGGGCGACCCGGCCCGGGGGTTCACCGGGCGGGAATTGCTGCTTATAGCATTGCCGGTCGAAGGCAGCCGCTTGGCGGTCAGTGCCCTGCAGGCGGTGGAAAGCAGCCTGATCCCGCTTTGTCTGGCAATGTATCTTGGCGACCGCAGTGCGGCCGTTGCCCAGTATGGCGCGCTGAAGGGAATGGCGCTTCCGCTGATTTTTTTCCCGTTTGCGCTGCTGGGGGCCTTGTCCGGGCTTCTGATGCCGGAAATTACCCGCCTGCATACCTGCCGTGACAGCGCCGGTACTGCGCGCCTGATCCATGTGACCCTTGCGGTGGCCGGTCTGTTTTCAATGCTGGCAGGGGCGGCGCTGGTTTTGTTTGGGCAGGAACTTGCGTGGCTGCTGTATCGGGATGCCGAGGTCGGGCGCTATGTCCGGCTGCTTGGGTTCCTGGCGCCGGTACTCTATCTGGAAAGCATGGTGGATGGCATCCTCAAAGGTTTGGGCCAGCAGTTCGCCACCTTCCGGTATTCGGTGCTCGATTGTGCGGTGCGGATTCTGTCGGCCTGTCTGCTTGTGCCGCGGTATGGGGCGCTCGGGTTTATCGGGATGATGGCGCTGTCCAATCTGTTGAGCTTTGGGCTCAACATGATACGGCTGCTGCGCTGTACCGGCATGCGCCCGGCCTGGGGCGGCTGGCTGGCACGGCCGGCGGTGGCCGCCGGTATGGGATCGCTGCTGGCTTTGGGCGCCGGTGCGGCCGGCGCGGCGTTCGGCATTGCCGAAGGAAGCTGGGCCCATTTGGCATGGCAGGTCTCCGGCTATCTGTTGGGGGCGGCGCCACCTGTGCTCTGGTTGCTGCTGCGAACCCCGGAACTGCGCCGGGCACAGCCAAAATAAAACCACGCGCAGGCGGGGCAGCCGGCCCTTGCCTGCGCGTGGTTTTTGGCTGGATTATTCCCAATCGGTACGGCCGTAGATTTCGGTTACATGGCGAAGCTTTTTGGCCAGGCGGGCGCTGAAGGCGCCGGGCTTGGCGCGCCAGCACCAGTTGCCGCCCAGTGTCGAAGGCGTATTCATCCGCGCCTCATGGCCGAGGCCCAAAATGTCCTGCGCCTGTACGATGGCAAGGTCTGCCACGCTTGACCAGATGCCCCGCAGCATCCCCCAGTGGTACCCTTCCTTTTTGGTCAGCTGCAGGTAATCAATCGCGCGGGCGGTATCCGCCGGGGCGGCTGTTTCAAACCAGCCGTTGACAGGTTCGTTGTCGTGGGTACCGGTGTAGGCAATGCAGCCGCGCGGATAATCATGCGGCAGGTAGTTGCCGCCGTCGCGGCTGTCGAACGCAAACTCCATAACCTTCATGCCCGGGTAGCCGGTTGCGTTCAGCAATGCATAAACATCATCGGTCAAAAAGCCGAGATCTTCGGCAATGATGTTCTGTTTGCCAAGCTCTCTTTCGATTGTTTGGAACAGCTCGATTCCCGGGCCTTCGCGCCAGCGGCCGTTGCAGGCGTCGGCGCTGCCGAACGGGATTGCGTAGTAACCCGCAAAGCCGCGGAAGTGGTCAATTCGTACAACGTCGTAGATACCGCACAGGTGCCGGATGCGCCGCACCCACCAGGCATATCCGGTTTTGCGCATGGCGTCCCAATCATACAGCGGGTTGCCCCAAAGCTGGCCGGTGGCGGAAAAAGCGTCCGGCGGGCAGCCGGCCACTTCGGTGGGAACAAGGTTTTCATCCAGCTGAAACTCCTGCGGGCTGCTCCAAACGTCAACGCTGTCGGCCGCCACATAGATCGGCAGGTCGCCAATGATCTGGATGCCTTTTTCGTTGGCATAGGCTTTGAGAGCCTTCCACTGCCGGAAGAACAGATACTGCACGGCTTTCCAGAACTGGATGGCGTCGGCATGGCTGGCGCGCGCTTCGGCCAGGGCTTCGGGGTCACGGCGGATCAGTTCGGGTTCCCATTCGCCCCAGGCGGCGCCGCTGTGCGCATCCTTAAGCGCCATGAACAGCGCGTAGTCCGGCAGCCAGAAAGCGTTTTCCTCGCAGAATTGGCGATAATCGGCCGGCGGGTTGGCCAGCAGGCGGGCCGTTGCTTTATGCAGGACCGGGTAGCGCAGTTCATACAGCCTGCCGTAGTCCACGCAGTCCGGTGTGCCGCCCCAGTCGATCGTCTGGTACTCCTCCGGCAGCAGCAGGCCGTCTTCGGCCAACAGGTCAAGATCGATAAAATACGGGTTGCCCGCAAAGGTGGAAAAAGACTGGTAAGGGCTGTCGCCATAGCTGGTGGGGCAGATTGGCAGGATTTGCCAATACCCCTGACCGGCCCTGTACAGAAAATCGACAAAATCGCGCGCAGCCTTGCCCATTGTGCCAATGCCATAGGGGGAGGCCAGGCTGGACAGGTGCATCAGGATACCGCTGGAACGCTTCATCAAACATCCACCTTTCAGGCGGCTGGCAGCCGCCGACATGTTTCTCTGTTCTTCATCATACACACCTTGCCGCAAAAAGACAAGAGAGAACGAAACAATTCGAAACATTTCAGCGAAACGCACGAAAAAGGAGTCGCCGCTTTGTGCAAAAAAGCGGTGGCTCCTTGAATGGTATGTTACAGCGTTTGGCCGCTGACCAGGCCGTTCCACAGTCGATAGTAGATGCCTTTTTGAGCCAGCAGTTCTTCGTGGGTGCCTTCTTCTTCAATGCCTTCCTTGCCAAGCACCAGAATGCGGTCGGCATTTTTGATGGTGGTCAACCGGTGGGCGATGGTCAGGGTGGTACGGCCTTTTGCGAGTGCGTCCAGGCTCTGTCCCACAAGAATTTCACTCTCGTTGTCCAGCGCACTGGTCGCTTCGTCCAGCAGCAGAATCGGCGGATTTTTCAAAAACACCCGCGCAATTGAGATGCGCTGCTTTTGTCCGCCGGACAATTTGACGCCGCGCTCACCGACATAGGTGTCGTAGCCGTCCTTCAGGGCTCGCACAAACCCGTCAGCCCCGGCCAGTTTCGCCGCGGCGATAATTTCTTCCTGGCTTGCGCCCGGCTTGCCGTAGGCGATGTTTTCGGCTACCGTGCCGCTGAAAAGATAAACGTCCTGCTGTACAACGCCGATCGCCTCGCGCAAGCTTTTCAGGGTGACCTTGCGCACATCCTGGCCGTCAACCAAAATCTCGCCGCTGGTTACATCGTAAAAGCGGGGGATCAGGTTGCACAGCGTCGTTTTGCCGCCGCCTGAAGGCCCGACGAGAGCAAGATTCTCACCGGGGCGGATGCTCAGATTCACATCGCGCAGCACTTTGTTGTGATCGTCAGGGTATTCAAAGCTGACATGACGGAATTCAATGCCGCCCTGTTTGACAACCAACGGCTTGGCGTCAGGGGCATCCTCAATCTCTACGGGGGTATCCATTATCTCGTAAAAGCGTTCAATGCCGGTCACGCCGCGCTGGAACTGCTCAGCAAATTCAACAATGCGGCGGATGGTGGCAATCAACGTTGAGACATACAGCACATAAGCCACCAGGTCGCCGGCGTTGATCCTGTCATACACCAAAAACAGGCCGCCGGCCACAATAACAACCAGATACATCAACCCATCAAACAACCGGGTGGATGTATTGAACGCAGCCATCGCGTGGTAGGTTTTCTTTTTGATGGTCTGGAAAGTTTGGTTGCCGCGCTCAAATTTGGCGTTTTCCTGCTCTTCGGCGGCAAACGCTTTCACAACCCGCTGGCCAAGCAGGCTGTCTTCAATCGAAGCGTTCAACTCGCCAATCTGAAACCGCTGTTTGCGGAATGCCGCGCGCAGCCGCAGGTTCAGCCGGACCGAGACAACCATCATCAGCGGGACGCAGGCAAACACCACCAGGGTCAGCGGAACGCTCGCGCCGCACAGGATAACGAAGGAAGCGACAATTTTGATGCCGGCAATGAAAAACTCCTCCGGGCAGTGGTGGGCGAACTCGGTCACATCAAACAGGTCGTTGGTAATGCGGCCCATGATCTGGCCGACTTTGGTGTTGGAATAATAAGTGTGACTGAGCCGCTGCAGATGGGCGAATGCATCGCGCCGCATGTCAGTTTCAATGTAAACGCCCATTATATGGCCGGTGCCGGACATATAATACTGCGCAGCCCCGTCGATCAACCGCAGAACCAGATAGACAAGCGCCAGCCGCAGCACAACCCCCGCCGTCAGCACCACGCTGGAATCGGTAGCGGCATTGGTCAGGTACCGCATGATGGAAGGCAGCACAATGTCACACAAGGTGGTCAGGGCGGCACAGAAAAGGTCAAAAATCAGAATCTTTCGGTATTTCAGCAGATACGGCGCAAACCGCAGCAGCTGAGATTGTTTGGCTTTGTTTTCGTTCATGATACATTCCTCTACACAGTGTTATACAGGCTGCCCCGCCTGGCACCCTGCTGAGGCCGGGGCGATTTCAGCCGGCTGCGATTCGGCCGCAGGTTCGCTCGGAGCCGGCTGTTCGGTGGGAACCGGCGACGGGCTGGGTGAAGGGGTTGGCACCGGCGTGGGTTCCTGGGTGGGTTCCGGCGTAGGCGCCGGGGTAGGGGCATCGGTGGGGACCGGTGTGGGGGCGGGCGTGGGAACTTCCGTCGGCAGCGGCGTCGCAGGCGTTTCGGTGGGAGCCGGAGTTGCCGTTGCGGGCGGGAGGGTCGGCGTGGGGGTGGGAAGCGCTGTGATCGGTTCGACCCGGGTTTTCTGGCACCGCGTACAGGTAAAGGTGCGTTCGCCGGGAACGCCGGGCTGCGGTTCCTTTGTTACCTGGCCATCATCCCAACGGTGGCCCAGGGCTTCCAGCTTCTGTTCCCGCATTTCACCGCAGATAGAGCAGCGCTCCTTTACAAATCCTGCCGCTTCGCAGGTGGGCTCGGTGCGCTCATCGGTCTCAACGAACTGGTGATCGTGAACGTCGGGAGTGAAGTGGGCGGTGACAACTACGCCGCCGGCGTCGGCATTGGATGGCACCGTAAAGCTCAGGCTGGCGCTGCTGCCTGTACTGCCGATCGAAGCAGACCAGTGGTCAAACTTCCAGCCTGTATTGGGCACGGCGGTTACGGTGCTGCAGGTTGCCCCTTTTTTGGCAAGCTGGCTGGTGCTGCCGCTGATTGTCCCGCCGCCGGCGGAGACAAATTCCACCGGTACCTTGGCGCCGCGCACGGCGATCGGGTCGGACGAAATCAACCCAAGCGGTACGCCGTCCGGCTCCGGAATAGAGCCCAACGGCTGCGGCCGGCGGTCTTCCGTGATATACGCATGGGTGCGCACATACTCAAAGTAGGCGGTCACGGCCGTTTTGGAAAGGTGCACGCCATCCGAAAGGGTATAGTCTTTTTTGGCCCAGCCGGTCGCGCTGTCACGCAGTGTTTCGGCTGAATTGAGAAACTTGTACCCTTCCTCCTCGCACATCGCTTCAATGGCTTCGTTATAAGCATCTACCTGCACCATCTCAAGGCGGGTGTTTTCACGCTGTTTGTCAAGTGGCGGAATCGCGCTGACAATCAGGTCTGCATAAGGCCAGGCATCCACAATCGCCTGCAGGCCGGTGCGGTAGTTTTGGATAAAAGAGGTTGCATCGGTGGAAGTGCCGCCCAGGTTGTTGGTGCCGTAGCAGATAATGATACGCCGCGGTTTAAGCTTGGCGACAGCCTCCGGCACAGTGTACATCTTGCTGTCGCCTTTAAAACGTTCGCAAGGCAAGGTGGTGATGGCCTGGGCGCCCATGCTCACAACGCCGATGTTGTTGGCCAAAGTTGTAAACGGCTGGCCGGTTTCATCGGCGTACATCATGTATCGTGCGGTGTTGGAATCGCCGATAAACAGCGTTTCATCCAGGTAGCTGCGTCCGGCATCCGGTGTTTCGGGCAATACCGTGGCGGAGGAAACGGCGGCGGGCTGGGCGGCAGCCGGCGCTGCAGAAGGCGTCGGCACAGGGGTGGCGGCGGTTTCAACCGTGGCGGGCTGGCTGTATACCTCAATCACAGCGTCACGCTGGCAGGCGGACAGGCTCAAACAAAAAGCGGCCGCTAAGCCCAGTGCGGCCAGTCGTTGCAAAAACCTCATCTTCCTTCTCCTTCCTGGCGGCAAAAGCGGAAAAAGGCGCGATTGCCAAACTTACCTTTAATAGTATACTGATTTGCTGATAATGTAAATACGCAGCCAGGTAAAACTTGACGAAAAATGGCAAAGAAAAAGCCGCAGGCAAACCTGCGGCTGAATCTGGTGGACCTGGAGGGATTCGAACCCTTGACCTCTCGGATGCGAACCGAACG
>ERZ1643249.807-NODE-807-length-33397-cov-4.588297_pt1 | contig 33397 bp, 25 predicted proteins | sample MGYA00579263_ERZ1643249 | MGnify/ENA primary metagenome ERZ1643249 (study PRJEB29033, sample SAMEA4952264) | chicken gut metagenome | biome: Broiler Chicken; feature: Gastrointestinal Tract; material: Caecum | place: Ireland | collected 2018 | study: Broiler...
ATTGTCCGTTTGTAGACAATGAGCTGCCTTACGGACGCGCGGAACAGGGGCATCCCGTAATTGTCGACTATTTCTATCATGAAGAAGTCAGAGGATCGGAGAATACAGGAAAACGGCGAATGGTTCAGCATAACAGGCAGGAGATAATAGATGAAAAAGAAACCGAATATAATATTGCTTATGACAGATCAGCTCAGAGGAGACTGTCTCGGATATGCAGGACATCCTGATGTCAAAACACCGTACCTGGATACATTGGCAAGCCGCGGCATCTTTTTTGACCATGCCTACAGCGCATGTCCCAGCTGTATCGCGGCGAGGGCCTCTCTTCATACCGGCATGGCGCAGGATCATCACAGAAGGGTAGGGTATGAGGATGGAATACCGTGGGAATATGAACATACTCTTGCGGGAGAACTGACAAAAGCAGGATACCATACCTATTGTGTGGGTAAAATGCATGTATCTCCACTGCGGAATTATCTGGGATATACCGTGGATGGCAGAAGTATGCTGCCAATGGTATCAGATCCTTCAGTAACGATCCGTGACGCGCTTCATTGCGAGCACGCATATGGCGATGATTCCTGCCAATGGATCGTAACGCCGGAGGACAAGTATATCTGGTATACAGTTACAGGTAAGGAGCAGTATTTCCGGATGGATACAGACCGGCGTGAACTCCGCGATGAAATCAATAACGAGAAATATGCATCGCGTATCAAATGGCTCAGGGATATTCTGATCCGGCACCTGGAGAGCAGGCCGGAAGGATTTGTGTCTGACGGGAAATTGGTCCCGGGACGGGAATACAGGCCTTATATTTCATTCTGAAAAATATAGCAGCGGAGTTTTAATCTTCGCTGCTATTTCTTTTTTCTCTTTGCTGTATTTCCAGATTTTTCCGGTATACAGTAGGGAGTGTCTGAGTTACATCTTTAAAAGCCTTGGTAAATTTGCCCTGCGTCTCATAACCGACTTGTTTTGAAATGGAGGCAATACTGTCGTTTGTCTCACGCAGCAGCTTCATAGCTTCCCGTACACGGAATTCTTTCATATATCTGGCGATAGGCAGTCCGTATACACCTTTAAAAACCTCTTTTAAGGTAGAAGTATTGATCGAATACCGTCTGGAAAGATATTCGATAGTAAATCGCTGATCCAGATGCTCTGTGAGCAGACTGTGGATTTCCTTGATCAGTTCTGTCTGCTGAGAAAAATATTGCGTCTGCTTTTGAGGATCGATTTTAAAGCTGCTGAGATACAGGAGCAGTTCCTGGGATTTCAGTTTGAGATATGGCATCCGAAGGCCGGATCTTACAGAATACAGGGGCGCAAATATACCCTCCAGCTCAGGGCAGGCAGGGAGTGATACCGGTTTTCCGGAGCAGAATACAGCCTGCAGTTTCTTCAGATCAACATCTGCCTCCTTTAGAATTTCCGGACATCTCAATACCGGGATAAATGCTGTATGACTCTGTTTTTCCTTTTCCTTCTGTTGCGGCGGAAAACTGTTCTGTTAATAGAGTGCTGCTTTTGGCAGAAACAGAGTGAGATATTATTGTAAGCTGCCCGGCCGGAATCCCCTGTAACTGATTTTCTATTCGTGATCGATCTTCTTGTCTCATATAGTTTTTCCCTTTCGCGGAAAGTCTTAAAAACTGAATCCTTCTATAGTAGTAAAAGCATACCATAGTGATGGCGAATATGTAACCCTGTTAATTCGCCGTTTCTGTATTGATTTGAATCTTAAGATAAGATCAATATTACATTATTTGCCCAAAAAGAAGGATTTTTAGCCCGGATGGAAGAACCGATTTTCAAACTATTGACTTGCGCAATAAATTTGAATATTACGATTATACAGTTAAGCAATGGTTTAATTGAACATCAAATAAGAGAGTGTGGAAGGAGATATCATTATGAAAAAAACTTATAAAATTGATGTGGATTGTGCAAACTGTGCAAATTTGATGGAGAATGCGGCACGTAAGACAGATGGTGTGCAGAATGCAACAGTGAACTTTATGACACAGAAGATGATCGTGGAGTTCGGCGAAGGCAAAGAACCCGCTGCCGTTATGGAGGGTGTCGTGAAAGCCTGCAAGAAAGTGGAGCCGGACTGCGAAATCTTTATGTAAGAAAATCTTGATAAAAAAACTGCCCCGGAAGCATTTGAGCAGTTAGGGGCTGCCGGACGATGGGTTCGGCTGGTATGTTATTTAGTGGACTATTACATTATCGGTTATGATATCTTAAAGAAAGCATTTAAAGGTATCCGAAACGGACAGGTATTTGATGAAAACTTCCTTATGGCAGTAGCAACTGTGGGAGCCTTTGCTCTGGCTGTCTATGAAAACGGTGATTATCTGGAAGCCATTGCGGTTATGCTGTTCTATCAGGTCGGTGAATGGTTCCAGAGCTATGCAGTGGGCAGAAGCCGTCGGAATATCAGCGATCTGATGGATATCCGGCCTGATTATGCGAATATAGAGCAGGATGGAAAACTGGTGAAGGTTGATCCTGATGAAGTAGCCGTCGGCAGTATTATTATTGTGCAGCCCGGCGAGAAAGTCCCGATTGACGGCATAGTGGCCGAGGGAACTTCAACCTTAAACACTGCCGCACTTACCGGAGAGTCTGTCCCGAGAGATACGAAAGCGGGAGAAAAGATCATCAGCGGCTGCATTAATATGACCGGTGTGCTGAAGATTCAGACCAGCAAAGAATTTGGTGAGTCTACAGTGTCAAAGGTCCTCGATCTTGTAGAAAATGCAAGCTCCAGAAAGTCAAAATCCGAGGATTTCATCTCCAAGTTTGCAAGGATCTATACGCCGGCTGTCTGCTATGCTGCTCTGGCTCTGGCAATCCTGCCTCCGCTGGTTCGGATACTGGGAATGGGGCTGACGCCGGAATGGGAAACGTGGGTTTATCGTGCGCTTACTTTCCTTGTGGCCAGCTGTCCGTGTGCTCTGGTTATCAGTATTCCGCTTAGCTTCTTTGCAGGGATTGGCGGAGCCAGCAAAGCCGGAGTGCTTGTAAAAGGTTCCAATTACCTCGAGAGTCTTTCTAAGACAAAGATACTTGTATTTGACAAAACAGGTACTCTGACAAAAGGAGTATTTGAAGTAAACGGCATCCACCACAATGAGATGGAAAACGCAAAACTGTTAGAGTATGCAGCTCTGGCTGAAAGCGCTTCTTCCCATCCTATCAGTAAAAGTCTGCAGAAAGCCTATGGAAAAGAGCTTGACCGCAGCCGTGTGTCAGATATTCAGGAGATCAGCGGCAACGGTGTTATTGCAAAAGTAGACGGAGTTGAGGTCGCTGCCGGCAACGATAAGCTGATGGATCATCTTGGAATCCGGTATATCCCATGCCACAGCACAGGCACGATCATCCATATGGCGATTAATGGAAAATATGCAGGGCATATCGTGATTTCCGATGTTGTAAAACCGCATTCGAAAGAAGCCATCCAGGCGCTCAAAACTGCGGGAGTGCAGGAGACGGTCATGCTTACAGGTGATGCGAAAAAAGTTGCTGACAAAGTTGCCGCTGATCTGGGAGTAGACAAGGTTTACAGCGAGCTTCTGCCTGCTGATAAAGTCGAGAAGGTTGAAGAACTGCTGAATACGAAACCTGAGAAATCCAGGCTGGCGTTCGTCGGAGACGGAATTAACGATGCCCCTGTTCTTCGCCGTGCAGATATTGGTATCGCAATGGGAGCTATGGGGTCGGATGCTGCGATCGAAGCTGCGGATATCGTCCTTATGGATGATGATCCTCTGAAGATTTCAAAAGCCATTAAGGTTTCCAGAAAGTGTCTGAGAATCGTTTATCAGAATATCGTTTTTGCGATCAGCATAAAGCTGATCTGCCTGGTACTGGTAGCACTTGGCTTTGCAAATATGTGGCTGGCTGTCTTTGCCGACGTTGGTGTGATGATCCTGGCAGTGTTCAACGCTATTCGGGCTCTGTTTGTTAAGAAACTTTAGACCAGTCTTCAAGGAAGGAGAAACACTATGGCTCAATCTTTGCCCAGTGAACCGAAAGGGCAGGCATTGGAAGATCTGACACAGTTGTTTAAAGCGCTGGGAGATTCCTCGCGTGTCAGGATTTTGTTCCACATATTTTCGACCGAGGCCTGTGTAGGTGACATAGCCAGAAATCTGCAGATGTCCGAAGCGGCAGTTTCTCACCATCTTCGGATATTACGGATGAACGGTCTGGTTCGACGGCAGCGGAATGGCAAGGAAATGTTTTACCAGCTGAATGACAACCATGTACGTTTTATTATTGCTCAAGGATGTGAGCATGTGCAGGAATTTCTTGATAAAAACGGAAAAGTGTTAATGAGTGAAGATTTTTGAAAAATCTGTACATTGTATTTCCTGCAGTATAAGACTGCGCTGTTATTGATAATCAAACACAGGAGCCCAGGCCATCTCAAAGGGAGATGCGGCAAAGAGAGCGGACATGGAAATTCACAAATATTGACATTGTATGTTCCGGTAATAACAAAAAGGGTAAGCAGTTCGGCCTCCTTTTTAGAGAGATTTAAAACTTTCATAAAGACAAGGGCAAGTTTCTTTCTCTGACACTGAAAGATCCGGTTCACCACATAGTTGTAGATCGTCTCATCATGGAAGATCACCTGATATTTCGGCAGCCGGACGACCCTGCGGCAGACATCCGTTACGGTTACCTGTTCAAAAGACTTCTCCGTAAGAGCATCCAGCAGCGCGTCTTTGATCACGTTTCTCGTATATAATATCGATATATCAATGGGAAGCGGAAGCGTGAGCGATGAGACGACGGATGAAGCGATCGGAGCTGCAAATCAGATTGCAGAAGAAGGAATGGTCCTTCTGGAAAATGACGGACTCCTTCCGGTCAGCAATCCTTCCAATATTAATCTGTTCGGATGGCCGTCAGTAAACCCGGCGTACGGCGGAACCGGATCAGGCGGACCGAACATGGTGCAGGATCCGGAGGCTGCTCCTTCTGTGAAGTATATGAGGCAGGCGTGCAAGAACGTGATGTTTTTAGTAAGTCAGACGGAGACTGGCTGATCACAGAGACAGCAGTGGACTTTTCCCTGCAAATGGCAATTGACGGAAAGAATGATTTACCATATTATAGATAAGTAGTGATCCGGGGAGGAAGAAATTCTATCTTGTGTTAGGAGGAACCGCTTTTGGGAAGAAAGAGAAAGCAGATCGCAGAATATCGGTATTACAGAATGCCTGAGGGCAGGAAAGTATTTGCGCTGCTCGGTGAAAAGTGGATACAGCATTACGGAAGGGATATTGATTATCTGCATTTCCACAATTATATGGAGATCGGCTACTGTTACGAGGGACACGGAGTGCTCACTCTGGGGAAAAAGGACTGCAGATTTGAAGGGGGGGAGTTTTCCATGATTCCGCAGAATTACCCTCATACGACGAACAGCGACGGAGATTCGATCAGCCGATGGGAATACCTTTTTGTGGATGCAGAGACGATCCTGCAGGAAGTCTGCAGCGGATTCGGTCCGCTGCGCACAGAGAAGATCATCCGGAGACTGAATTCCAGAGCGCAGCTGCTGAGGGAAGCGGATTATCCGGAGTTGGGAAGCACGGTGCGCAGGATTCTTGATATCATGAGGAACAAGGAAGACTTTTATCATGAAGAAGCCACAGGCATGCTTACAGCTTTTTTTGTAGGAATGGCAAGGACTGTCCCGGATAATTCCGACAAAGAAGAAAGCGGGATAGAAGAAAGCAAGTTCTCGGGAATGATCGCTCAGGTCCTGAAGTATATTAATACTCATTACAATGAGCCGATCAAGATGAAAGAGCTTGCCAATATGTGCCATATCAGTGAGACGCACTTCAGAAGGCTTTTCTCGTCGTATATGAATATGAGTCCTTTGGAATATGTGAACCAGGTAAGAGTGAGGATGGCCTGTGAACATCTGAAGAGGACGAATGAACCGGTGGCGGATGTGGCTGTGAAATGCGGATTTTCTACCAATTCCACTTTCAACCGCAATTTTAAGCAGCTAATAGGAGTGACCCCGATGGAGTTCAGAAAACGTCCCGAGAATTATGAGAGGCAGCTTCTGCAGTACGAAATACACACAGAGGAAGGATGGTAATGAAATGTATACAGATTACAAGATGGTAGTGCAGGTGAAAAGGAAGAAAAAGAAAATGAGCGGACTGCTCCGCGTTGTGATGGTCGTGCTGGGGGTACTGTTTGTCCTCATGGGCATTGTTTTTAACAGAGGTTTTATGCTCCCGGGCTTCCTGATGATCGGACTGTATTTTGCATATGATATCTTCAGCCAGAGCGATTATGAGTATACGATGGACAATGGACGGCTGTCCATCGATAAGATCTATGGAAAGAGATACCGAAGGAAGGAACACGACCTGAATCTGCAGGAGCTGGAAGTGCTTGCGCCCAACTGGCATGATGCTGTAGCAAAATACCGTATAAAAGGCGGAAGTGTCCGTCTGCCCAAATACGATTATACATCCTACGATGATAATATTCCCTACTACACTATGATCATCGTGGAAAATGGTAAGAAGATCAAACTCCTTCTGGATCTGAGCGATGAGATGATGCAGAAGCTCAAACATATGTATCCGGACAAGGTATTTTTAACATGAAAAAAGTGAAACGTTAAAAAAATAACAATACAAAATGGATAAAAAAGCAATCTTTGAAAGTGTCAAATAGTGCAAAATTAATAATAAAAGTCGAAAATGCATATTTTACGGATGAAAATGCACACCATTTTGCACAATGCTTTGCTATAATAATGTCTGTAAGCAATTCGGAAGAGAAAATTGGAAGAGGAATTGTTTTATTTCAGGAAAAAGGAGGACATTTATTATGAAAAGAAGAGTATTGGCAGTATTGCTGTCAACAGCAATGGTTCTGTCACTCGCAGCGTGCGGAAGCGGGGGATCAGACAGCGGTGAGCAGGGCGGTTCAGGCGGAGACGAGAACAAACTGACCGTGTTTGCATGGGATCCGGCGTTCAATATCCCGGCACTGGAAGCAGCGGCAGCTGACTACAAGGAGAACGTGAACCCGGATTTCGAGCTGGAGATCCTTGAGCAGGCTTCATCCTCAGATGTTGAGACAGCGATCACGACAGCTGCATCGGCAGGAGATTTCAGCAACCTTCCGGATCTGGTACTGTTCCAGGATCACTACATCCAGAGATATGTAGCTGACTATCCGGATACATGGACTCCGCTTGGAGACATCGACATCAACTGGGACGATTTCGCAGCAGAGAAGCTTGACTACTCTACGATCGACGGCGAGCACTATGGAGTACCGGTAGACAGCGGTACAGTTATCTGCGCATACCGTACAGACCTTCTTGAGCAGGCAGGATACACGATCGACGACCTGACAGGATGTACATGGGACAAGTTCATGGAGATCGGTAAAGCGGTTTACGATGCAACAGGCAAAGCGCTTCTCTGCATGAACAGCGATGGAAACGATCTTCCGTATATGATGCTGCAGGCTGAGGGCGAGTCAATGTTCAAGGACGGCAAGCCGTACATTACAGAGAATGAGACACTTGTAACAATTGTTGAGAAACTGGTTCAGATGGCGAAGGACGGCACACTCCTTATGCCGAACAGCTGGTCTGACTACACAGACAAAGCGATCCAGGGCGACCAGGTTGCAGGCGTTATGAACGGTAACTGGATCATCCCGACGATCGAGAAGGTAGACGCGAACAGCGGTAAATGGGAGATCACGACAATGCCGACACTTGAAGGCGGCGAAGGATATGCAAGTAACGGAGGAGCTTCTCTGTATATCACATCCAACTGCGCGAATGTTGACCTTGCAAAGGACTTCCTTGCAAAGACATTCGGAAGCAGCACGACTACATATGACAATGCTCTGAAAGACGGCGGCGTTATCTCTACATACATTCCGGCAGGTCAGACAGAGGTTTATCAGGAAGGCGTTGAGTATTTCAACAACCAGCCTATCTACGCTGACATCGCTGAGATGGGTACACACGTACAGATCATCGAGCAGAGCGACTACCATTACTCAGCACGTAACTACGTCGGAACGGCGATTGTGAATATCATTAACGGCGCGGATACAATGGAAGCTCTTCAGGAGGCAGAGGATCAGCTGAACTTCGAGATGGGCAACTAACCTTTACAAGTGAATAAAACGCTGAGAGAGAATGAGAGATATGGCGGGGGGATGGAGCAATCTGTTGCCCTGCCATATCCTTCCCCAGGAAGATCCTCGCAGGGAATCGACCTGATGAGAGTTTATGTTAAATCAAAGGAGGGGCCCTAAGTGAATAAGAAAAAGAAAATGTCGCTGATCGCAAAGCAGTCGGCGGCAGGCTGGGCATTTCTGACCCCGGCCACAATCCTGATCGCCATCATGGCTTTCTGGCCGATGATCCAGGCGTTTATCATGTCGCTTCAGACCGGATCCAGCGCGAACCTGCACTGGAACGAGCCGATCTTTAACAACTACACAAGAATGTTCTCTGACAAGGTGTTCCGGACATCTATCGGAAATACATTCCTGTACCTGATCGTTCAGGTGCCGATCATGCTGATTCTGGCGATCCTGCTGGCACAGCTTCTGAACAACCAGCACCTGAAATTCAAGGGATTCTTCCGTACATGTGTGTTCCTTCCCTGTGCGACAGCCCTTGTATCCTATTCAATCATCTTCAAGTCTCTGTTTGCAACAGACGGACTTGTTAACTCGATCCTTGTAAATCTTGGAATTCTGGAGCAGAATTATAACTTCCTGGGAAATTCCGCAAGCGCGAAAGTTATCATTATCATTGCCCTGATCTGGAGATGGACCGGATACAACATGGTATTCTACCTCGCAGGACTGCAGAACATCGAGTATTCTGTATATGAGGCGGCAAAGATCGACGGCGCCAACGGATGGAAGACATTCTGGAGGATTACAGTTCCGCTGCTGAAGCCTACGATCGTTATGACGTTTATCATGTCCATCAATGGTACTCTGCAGCTGTTCGATGAGTCTGTCAACCTGACAAACGGAGGTCCGGCAAACTCGACGATCACTATGTCGCACTATATTTTTAACAATTCATTCGGACAGGGCGCGGTTTCGAACTTTGGATACGCAACAGCGATGTGCTTCTTCGTATTCATTGTCGTAGCAATCCTGGCATTTATTAATATGAAAGTAGGTGATACACGTGACTGAGAAAAAGAACAGAAGTATGATCCAGCGCCGACTGATTCCTACTTACATATTTTTGATCATTGTATCGTTCCTTTCGGTTTTCCCGTTTTACTGGATGATTTCGGCGGCAACGAATACGTCGTTTGAGGTTGCCAGCGGTAAGATCACGATTGGTACACACCTGATCGAGAACTTCCAGAATCTGCTTGCCAATTACGATCTCTGGCGTGCTATGGGAAATTCCTTCCTGTATGCGGTCGTACAGACGATCCTGGCGATCCTGATTTGTTCTCTTGCAGGTTTTGGCTTTGAGCTTTATCATGATAAATGGAAAGATCGTGTGTTCTCGATCCTGCTGCTTGCGATGATGATCCCGCAGGTTGCAACGATGATCCCGCTGTTCAGAATGCTCTCCGGGTTAAAGCTTTTGAACAGTGTTTGGGGATTTATCCTGCCGTCCCTGTCGACGCCGTTCCTGATCATGATGTTCCGTCAGAATTCCAGGAACTTCCCGATCGATACTATGGAGGCGGCGCGTATTGACGGACTGAATGAGTTCCAGATCTTCTTCCGCATGTACATGCCGATGATGAAAGCAACTTATGCGGCAGCTGGTGTTATCACATTCATGAACGCCTGGAACGCATACCTGTGGCCGAAGGTAATCATGACGATGCCGGAAGCACAGACAATGCCTATGCTGATCGCTAACATGTCATCCGGATACACAACAGATTATGGTATGCTGATGGTTGGCGTCCTGTTCTGCTCCATCCCGACGATGATCGTATTCTTCGTCCTGCAGAAACAGTTCGCAGAAGGTATCACAGGTGCCGTAAAGTAAAAGGCAATAATAATTTCCGAAAGGAAAACAGGAAGGCTGCCGCGTCTGCGGCAGCCTTTCTTGAGCATATAGGTCAATTCATTCTTCTAAACTCCAGCGGCGTGACACCGACGGATTTCTTAAATATGGCGATGAAATGGCTCGAGTCGGAGAATCCAGTCCGATGGGCAATGTCCTGTATCTCCAGAGAGGGCTGGGAGATCAAAAGCTCTTTCGCCTTGCTGATCCGGTAGGAAGTCAGATATTCGTAGGTCGAGCAGTTCAGATACCGGCGGAACAGCCGGGACAGATACTGGGGCGAGACATAGATTTTCCGGCTCATTGCCTCCACGCTCAGAGGGAGGCTGTAGTTCATTTCGATTTCTTTTATCACAGGAAGGACATAATTCTGATACAGGGGTTCCTCCGCAAGCTTCTGCGTATAGCTTCTGTCTGCAAATGTCAGGAGCATGGTGTAGCAGCTGACGGAGAGCTGCTTCTCGTCCGGGGGATGCTGGCTGTATAGTGCTACGCATTCCCGGATCAGCTGGGCGGCGCGCTTACCCTGCTCCCTGTCAACCGGGATGATCTGGCGGGATCCAACGATCTGGGGGATGCAGCTTGCCGCAGTGCCGGTAAATGAGGCGAACCTGGTATACCATTTGCCGCCTGTGCCGGCGTAAGAGTGCCGGATAAAGGGGGCGATGAGGAGCCCCTCGTTCTCCCTGAGGACAAAGGATCCGGAAGCGGTCTCGACCCTGCCGGTCCCTTTCTCGGTCTGAAGATAGTGGTAGAACGGATATCCTCCGGGGCGGCTGACAGATTCCTGCCGCCAGTCCTGGCCGATGGATTCGAAGGTGAGCGGTTCCCGAACGGGGGTGCTTCGGAATAGAATAGTCATAGTCGTCTCTCCTGTTTCGAAATGTTATATTATTTAGTTTAACATGTCATACACGGATCTGTCTATGTGCTGTATAATAAAGTTACCATCTAAGAGGAGGAAGCAAAATATGAGAACATTTGATTACAACAAAGTGAGAGACCCTGAGTATTTCCGGGACGGAAGACTGGATGCACATTCAGACCATACATACTATGCGTCGGAGACGGATATGCTGGAAGGCTCTTCTGAGTATAGGGAGAGCCTGAATGGGGTGTGGAAGTTCCATTACGCAAAGAATTACGGATCGGCGGTTCCCGGATTTGAGAAGGAGGAGTACTCCTGCAGGGACTGGGACGACATCCGGGTGCCGGCGCATATCCAGATGGAAGGGTATGATGTGCCCCAGTATGCGAATACGCAGTATCCTTGGGAAGGACGCGAAGATATCCGCCCGGGAGAGATCCCGGAACACTTTAATCCGACGGCAAGCTATGTGAAGTATTTTACTGTTCCGGAACGGATGAAGGGGAAAAGACTCTTTATCTCCTTCCAGGGTGCAGAGAGCGGCATCGCGGTCTGGCTGAACGGGGCATTTGTCGGTTACAGCGAGGATACTTTTACTCCTTCGGAATTCGAATTGACTGATTATGTGAAGGACGGGGAGAACAAGCTGGCTGCTCAGGTGTTCAAGTGGACGGCGAGCAGCTGGTGCGAGGATCAGGATTTCTTCCGGTTTTCCGGGATTTACCGGGACGTGTATCTGTATACTGTACCGGAAGTACATATCCGCGATCTCAGCGTTCGGGCTATTCCGGATGAGTCACTGACCAAGGGCGGTCTTGAGGTCCGCACGGATACGTGGGGAGAAGGAAAGGCATGTTTCAGGCTTTCCTACAATGGCGAAGTCTGCTTTGAGGAGGAGAAAAATCTGACTGGGAAAGATGCCTTCACATGGGAGATCCCGAATCCGGAACTGTGGAGCGCCGAGGAACCGAAACTCTATGATCTGATGATCGAAGTTTACAATGCCGGCGGTGTACTCTGCGAACTGATACCTGAAAAAGTCGGATTCCGCAGGTTTGAGATGAAAGACCGCATCATGACGCTGAACGGAAAGCGTATCGTATTTAAGGGAGTCAACCGTCATGAATTCAGCTCTGTATCCGGAAGATGTGTCTCGGAGAAAGAGCTGCGGAAAGACCTGACTGTTATGAAACAGAATAATATCAATGCTGTCCGAACCTGTCATTATCCGAATACATCGCTGATCTACCGTCTCTGTGATGAGCTCGGGCTGTATATGATCGACGAGACAAATCTGGAGTCCCACGGCTCCTGGGATACGGCGCAGGCAACGGGTGATTATGACTATATCGTGCCGAATAACAAGCCGGAATGGCTGGATATGGTGCTGGACCGCGCGAATTCCATGTATCAGAGGGACAAGAACCATCCGTCCATCCTGATCTGGTCCTGCGGAAATGAATCCTACGGCGGAAAAGATATCTATGAGATGTCCCAGTTCTTCCGCAGAGAGGATCCGACCCGCCTCGTACACTATGAGGGGCTGTTCCATGACCGCAGCTACAATGACACCAGCGACATGGAAAGCCAGATGTATCCTACGGTAGAATCGATCAAGGAATTCCTTGCGAAGGACCGCAGCAAACCGTTCATCTGCTGCGAGTACACCCATGCAATGGGGAATTCCTGCGGTGCAATGCATAAATACACGGATCTCACTGACACAGAGCCGCTGTATCAGGGCGGATTTATCTGGGACTATATTGACCAGACCATCTATAAGAAAGACAGATACGGCAATGAATTCCAGGCTTACGGCGGTGATTTCGGAGAGCGCCCGACAGACTATAATTTCAGCGCCAACGGAATTGTATACGGCGGGGACAGAGAACCTTCTCCGAAGATGCAGGAAGTGAAGTTCAACTATCAGAATATCACGGCTGAGGTATCGGAAGAGCAGGTGAAGGTGATCAATAAGAACCTGTTTGTAAATACAGATAAATTTGACTGTACAGTGACAGTGGCGAAGAACGGTGTTCAGATCCGCAAAGCGCATCTTGATACTGACGTAGAACCGCTGAGTGAGAAGACATACACGCTGCCGACGGCGAAGGAGACAGCTCCCGGGGAATACACCGTTACAGTGTCCTTCAGCCTGAAAGAGAGCACCGTGTGGGCAGATGCAGGACACGAAGTTGCGTTCGGGCAGTATGTATATGAAGTGAAAGCAGAGAAAACGGCCTGCACCAGACCCGTGGAGGTGATCCGCAGCAAGCATAATATCGGCGTGAGAGGAGAGAACTTTGACGCGCTGTTCTCTGTACTTAACGGAGGACTTGTATCTTACCGCTACGCGGGCAAAGAGCTGATCGCTGAGATCCCGAAGCCGAACTTCTGGAGAGCTCCTGTAGACAACGATCAGGGAAATCAGATGCCGAAGCGTTATGCCCAGTGGAAGATCGCCAGCATGTATGTGGATCATAAGGATTTCCGGGGCTCAGACTGCTGCAGGATACTGGAGCCGGAAGTGGAAGAAGGAGAGCATTCGGTGAAAGTGACCTACACTTATCTGATGCCGACCACGCCGGTGAGCCAGTGCACGCTTGCGTATGAGGTGACTGGAGACGGACGGATCAGGACGACCCTTTCCTACGATCCGGTGAAGGAACTGGGCGATATGCCGGAATTCGGAGTCATGTTCAAACTGAATGCAGATTATGACCACGTGAAATGGTACGGATTCGGACCGGAAGAGACATACGCAGACCGCAGGAAGGGCGCGAAGCTCGGAATCTATGAGAATGCGGTTAAAGATAACATGGCAAGATATATTGTTCCGCAGGAGTGCGGCGCCAAAGAAGAGGTGCGTTATGCCGCGGTGACAGACAGAGCGGGCAGAGGAATGCTCTTTGAGATGGATGAGAAGAGCGGACCGATGATGTTCTCCGCGCTGCCGTACACTCCGCATGAACTTGAGAACGCGAAGCATCCGTACGAACTGCCGCAGGTACATTATACAGTCGTGCGGGCTGCGCTTGGACAGATGGGAATCGCAGGAGACGACAGCTGGATGACATGGACCCATCCGGAGTATCTGCTGAATGTACAAAAAAAGATGGAATTTTCATTCAGTTTCAGGGGAATCTGAGAACAGGAGGAGAAAATGTTAGGAGGAAGACTGCTCCACGGAGGAGACTATAATCCGGATCAGTGGCTGGAATACCCGGAGGTGTTCGAAGAAGACGTCCGGCTTATGAAAGAAGCGAATGTAAACTGTGTGAGCCTGGGCATTTTTGCCTGGGCCGCCCTCGAACCTGAGGAGGGCAGATATGAGCTGGACTGGCTGGATCATATCATCACCCGTCTGGGGGAGGAGGATATTCAGGTGGTTCTTGCGACGCCGTCGGGAGCCATGCCGAACTGGCTGACACAGAAATATCCGGAAGTGATGCAGGTGCAGGCGGACGGAAAAAGAAACCTGCCGGGAAAACGGCACAATTTCTGCTATACATCTCCTGTTATGCGGGAGAAGATCACGGCGATAGACCGTGTGCTCGCGGAGCGCTTCGGCACACGAAAGAATGTGATCCTGTGGCATATTTCCAATGAGCTGGGAGGTAATTTCGGAGATTCTACCTGTCATTGTGAACTGTGCCAGGAAGCGTTCCGCCAGTGGCTGAAGAAAAAATATGGTACGCTGGAAAAGCTCAACAGTGCATGGTGGAATCATTTCTGGAGCCATACCTATACCGACTGGAGCCAGATACACAGCCCGGGACCCTATGGCGAGACTACAAGTACAGCGCTTGTGCTGGACTGGAGAAGATTTTCCACAGAGCAGATCAGCAGTTTCTGCGAACTGGAGATCCAGACGGTGAAGGCTGCATCGGATCTGCCGGCGACCACGAACTTTATGGATTTCTTCAAAGGGCTGGACTATAACCGGATGAAAAAAGGACTCGATATCATTTCATGGGACAGCTATCCTTTCTGGCACGAGCAGAAGGATGAAGTACCTGTGGCGGCGCGCACTGCGGCAAATCACAGTGTCATGCGGGCTTTGAAGAAAGCACCGTTCCTGCTGATGGAGAGCACGCCTTCCTCCATAAGCTGGAGAAACAGCAATCCTCTGAAACGGCCGGGCATGCATATGCTCTCATCCATGCAGGCGGTGGCCCACGGTTCGGATTCCGTGCAGTATTTCCAGTGGAGAAAGGGGCGCGGCGGATACGAGAAATTCCACGGCGCCGTGCTGGATCACAAGAACGGCACGAATACGAGGACGTTCAGGGATGTGACGGAAGTCGGCGCAAGACTTGCTGGTCTGAGTGACAAGATAGACGGAACGGTAAACCGCCCCAGAGCAGCGATCATTTTTGACTGGGAGAACTGGTGGGCCGTGGAGGACACGCAGGGACCGAGGCTTGATCTGGATTATGTGGAATGCGTCCTGTCCCATTATCGTGCGTTCTGGGAAAAAGGCATCGAGGCAGATCTGATCGGTATGGATGAGAAACTGGACGGCTATCAGCTGGTGGCAGCCCCGCTCAATTATATGTATAAGAGCGGTTACGCGGAAAAGGTCAGAGAGTTTGTCGCAGGTGGCGGAACTTTTGTGACTACATATTTCAGCGGAATGGTGAATGATACGGATCTGTGCTTTGTCGGGCATCATCCGCTTGAAGATGTGCTCGGCGTCGTGCAGGAGGAAATCGACGCACCGTCTGAGGATTTTGAGAATCAGTTCAGCTATGGAGACGCAGAGTATCCTGCCCGCCGGATGTGTGAGGTCGTCCATGCAAAAGAGGGAACGGAAGTGCTCTCTGTCTATGAACGGGATTTCTATGCGGGCTGTCCTGTTGTAACGCGCAATCACTTCGGAAAAGGTGAGGCATACTATCTGGCGGCAGAGTCTGATATTTCATTTTTGAGAGCATTTTACGGCGATATGTTCAAGAGGGCCGGGCTGAAGAATGCGCTGGGTACAGAACTGCCTTATGGAGTGACGGTGACGGAACGTGCTGGCACTGACGGAGACGGCAGAGATCTGGTATTCGTAATGAACTTTAAGAACGAACCGGTCTGCGTGGGCGGCGCCGGAAAATGGACAGATGCCGAGAGCGGAGCGGTTTATGAAGGAAGACTGGAACTTGGAGCGTTTCAGTGTGTGGTGCTTGAGAGGCCGAGATAATGGAAAAATTACTGTATGGAGCAGCATATTATGACGAATATATGCCTTATGACCGACTGGATAAAGATATTGAATTGATGCAGAAAGCCGGGATCAACACAGTGCGCATTGCAGAATCCACATGGCGCATCTGCGAACCGCAGGAGGGCGTGTTTGATTTTTCTCATGCAGAGCCATCATCCGTGAGCTGATGAAGCTGACAGCCCACAGAAAATGCGTCATCGGCTTTCAGATCGACAATGAGACGAAATATTACGGTACATTTGAAAAATTTCAGCGGACGCTTGTGGATGAGTTTTTGAGCTGGCAGGCAGATATTGTCAATGAATACCGCAGAGAGGACCAGTTAGTTCACCACCCACAATTTTGATTTTGAGTGGCGGGGGCATTCTTTCGGGGTTCAGCCGGATGATTCTGTTACGATTCCGGCGTGGGGAGTACGGATTATTGAAATTTAACATAGTTTTCGGGAGATGTGGATATGGCGGAACGCTTTTTCTATGAACAGATAGTCAATATTATGTGCTGTCCCATCTTTGCCTATGATGAAAAGGGAAAACTGCTTGATAAAATCGGCAGCGCCGACAAAGAATGGTGGCTATGGCTGGGGTATGACCGGAAAAAAGCGGAGAGTATCCTTTCGGAGAAAAAAGGATATCCGGTCATATATACCGGAAATAAGGGATATACTGCGGCAGTTTTTTATGATAAAAAGAACAGGACAGCTCTGGCAGCAGGACCTGTAATGTTTGGACTGACGGCTGAACAGAAAGCTGAACACGAAGAGGAGACAAAGAACAGAAAAAAGATCGGAAGAAAGGAAGATACACCTGCGTTCTGTTCTTTGGATGCGTTTATATCCGGCTGTCTTCTCCTGCACTGGTATCTTACAGGGGAAGAGATGACGGTATGTGAGCTGTGGGACCGCAGCAGAGAGAATTATGAAAAAGTGCGTATGATCCGAAAAAGAATATCTGAGGATATGTTTTACCGGCAGGAAAACTTTGGCAGACACAATCCGGGAGAACAGGAACTGCGTGAGCTGGAGAGCATAAAGAATGGGGATAGGGATGCGCTCAGGGCCAGTATTTCTGAAACATATGAGGGAAAGATCGGCATACTGGCAAAGGATCCGCTCAGGCATTATAAAAATGTGGCGATCGGGAACATCACGCTGGCTTCAAGAGCAGCCATACAGGGGGGAATCAGTGTGGAAAACTCATATTCCATGGCAGACAGTATGATACAGCAGGTGGAAGAGATAAATAACATTCCCGAGGTGGAGGCATTTAAGAGAGAGTGCCAGTACTTGTATGCGGAAGCTGTAAAAAGTGAAAAAGAGAGAGGGATAACCGCTGTTGATAAAAATCCTCTTGTGGGAAAAGTAAAGGATTATATATTCAGCCATCTCCATGACAAAATAAAAGTGGCGGATATTGCAGAGGAGCTTGGAGTCAATCCGAATTATCTTACGAGCGTATTTAATAAGGATGAGAATATATCGATCAAGAAGTATATCCTTCTGGAAAAGATAAGGAGAAGCCAGAATCTGCTGAAATATTCGGACTATAACATCCAGGAGATCGGATTTTATCTCGGGTTCAGTTCTCAGAGTCATTTTACCAGGAAGTTTCAGGAAATTGCCGGGATGACTCCCAATGAATACCGGAGAAAATACGGATATACAGAAAAGTGGAAATGAATATGGGATAAGTACAAAACAGCTGAGAAAAATGATATATCTTGGCTGTTTTTTCATATATAATTAACAATTAGTACATATTTACTTCTTAGCTGAACACACGTTTGGCGAAAAAATGTACAAAAAATAAAGGAGGGAAGAAAATGAGAGTTACAAAAAAATGGGTCGCAGCAGCAGCGGCGGCAGCGCTTACTCTTACGTCACTGCCGGCAGTGCCTGCGGTATCGGTGCAGGCGGCGGACAGCGTGGACCAGACCGTCCGGCTTCAGCCGTGGAACGCGTCAACGTTCAATGATACGAACGGAGACGGACTGGGTGAGTTCGAAGGCTGGGGCACCTCGCTCTGCTGGTGGGCGAACAGGATCGGCTACAGCGATGCGCTGACGTCCCAGGCAGCAGAGCTGTTCTTCAGCGATGAAGGACTGGACATGAACATCGGCCGCTATAATGTCGGCGGCGGTGACGCAACCGGAGAGGTTCAGAAAGTACCGGTAAATGAGAATGCACAGTTCTATGATCTGACAAACTGGGGAACGAATCCAACCGGCGCGGGCAGCAGCATGAGTGTGGACACCTACACAAAAATGCAGGATATCACATATTCTGTTTCCGATGCCGATTTCGGACTGACCAAAGGCGAGGCAGTTGGCAGTTTCCAGAAGATCGGATGGATCAACAAGCTGGATGACGAGGTCGGATCCGGGGATAATCTGAGGTACACAGTGGAAGTGGATGAAGCAGGAACTTACACTGTGAAGCTGATGATGGCTCTGGAGGGAACCAACGACAGAGATGTGGCCATTCGTGTCAACGAGGGCGAAAACCAGGCAGACTATGTGGTTGACGCTGATACTGTAAACAGCAGTATCGTGGCAGAGGGAAACAGCGGCGGCTCCAACTGCATGCTGTTTATAGTCACGATCCCAAATGTGGAACTGCAGGCAGGTGTGAATACGATCAATATCGCAGGAAAGAATGACTGGACTCTTGATTTCGTGAAGATGGCGGTGATTAAATCCGGCGAGGAAGGCGTGCTTCCGGCGGAGGATGAGTTCACCCACGCTGAGCACATCATCCGTTCTGACTCCGGGGTTCCGGGATATGCGACGGATGTGACGAAGATCGATCTGGACCAGCATCCGATCGAGTGGTATGAAGAGAACTTTGCCAGAGCGGATGCAGAATGCGGTTATGCATGGAATTACGACTGGGATGCGGATGCAAACCAGATGAACATTCTGAAAGCCGCGGCAGCTGCAAGCGGTGAAGACTTCATTGCAGAGGCATTTTCCAATTCGCCGCCGTACTTTATGACAGTGAGCGGATGCAGCTCGGGAAACACCAATTCGAATGTGGATAACCTGAGAGAAGATTCTGTGAATGCATTTGCGGCTTATATGGCAGATGTGATCGAGCACTGGAATAACGAGGGTGTCATTACGTTCCAGAGCACGACTCCGATGAATGAGCCTAATACCAATTACTGGGGCGCATACAGCAATAAGCAGGAGGGATGCCACTTTGATCCGGGCGAATCCCAGTCAAGGATCATCGAGGCGCTGAATGCGGAGCTGGAGCAGAAGGGTATCAATATCATCATCTCAGGAACAGATGAGACAAGCATTGATACACAGATCGATTCTTACAATCAGCTTTCCGACGAGGCAAAGCAGATCGTGGATCGTATCGATACCCATACGTACAGCGGCTCTGACCGTGCGGGACTTAAGAGCCTGGCGGAGAGTGAAGGCAAAAATCTCTGGATGTCAGAGGTTGACGGAGCCTACACAGCCGGAACAAATGCAGGCGAGATGTCTGCGGCTCTTGGCCTGGCACAGAGGATGATGACAGACGTCAACGGATTAGGCGCTTCCGCATGGATTCTCTGGAATGCCATCGATATGCATGCGGACAGCAGTGAATACGGACAGTCCTGGGTAAACAAAGGCAGTGCCAATGACTATCTGAGCATGGACGCTCTGGAAGCGGCATGGCAGTCCAGAAGTTCCAACGGTTACTGGGGACTGGCAGCGGCTGATCATGACAACGAAGAGATCGTACTCAGCATGAAATACTATGGATACGGTCAGTTTTCAAGGTACATCCGTCCGGGTTACACGATTATCGGATCCAGCAGAGGAAACGTTCTTTCCGCTTATGATCCGGAAGAAAATAAAGCAGTGATCGTTGCCCTGAATACGTCCGATGAGGATAAGACATGGAAGTTTGACCTTTCCGGCTTTGAGACAATGGGATCCGATATTACGGCGATCCGTACAAGCGGAACCATGGATGACGGTGAGAAGTGGGCAGATGTGACGTCTGATGACAACATTGAGGCGGATACAGAGAACAGAGCCTTTACGGCGACAATGAAAGCAAACTCTATCACAACTTATATTGTTGAAGGAGTAAACGGGATCCGGGAGGACGCCGGAGATGAGACAGAGCCGGCTGTATCAGAGATTGCGGTCAGCGCAGATCAGGTGACAGGCGGCAAAGTATGGAACAACGGTACGACCAATACTCCGCAGACAGTAATAGACGGCAATTATGGAACGTTCTATGACGGCGTGGACGCAGATGACGGAACAGCGGGATATGTGATGTTTGATCTGGGCGAGGCAAAAGAAATCGCGGCATTCAGCTACGCGCCGAGAAGCGGATTCTCAGACCGGATGATCGGGGCAGTGATCTACGGCTCCGACAACGGAGAAGACTGGACACCGATTTATACGATTGACAGCGCTCCGGCACAGGGATCGGATACGTTTGTATACTACAGAGATTTCAATGACGGGAAAACCGTGACTTACAGGTATGTCAAGATTGAGCGCGTTTCAGAGTGCAATATCTCAGAATTCAGCGTATACGAGCTGGCAGGAACCTTTGAGTCACAGAAAGCAGTGACAGCGACGACCTGGGAAGGCTCGGAGCCGAAGCTTCCGGAAACAGTAGAAGTGACCATGGAAGGCGGAGAGACAAAAGAGGTTCCCGTAAACTGGGATCTCAGCAGTATCGACGTCAGCTGGGATGAGATGGATCTGTATGACTGCTGCGCAGTAACGGGAACATCATCTGAAGTGAACGGAGCTCTTACAGGATATATCCTCTGCGCTCCGGACGGTCTGGAATATCTGATCGACTGTATGTCGGGCGATACGCCTGTTCCCAGAGACAATAACTATAATTCTGAAGTCTGGGCAGCAGCGGCAGGACTTGACAGCCTGCTGAATAAGGATTCTTCCGATCAGGCCAAGACGGAGGACAATACATGGGCATATGACCAGGGCAGTACAACACCTCTTTATTCCTATGGCTATTGGGCAAACTCGGATGTATCGATCACATATGACCTGACACTTCCGGCGGGCAGCCACAAGATCATGCTGGGAGGCTATGATTTCTGGAGCAGCCGTACTATGGATGTATATTACTCGGTAGACGGCGGCGAGAAAGAACTGCTCTGCACACTTACAACCAGCCACGATTCGGGAAGTTCCGCAGAGGGAACGATCACGCTGAATGAAGATGCGGTGGTTACGCTTTCTGTTGAAAATGGCGGAGACGGAGATCCGGTACTTGGATGGATTTCAGTCAATGCAGTTGAAGAGTCAGATCCGGCAGAAGAGTATCTTGCAGCACATTATGATATGTCCCATGAAGGCAGTGCACTGAAAGATATTTCCGGAAACGGAAACGATGCGACTCTGTACAATACAGAAGACACAGACTTTGCAGCATACGGAGAGGAAGAAGTCCTTCAGTTCAACAACGAGCAGTACGCGACGATTCCTTCCGGTGTGATAGGGGATGCAGCGTCCTTCACCGTACAGGCGGTAGTGAGCGCTCCGACGACCAGTGACAACTGGCTGTGGTGCTTTGGTGACGGAATCGGAGAGTGGGGCGCAGGCAACATCGGAGATTATATCTTTGTAAGCCCGAATTCCGGACAGAGCAGCTATAACGGAACTGTACTTGCGGCAGTTAAGGTCGGCAGTGAATCGGCAGGCGGTGAGTCCAGGATGCCGGTTCCGAGTGAACAGCTCGGCGGCGGATATACGGCGATCACCCTGGTGTCCGACGGGACAACACTTACCATGTACATGGACGGCGTGGAAGTATCCACACTGGAGCACGGCAAAGATGTATCAAGCGTGATTCCGGATGGCGATATTCTGGGCTATATCGGACAGTCACTGTACAGCCCGGATAAGAAGCTGATTGCTAATGTATCTGATATCAGGATATGGGATACGGCACTCGATGCCAATACTGTTGCTTCTGCTGCTCCGACGGCAGAGGACAAGACAAACATGCTTCTGTCGGATATCCAGGATGCACTTCTGAACGGAAATGCTTCTGTGGATGAGATCACTTCAGACGTGGCATTCCCGGCAAGTGTAGACGGCGTTGATCTGACCTGGGATGTGCCGGAGAACGGACCGATCGCAGAAGACGGAACAGTGACAGCACCGGCATCGGATGAGCAGGCAGAAGTAACGGTTTCCTATACATGCTATGGCGAGGAAAGCACAGCCACATTCGCGCTGAACGTGGTGGGAGAGAATATCGATGAGATCCTCGATGCGGCAGCAGAGGAGCTTGATATCCCGAATAAGGATGACGTAAGAGGAAACATCACGCTTCCGGAGACAACAGACAGCGGTGTTACGATTACATGGGAGACAAGTCATCCGGAGATCGTCGATGTGGAATCACATGAGGCTTCCGTGGAAGGCTATGATGCAATGCCGGCCGGCGTTGTGACAAGACCGTCAGAAGATACGGAAGTCACGATGACAGCAACACTTACTTATAAAGAAAACACAAGAACAAAAGTGTTTACTCTGAACGTAAAGGCAGCGCCTGAAGAAATTTCAGAGGATGACTACACAGATTACTTCTTCGCATATTTCGCAGGAGAAGGATATTCGGATGGCGAGCAGATCTATTTCGCTTCAAGCCAGGACGGCCTGAACTGGGATGACCTGAACAACAATGAGCCGGTGCTCACATCCACGCTTGGAGAAGAGGGAGTACGTGATCCGTTCATTATCCGCTCGCCGGAAGGAGACAAGTTCTACCTGATCGCCACAGATCTTAAGATCTACGGCGGCAATGGCTGGACCGCAGCGCAGGAAGAGGGAAGCCAGAGCCTTATGGTTTGGGAGTCCACAGACCTTGTAAACTGGAGCGGCCAGCGCATGGTGGAAGTATCCGCGGATATCGGAGCTGGCTGCACATGGGCTCCGGAAGCGACTTACGATCCGCTGACAGGAGAGTATGTTGTATACTGGGCATCCAAAGTGAGCAGCGACGGATTTGCGAAGCAGCGGGTTTACTATGCTAAGACCCGTGACTTCTATACATTTACAGAACCTCAGCTGTATATCGAGAAAGATCAGTCGAGTATCGATACAACAATGATCGAGAACGACGGAACATACTATCGTTATACAAAGAATGAGGGCGATGTGACAAATGAGCTTGGTGCACTTACAAAGACAATCTTTATTGAAAAGAGCAGCAGTGTACTTGGTGAATTTACACAGATCCCGTCCGATTCACTGAACTCCGAAAACAATCAGTGGGTTGAGGGACCGACGATCTTCAAGCTGAACAGCGATGATGCGGCAGAAGATACCTGGTGTCTGCTCGTTGATGATTTCGGAGGCATCGGATACTATCCGCTTCTTACAACGGATCTCGAGAGCGGAGAATTCACAGCTCCGGAAGAGGGAACGTTCAAGATGCCGTCCAGAGCAAGACACGGCACGCCGCTTCGGGTCACAGCAGAAGAATATGCACGCATCATGGCTGCATACGGTTCACCGGAAGAAGTGGACGCAGTGACAGTTATGGGCGAGACCCCGGATCTGCCGGATACAGTAACGATCAATACAGGAAGTGAAGAACTTCAGAAGGCGGTAACATGGAATCTTGACGGAGTATCCTTCGAAGGAAATCCGTACAGCTATGTAACAGTTACGGGAACAGTGGAAGGCAGCACAGTGGAAGCGATCGCAAATGTGCAGATCATTCCGGCGAACATAGAGTATATGATCGACTGCAACAACCTGGATTCCGAGACATGGAAGCGCGTTGCAGAAGCAAGCAGCGGACTCCTGAATACAGAAGCTGCTGATCAGGCGAAGACAGATGACAATCCATGGGGTTACACAAGTATCGTCGGATCAGATAATTCGGCTGATATGACAGGGTTCAGCCAGAGCAGTGTTTCCAATCCGTACACAGGCGGATGGTGGGCACGCGGCGGAAAGAACATTACCTATCAGGTAACACTTCCGGCGGGAGATCATCAGATCATGCTCGGATGCACCGGATGGTGGAGCATGGGACGCCAGATGGACGTTTACTATTCAGTAAACGGCGGGACAGAGACAAAACTCTGTGACTTCGATGCAGTGAACAGCCAGGAGACATATGCTTCGGGAACGATCACACTGGATGAAGAGGCGCTTGTAACACTTACAGTGAAGAAAGCGGCTAACGATGACCCGATCTTAAGCTGGATCAGCGTATGCGGCACTCCCAAGACTCCGGAGATCAGTCTGGAAAATCTGCAGAATGCAGTGAATGCCGCAAATGCATTGGCAGCTGAAGATTACACATCCGGCAGCTATCAGACAGTAAAAGATGCTCTTGATAAGGCATCAGCTCAGCTTAGCAATCCGACTTCTCAGGAAGAAGTTGACGCTGCGGCAGATGCGTTGAACAAGGCTATAGAGGCGCTGGTAGATATCAGTGATCTGAAAGAAGCTGTTGAGAAATATGCAGACCTGACGGCAGACGCGTACACCGAAGAAAGCTTTGCGGCTTACAAGACGGCATACGCAGAGGCAGAAGCAGTACTCGGTAAAGCTGACGTGACACAGGAAGAAGTGGACGCCGCAAAAGATGCTCTGGAAGAAGCGGTCAGCGGTCTGACAGAGAAACCGGAAACCGTTGTTTCCAAAGACGCACTTCAGACTCTGTACGATGAAGTGAAGGACATGGCCGAAGACGATTACACGGCGGAAAGCTGGAAGACATTTGCGGAAGCACTTGAGAACGCAGCGGCAGTCCTGAAAGATGAGAACGCAGATCAGGCAAGTGTAGATGCGGCGTACAACACACTGCAGGCGGCAGCAGATGCGCTTCAGAAAAAACCGTCAGAGCCCGGTCAGCCGGCGGCGGACAAAGATAAACTTCAGAACCTGTATGACACCAATAAAAATATTGAACAGGGAAATTACACAGATGCCAGTTATCAGGCTTACAAGGATGCACTGAAAGCAGCGCAGGCTGTCCTCGAAGATCCGGATGCGACGCAGAAAGAAGTGAGCAAGGCTTACAGCGACCTGCTCGATGCGATTAAAGGATTGACGGACGGTAGTGTGCCGGAAACTTCAGGAAAACCGGACAAATCGGATAAGAATGATACTGACGGCGCTGTTCAGACAGGTGATAACACACCGATTGTCGCTGCGGTATGCATAACGATTGCGGCGGCACTGGCAGCAGTGGTATGTGTGCTTTACAAGAAAAAGCGAAAATCGTGATCATCTTGTGAAACGATAAAGTGACTGAGATGAAGGGGTTAAAAGCCTCTTCATCTTAAGCCAAGTAAGGAGGGAAAGAATGAAAATAAGCAACAAAGTGTTAAGGAGCAGAAATGCCCTTGCAGCAGGCGTGCTGTCGGTGGCCATGGTGCTCCAGCCGATGACGGCTTTCGCAGTGGAACCGACAGGTGACACGCCTGAGGTCCAGGACGGGGATACACTGTATCTCGTCAACTGCGCGACAACGGATCCGTCCGTTGTTCCGAGCGGTTATGACATGGGAATGTGTCAGTCAAACGTTGATCAGGAATATGGCCAGGACAGCACCGGGTACAGCTGGGGCTATGACGAGAATGATTTATCAGGCAAGACGGATGGTTCATCTCCGTCAGATCTGACTTCCAGCTCATGGTATATTTCAGCTGGAGCGGTCTATGATGAAGCGACCAGCGGGATCAAATATGAATTTGATCTTCCGGAGGGAGTGGACAGCGTAGAGGTAACTGCCGGAGTATTTATCCCCCAGTGGTGGGATGACCGTACCGTGGTGATTGAACTGGAAGGTGAGGACGCCGGCTCCATGAACTGCGTGGACAATGTCCTTTCTGAGGAAACTTACACAGTAAACGTTGATGACGGCGTTTTGGATTTCCGGGCAAAGGCAGCGGCTGACCGGGGGGATGACGCAAATAAAGACCCCATGCTCAGTTATATTATTGTAAAGGCAGACGTGGAAGAAGAGGAGCCGGAAGCTCCTTCTGTTCTGACGATCCAGTCAGTAGAAGCAAACAGTTATCAGAGTGGAAATGAGGCTTCTAAAGCTATCGACGGAAGCACAGGTACACACTGGCATTCATCATGGGCGACAGGACATCCGACGGTAGCGGACGGACTGTATATCACGATGGATCTGGGACAGGAAGTATCCAATCTTTCACAGCTGACTTACACTCCGAGACAGGACAAGGATTCCAATGGTATTTATACGGAGTATGAGATCTCTGTAAGCACCGATGGATCGGAGTATACAAAGGTGGCTGAGGGAACCTGGGCTGCGGACAAGGATGTGAAGACCGCGACTTTCCCGGAAACGGCTGCAAGATATGTACGCCTTACAGCGGTACATACAATGGGCAACAGTGACAGCGAGGCAGATCAGTACGCATGCGCGGCTGAGCTCGCTCTCGGAGCGGTTGGTGACTGGGACAGAGATGCAGAGAAAGCGGCGCTCAGCGAGGCACTGGCAGCTGCACAGGAATATCTGGACAGCGAGAACGGCAAGACAGAGACGGAGCTCGCAAGATTAAACGGCATGATAGAAGATGCTGAGAAAATTGCAGCTGATGGATATCTTGCAGTAAAAGAGGAGCTTTCCGGACTGGCAGACAGCATTACTGGCGAAGTAGAGCGTTTGGAGAACAACGAGCCGTATATCACATATGATTCCATCACCGGTACAAACGGCGATATCATGTATGACAACAACGGCACTGAAATCCAGGCACATGGAGGTCAGGTACAGAAGATCGGTGATACATGGTACTGGTACGGCGAGGACAAAACAAATGGATACCGCCCGGTAGAAGGTGTTCACTGCTATTCCTCGACTGATCTTTATAACTGGAAAGATGAAGGACTTGCTCTCGACGCCATCGACGTGCCGGATGAGCATTACGGCGATGACAGCTATGTGGACCTTACCATTTTTGAGACGGATGAAGAGCTGAAGGCGCTGTACGGAGACTACGCGGGACAGCCTTCCGACGATCCGGCTTACGAGACAAAGCTGGAAGAGGTTTACTGGAACCTTGCAGAGGACCGCTGCGTTATGGAGCGTCCGAAGGTTCTCTATAATGAGTCAACCGGACAGTACGTTATGTGGTGGCACTGCGACGGACGTACACCGACGAATACGGCGGACTATGGAAAAGCCAGAGCAGGTGTAGCGGTAGCAGACAATCCGGCAGGACCGTTCAAATTCGTAGGCGCATACCTGCTGGCATCTGATCCGGACCGTACAGACCACGGATTTGACAGTGAGGGCGGACATGTACGCGACATGAACGTGTTCAAAGATGATGACGGAACAGCTTATGTTCTTTATTCATCTGAAGGAAATGAAGTGATGTACATTGCCAGACTGAATGACAGCTATACAGGGCTGGCAAAGGACAACGAGGATATGGTCCTTGGAGAGGACTTTGCGATCATCAGCACTGATTCCCGTGAAGCGCCCGCAATGTTCAAATACAACGGCATGTACTATCTGATCACATCAGGCTGTACAGGCTGGGCTCCGAACCAGGCGCAGTATGCGGTTGCGGAGGATCCGCTGGGACCGTGGACAAGAATGGGCAATCCGTGCATAGGAGATACAAATAACAATACCTTCTCTACGCAGAGCACCTGTGTGATCCCGGTAGATCCGGAAAACGGAAAATATATCTACATGGGTGACCGCTGGACGGACGACGGCGTATCCAATTCTCTGAGCGCACATCCAAGATATGTGTGGCTGCCGATCGAGTTTGGCCCGGACAATACGATCATGATCAAGGATTATTCCGACTGGACGCTGGATGAACTGGAAGGAAAAGGTGCAATCTCCATCAATACAGAATTCCCGGAAAGCACAGAGTCCATCAGCAGTCTGATGGCATCGCTTCCGAGTGAGATCGACGTGACGATCGGAGATACAGAGTATAACGGCACACCGGTAGAGTGGAGCCTGGCTGAAGACGTGGCAGCGCTGGGTGATTATGTTCTCGGTGATGTTACTGTGACAGGAAGTCTGACAGAGCTGAACAGAGATTTCACGATTACTGTATTCAGCTGCCCAACCTCTCTTGTATACTTTGCAGACTGCGCAACAGGAACAGACAATCCGTCAGAAGTATTTGACAAATTCGCGGCAGGAGCAGACGAACTGCTCAACATGGTTTCCGATCAGGCATACGAAAATGACAATGGAGTCAACTGGGGCTATACAAGTACGCCGGGCGCGTCAGGAGCAAGCTCCTCCCAGGATATGGGATCCCATACGCCGGGAGATTTCTATGACAGCGGCTGGTGGGCAACCAGCACCGGAACGATCGACTACAGCTTCGAACTGGATCCGGGAAGTTATGCGGTAATGACCGGATATCAGGAGTGGTGGAGCAGCACAAGAGGAATCAAGATCACGGCGACATCTGTTGACGCGGACGGCATCCAGACGGAGATCGGATCCACATCATTCACATTGTCCGGTGAGCAGGATATGCAGCAGAGAACAGACATAACTGTTCCGGAAGATTCCGATCATGTGATCGTATCCATAAGCAAGGCATCCGGCAGCGATCCGGTCTTAAGCTGGATCGGTATCGTTGGAACAGAGGCGGCAGAGCCGTCGGAGTTGGACTGGACAGAATTCGACGCTCTGATGACTGAGATCGATGCTCTGGACGAAGCAGAATATACTGAGGATTCCTGGGCAGCGTTCCAGGCAGTTGTCGCTGAAGCGAAAGAATTCAAAGAAAACGCAGCAGACGATACAAAGCAGAGAGACATCCGTCAGATGATCGCCGCTCTGGAAGACGCGATGGAGAATCTTATCTCCATTCACGAGCCGACAGGCGACGTTACCTACTACGTAGACGCTGAAAACGGAGATGACAGTAACGATGGTACATCACCGGAGACAGCATGGAAGACGCTTGCAAAGGCATCCTCCATCCGCCAGCTCAAGGAAGGCGGAAGCATCCTTCTGAAGGCAGGAAGCGTATGGAACGGCGAGCAGCTGACAGTAAGGAATGCCCAGGGAACAGAAGCGAATCCGGTCGTGATCGGAAGCTACGGTGATGGGGCAAAACCGGTCATCAACGGAAACGGAGCGAACTGGGATGCTGATACTAAGGAAGAGCTGGCAGCAGTTCATATTTACAACAGTGAGAACATTGTGATCGAAAATCTTGAGATCACGAACTGGGATTCATCCGTAAGCGGTGATTACACACAGAGCAGCAAGCTGTTATCCGGACTTGTTGTGGAGAACAAAGATGCAGGAGCACTTTCCAACGTAGTGATCCGCAATAACAAGATCCATGATGTGAACGGAAGAATGGCTGGCGGCGCAGAGAAGGCAGCAGGCGGTCTGATCGTTGTAGTGACCGGCGGCGGATCTAACCATACAGGAACAGTTGAGTCATGGTATGACGGATTGACAATTGACGGAAACGAAGTCTATAATGTATGCCACGAAGCAATCTATATGGAGAGCGTATGGGCAAGCCGTACATTAGTAGGCGGTACAAGCAGCGATACAGGGTATCAGAACGCCGGAAACAGCAGCTGGGTCGGCAGCAATGACGTCACGATTGAGAACAACTATGTACACGATGTGGCCGGAGACGGTATCGTACCGATCAATACGACGGATGCACTTGTTCAGTACAATCTGATCGACAACTCAGCCGACAGCAGCTGGGACTACAGCGCGAACCCGAACCATGCCGCACTGTGGACATGGGATACGGACAATGTAACCTTCCGTTACAATGAAGCGTTTAATACGTCGAAGGATTCCAAAGGAACGGCAGTCGGCAACGACAGCATGGCGTTTGACTTCGATTATGGCGTACAGAACTGTACTTACGAGTACAACTACAGCCATGACAATCTGGGCGGCTTTCTGATGCTCTGCCCGGGACCGGGAGCAACGGTGAATAATATCGCAAGATATAATCTCAGCGTAAACGACGGCCTGTATGAAGGTGCTCCGATGATCCGTATGGGCACAGGTAAATACGGTTCCATCGGCGTACAGATCTACAACAACACAATGTACTGGGAGGGTACCGGATATTCAGCATCCCTTACACCGGATTCTTACTGGGAAGGCCCTGTGATCGAAGATGTATCTGTATTCAACAATATCTTCTACGGACCGGCAGTATCCGGAAGCGTAAGCACGCAGAGCGGTATCTCCTACTACAACAACCTTGTATACAGCAGCGACGGCAGTGCACAGGAAGTATATCAGGCAGCGGCAAACGATGAGAATGCAGTTTATGAAGATCCGATGTTTGTGGATGTGACAGACTATACGACAGGAAGCTGGGCAGACGGGGAGACAACCCTCGGTACCGCAGACGGTTTCAAGATTCAGGAAGGCTCACCGGCGATCGACGCCGGAGCTGAGCATCCGGAGGCACCCGCAAGCTCTACATCAGACATAGCGGATGAGCTGGTTCCGAATACGACGGAGAAGCCGGAGACCGACTACTATGGTAATGCGCTGACAGATGGAAAGAATGATATCGGTGCAAGCGAGTATACGGAAGAGCCGATTGTTGACAAGACCGAACTGGAAGCGGCAATAAAAGACGCTGAAGCGATTGAAGCCGATAAGTATACTCAGGATTCGTATTCTGCACTGGCGGAGGCACTTGACGCTGCAAGAACAGTACTCGCAGATGAGAGCGCAGCGCAGGGACAGGTAAATGAAGCTGTTGAATCCCTGAGAGCAGCAATCGAGAACCTGGTTGAGATTGAACCGGAACCTGGAACAGACGAACCTGGAACAGACGAACCTGGGACGGATGAACCGGGAACAGATAAACCGGGAACAGATAAACCAGACCCGGGGAAAACACCGGATAACAAACCGGGACAGACGGATACGGTACAGACAGGAGATGCTTCTCCGGTTATGCTGTATGTGATGATTACAGCAGTGGCATTTATTGTTATCTTCGGAGCAGCCACTGTAATTATCAAAAGAAGAAAAGGGTAAGGATTATGCCCGATTTATAAAAGGTTAGGAGTATTTATGGTCAGATTAAATAAATGGCCTTTTCCGGCAGCTGTGGGGATGTTTTTCATCCTCACAGCTGTACTGGTTCTGGCAGGATGCACAACTCAAGAAGACGCAGCAGGGGAAAAAGCTGATGCAGAAGAAGCAGTACTTTATGTGGGAGATGAACCGATATCGGAAGCAGAATATAAAATGCTTGCAGAGGAATACAGCAATCAGATCTATATGCAGTACACCACGGAACAGGTAAACAGAGATGATTTCTGGCAGACTGAGGAGGACGGTACGGCTCCATGGGAGCTTTTGGACGAACTTGTACAGGAAGAACTGAGATATAATTATGCGCTAAAGAATCTTGCTGTGGAATATTCTGTCATAGAAAATTATACTTATCAGGAACTGCTGGAGACCAGAGAACAGGAAAATACTTCAAGGGCACAGACAATCGATTCGGAGGACGGGACCGTTTATGGCCTTACGGATTTTGACGAACAGACCTATTATAAATATTGGTATTCCAATCTGGAAACACAGGTGACAAATGCGCTGATCGATAATGAGGTCAGCGTGACGGAAGATGAGTGCAGGGCCTATTATGATGCAAATCCGGAAGAGTTTTCTTATGAAACAGGAGTAACCATATTCTACGCTGAGTTCCCATATACGGAGGAAAGCAGAACGGAATCTGAAGCCCAGGCGCAGCGGATGAAGAAAGCAATGGAAAGCACGGACTCGATTTCTGAACTGCGGGAGGCGTTCCCGGATATATCGATTCAGGAACTAACGCTTAATTCTCTGGATACACAGGAAGGAAAGAGCGGAGTCTATTCTAACCGCTGGCAGACGGCGTCTCAGATGAGCGAAGGGGATACATATGGTCCTTACGAAGATAATGGCATGATCTGTGTGATGAAGTGTGTTGACAGAACTGATAATGGCAGTATTGAATTCGATGAAGTCAAAAGCCGGATAGAGCGTTATCTTCAGGTTCAGGATGCACAGAAAATAATCTCCGGAACGGAAGAAGAGCTTGCCATTAAGCCGGGCAATATATCACCTGAAGATATAATCATTTCCTTAAAGCAGGGAAACTGATTTCTACGGTCCGCTAGGCCGGAAGAGTAACTGGCAACTGAATACAGAGCAGAAAAAGCTTAGTACGAAATGCTCGGTGGCAGGACACTGCCTGATATTTATAAATGAGGCAAAAGGAAAGGTTAAAGTTACCAGTAATCTGCTGGCTCAAAGCACCGGCTGTAATCCGGTGGTCATCCGCAATGTGTTCAGCGCATTGAAAAAGGCCGGTATTATTACAGTAGTCCGCGGTATCGGCGGAGCCGAATTATGCAGGCCGCCATCCGAGATTACACTGTATATGATTTATCAGGCCGTTGAGCCGGACGGACTGTCCTCCCTGGTTGGTATCCATCCCTGTGACGGACGGGCGTGCCCGGCTGCCCAAAATATCCGTTCTGTATTGCAGAAACCGTACCAGAAAATTGAGGATGCAGTTCGCAATGCGATGGAGAGTGTCACACTGGAATCAATGATTGAGGACTTCCATGCCCGCTTGGGATAAGGCGGAATACGCAGGATGCTGAAAGATCTGGGAGAACGCCATGACTCGGGGGCAAAGATCGCCCTTCTGACTCTGCTGGCAGATGGTTACCCGAAAGAACGGATTGAAAAGACAAAAGTGTGTATGGTGTTGAGATAGATGAGAAGCTGGCTGAAGGAGTTGATCCGGATGCAGCTTTTAACTATTTAGTGAGAGACTTCTGTATATTTTCTCCTAACATTATACAGGCGAAGGGGTTAACTATCCGAGGCTTGATACGATGATGCTGACAACACCCATTGCCTGGTACGGCAGTGTAAATCTTCTGTCCAATGTGAAGGAAGAGGATAATCTGATGAGGGTGAAGAGTAAGGAAATTGCACAGGAACTGCTGGAGATTGTCTTTTTGAAAGAAGCTCCTTTATAAAAAATCTGTCACATTGCTATGTTGGATAAAGATATAGTTATATGTTATATTAGAATGCAGCAGGAGAAAGCAGATTTCTGGTCGGAGGCGAAGTATGGATTCAAAAAAAATCAAAACAATTTTGGACATAGGAGAAACCATAGGAGTAGAATTTAAACGCTGCGGGAATGGGATCGAAAGTGATGTTTACGAGACAGTCTGC
>ERZ1643249.808-NODE-808-length-33389-cov-4.799664_pt1 | contig 33389 bp, 24 predicted proteins | sample MGYA00579263_ERZ1643249 | MGnify/ENA primary metagenome ERZ1643249 (study PRJEB29033, sample SAMEA4952264) | chicken gut metagenome | biome: Broiler Chicken; feature: Gastrointestinal Tract; material: Caecum | place: Ireland | collected 2018 | study: Broiler...
ACGGCGGATACCTCTTACACAGACCAGTCTTTTCTGCGGGAGGAGAACTTTCCCGCCAGCCCTGAAAATTTTTTTAATAATCACAGACATACGGGTTTACCCGAAACACCCGTTTTTGCCGTCTGCCCTTTTGCTGTTCTGTTCCTCTTTGCGGCGGATGGCCGCAGGCGTAGTGAAATTTTTAGGAAACTTACAAAAAAAACCAACTGTGAAAATTTTATTTTCTTTCTCCTCCGCAGACGGACTGCATAAGAGGAGTAAGTTTTGCGGTAAAATTTGCGGCGCATTTAAAGAGCCCGACTATTAAAGCTTTTTATTTTGCCAAAAATTTTTTCGCTTACCCGTATTTACGGACTTCACAGGCAATCGCCTGAACTTTCGGAAAGATAAAGGAGGGGGAGTTTATTTTTTCGCCTTGCGTCTATTGTATGCCGATGCACAAATTCCGCATACCCTCTTTCCGGTTAAATTTATTTTTGTAACCCTTCGCTCGGTCGGTATCGTGCGCAGCAGCGGGGGCAGATGCGCGCCTCGTCCCCGGCTTTTACGCTTTCCCGACAGTTCGGGTACAAAAACCTGCACAGTTACGAATGTGCAGGTATTGTTTTCGAATTTATTAAATTTTAATTTTGATGGGAGACCCGCTTCCGCTTTTTATACGGTGCACTCTGTGCCTATGCGGCAAACGCCCCGCAGGAAAACCGTCTTGTTTTGTAAGGTACCGTCACTTTGGCTGCATTCTTTGGCTGTTTAATGGGAGGAGCTCCGAAATAAGGTTCGGCTTTTTTGCCTTGCTCTTTATTCCGCGTTTTAAACCGGCCGTCCGCAATCCGTTCAGAACTTTGCCGCCGATAAAAATTTTATTATCCGGAATTTAAAACTTCTGCCCTTTGGCTCGGTTTCAAACTTCTTGCAAAATTCCCGGTTTTATTCGCGGCTTAAAGACTTCCGGTTCAAAAACCTTGCCCGCCTTCTTTGCTCATCCTTTAAAAAGTTACAGTCTGCATCCTCTATGCGGCCTTATCAAAACCGATTTAAATCCCTGCTAAATCAAAACCGTGTTTTCAGAATAAGGTCTCCAGGGTAAAGCTGTTCATTGGTCTACCCTCCTTTGGTTCGTAGTAGCTTTAAGAAAGTAAAATCTTCTTTTCATAGTATTTTTACCTCCTTTCTGTGCTATTCAATTTATATCAAACGGGCGGTTCGCTTTAAGCTGTCCGCTCTGGTATAACATTGACCCCCTTTCGGGGCTACTTAAACTTCATCTTTTACCTCTTTTAAGTTTTTAAAAATGTTTAGCGCTAACATTTTTTGTTTATTTCTTTCTCTTTTGTACCTTCATTATACCATCAGATAGTCGTTTGTCAAGGGGTATTCAAAAAAAAGTAGCTATAAATTTTTATGTTTGTGCAGATTGCCCCTGCCCGTGCGGAGGTTGTAAAGCCCCGCGCCTTGCGCGCAGTGCAGCCCGCGCTGTAATGCCAAAGCGTTGTCCGCTTCGGTTCGCCGCACGGAAGTCGTGCATGCGCGCGGAAAAAATGCACACAATAAAACACAGGCAGTAAATTGCCGCGGCGCGCCCTTTATATGGGCGCGCCGCGGCCGACTTTCGTATGTTACAGCGTGCGCACATTTATTTATAATGAGTACGCGCGCATAGGGTACATACGCACGCCGTACAAGCTGCCTTGCAAAAACTGCACCGGCGCAACCGCGTAAACGCCGCAGCCGCAAATAATGCACAACAATGCTTAGCTGCCGAAGTCTTATTGCCGCATTTTTAACTTTTTTGCCCGAAGTTTAAAAAAAGTGAAAAATACGCACAAAAACGCGTGCCAAATAAAAATTTAGTGCTATAATAGGAAAGGTGTTTTGCCGCGACCGCAGCGCATTATGCGCCTTGCGCGCCGACTTCAGTTAATTTTTGCGGCTTTAAAATGTCGCGCAAAGAGGGTAATATGGTATTTTACGTCAATCATCCGCTTGGCTATGTTATGATAATAGCCATAATTCTGCTCGCTACCAAGTTGTTCGGGCTGCTGTTCCGCAAGATGCACCTGCCGGAAGTTCTCGGCTTCATTATTGCGGGCATTGTAATAGGTCCGTCCATATTCGGCCAATTCTGCGGTTATACGCTCATAGGGTTCGAATCGGACGTCAAAGACGGGCTGTATAAGGCGCTGTTCGCGCTCGAGAGTATAGTTGATTCCACCACGGGCGAGCTCACCCGCAGCAACGAAACGGTGCTCGTGCTCTCCAAAGTGGGTGTTATTTTAATAATGTTCTCCGCGGGACTGGAAACAAACATCAAAGACCTTAAAAATACCGGCCTTGCCAGCGTACTTATGGCTTGTGCGGGCGTAGCTGTACCCTTTGTGCTCGGCCTTGTAATCAGCCTTCCCTTCGGAAGCATAGGCCTCGGCACAGCAAACATCTTCCGTTGCGTATTCATAGGTACAATACTCACCGCAACCAGCGTGGCTATTACGGTATCCGTGCTCAAGGAACTCGGCAAAATAAATACAAAACTGGGCACAACCATCGTCTCCGCGGCGGTTATAGACGACGTTATAGGCATAGTGGTGCTCTCGATAGTAACTAGTATAGCGCGCAGCGGCAGCGTTACTGCCGAAAACGTTCAAGGGCACTATATACGGCACTATAATAATGATAGTTGCCTTCTTCGTGGTTGCAATAGCCATAGGCTTCGGCATAAACAAGCTGTTCAGATGGCTGGAAAAGAAGTGGCCGCACACCCACAGACTGCCCATATTCTCGCTTGTAATCTGCTTTATATACAGCTGGCTTGCAGAGGAAATCTTCGGCGTTGCCGATATAACGGGCGCGTTCCTTGCGGGCGTTGTAATCGCAACCGTCGTAAATTCGGGCGAGTATGTTGATTCAAAAGTCAATGTAAATACATATACTATATTTGCACCCATATTCTTTGCCAATATAGGCATAAGCAACATAGATTTCAGCGACGTTGGCGGCACTATACTGCTCTTCTCGGTGCTTGCGGTGCTGATGGGTCTGATAGGCAAAATCGTCGGCTGCGGCGCAGTTGCAAAGGGGTTCGGCTATAACTGGAGGCAGTCTGCAATAGGCGGCGTCGGCATGATGGCGCGCGGCGAAGTTGCGCTCATAGTCACACAGACGGTAACCGACAAAACTCTCGGCGAGCACGCCCTCGGCGGCGAGTTCATGATAATGACGGTGCTGCTCATCCTTGCATCTTCAATACTTACGCCCATACTTCTCAAAGTGCTTTACAGCAAGGAGTTGCCTCTTCAGCAGGGCCCCTGCGGTAAGATGCCCGAAGGCGTTGCCGAGCTTTCCGTCTCCGACGCCGATGCCGGTGCAGACGCGGAAGAGGGCGGCGAGGCTGAAGGCGAAGAGAGTTCTGCCGCGCATAAAGCTTAAAATGGACGGGCGTTGTAGTACGTCTGCCGTGTATATCGGAAATTTTAATCTGGATATTCGGTTTTATTAAGGCAGATTTGATTGCAGGCGGTAAAAATAATACGCGTAAACGCCGTACGGTGTTGCAATATAAAAGCTTTGACGAGGTGCGCTTGCATTCCACTGTGATTGGAGTTTTAAGCGTCCGCCGCGCCTTTATAATGGCGCGGCGGACGCAATTTTCAAAAAAGGGGTTGACAAATCTGTCCGATTAATGTATATTAACATAACATCACACAGATTGCGGCTACACTATGTGCGCCGCGTAGGGGGATATATGGATATTTCCAGCCTGCGCGAAGGAAATTCGCTCAAGGTGGTATTAAACGGCGAATTATGCGCCGAAAGCGTGCCGCAGACGGAAGCTTTTCTGAATAAGAGCCTCGGCGGCATAAACGCTCTCACCGTGGACTGCGACGGGGTAAAGCGCATCACAAAGGAGGGGCTTATGCTCCTGCTTGCCACAAAAAAGAAGCTCGGAAATCTTAAAATGGCGCTCACCAATGTCAGCGAGGCCGTCTACAACAGTCTTGAAGAGCAGGGCATAACCACTCTGATAGATGTCGGCAGGTCGGTATAAGCGCTCAGTCCGCAGTTTTTCTCGCGGGGAGAGGGTTAAGGGTGGGCCGAAGCGCTGAATTTGCGCCGCGCCGAAGACTGTGTGCGGAGTGCAAAAAAATTTACTTATAATAACATATTTGCGTGCAGATGTCGTTTTTGTGCATCTGCGCGTTTTTTGCGCATTTTTTGGGTTTGCGGCGTAAATTTTTGCTTTTTACAGATAAAAAATAACCTCAGTGACGGCATTTTTGGCTGAAAACGGAATTTTTTTATGCGTTGACATATCTCTGCGCCAATGGTAAACTAAAAAACAGGTGCTGCATATGAGTGCCTAGTCGAGTTTGCAGTGGTAAAAAACTATGTCTGAAGAGCAATTAAAGCTCACGCCCGTTGCGGGGCGCGCAACGATAAACAAAAAGGAGGCGATAACCGGTTCGGTATCTCTCGCCATACTCATAAATATATTTGTGCTCGTCCTCGTTCAGGGCGCAAATATGCTCTTTCTGCACACTCTTCCCGCGCTGTTCTGGGTGATAGCGGGGCTGTTTATTGCCGCAGACGGCGTGCTCTGTGCGCTTATTTTCCGCCGTGCATTGCAGGACGCCTGGCAGGCTGCCGACGCCGCACCATATACGATAGCCTTCCGCAGCGACGGTTTTCTTGTGCTGTGCCACATGGACGGCAGAAGTGAGGCAATTCCCATACAAGAAATAATCTGCGCAAAGGCGCGCCCAGATAAGCTCGGGTTTATAGTAAACGGCTGGGCATATTCAGGCAATTTAAACTACGGCAGCATTGTGTTCTTTGTAAAAAACGGTAACAAAATTTTGAAAAAGCGGGTAAAATATGTTGTGAACTGCGCGCAGGCCGCCCGCTACATAAGCGGTGTATTTCTTTCGGACGGCCTGGATGACGCCGCCGACTGTTAATATGTTGTTTGCGCCATTATGTTTTTTAGTTTTTCTGCCTTGCCGCGCCGCCGAACGGCGGCGCGGCAAGTAAAAACATTCGTGCCGCAATCAAGTTGGCGCGCAACCAGAGAGCCGTAACATGAGAGCGGCAAGACAAAAACATTCGCGCAGCAGCCCGAGAGCGGCAACCCGAAAAGCGACGGCGCGGCAGTTAAAATTTTATTATTTTTTGCGTTCATTTTATTGACAAATTTTTGTCTGCTGTGGTAATATCTTAATGCAACTTAATCCCGTGGGGGAGTAGTAAGCGCGCTTTGCCGGCGCGTGGCAGTCAACCAACATCGTGGCATACTTTAAAAGTGTGTCTGGCCTGCCTTAAATTATCAGACTCGCGTATAACCTTTGAATGGCTATACGGGAGTATTATGTACCGTAAGCCTGAGGGCTTGCGGGATTTTTTTTGAGCGGCTGTTTTTTTGCCGCCCTTTGTTGCAAACTGAATTTGGAGGTTTTTATGAAGGAGTACATGCAGTCCGCACGCGAACTGCTCGCCGAAAAGGGTATAGACCCTTCCCGCGGCCTCTCTGCCGAAGAGGTGGAGCAGAGCCGCAAAAAGTACGGCGAAAATCAGTTCACGCGCGAAAAGCCCAAAACTATCTTCAAGCGAATTCTGGAAGCGCTGTGCGAACCTATGCTCATAATTCTGCTCGTCGCGCTCGCCATCACCGTCGCCGTGCAGATAGTAAGGGTTTGCGCGGGCGGCGAGTTCGACTGGATTGAGTGCGTGGGCATAGTTGTTGCCGTCGTGCTCTCGGTCGCAATATCCGTCGTCATGGAGGACAGAAGCGCCAGGGCGTTCGAGGCGCTCTCCAAGATGAGCGAAGATATGCTCGTAAAGGTGGTGCGCGACGGCGAAACAAAGATGATACCGCAAAAGGAAGTCGTCGTAGGCGATATTCTGTGCGTGGAGACGGGCGCAAAGCTGCCTGCCGACGGAAGGATTATAGATAGCACTCAGCTCATGTCTGACGAAAGCGCCCTCACTGGCGAAAGCATGGCAGTGCATAAGGACGCCGACTTTATCTGCGACGCCGAAAACACCCCCGTTGCCGAAAGGCGCAATATGCTCTATTCTGGCTGCTTTATAACGGGCGGCAGCGGCAGGGCGGTAGTCACCGGCGTGGGCGACAATACCGAGTTCGGCAAAATAGCGCGCGAGCTTACCAATCAGGATAAGTCCAGTACGCCTCTGCAGGAAAAGCTCGCCAAGCTCGGCAAGCTGATAACCACGCTCGGTGCAATAGCGGCGGCCCTCATTTTCGTAGTCCAGGTAATAGAAATCTGCGTTATGGGCTTTACCGGCTCAGACCCCGCGCTGCTCTTTGAAAATATGACGGGCGGACAGATATTCGAGCAGTTCTCCAATGCATTTATAGACAGTATCGTGCTGATAGTTGCCGCCGTGCCCGAAGGCCTGCCCACTATCGTTGCCGTCACGCTTGCTATAGATATTATCAAGATGTCCAAGCAGAACGCGCTCGTCAAAAAACTTGTCGCGTGCGAAACGGTCGGCTGTATAAATGTAATCTGCTCTGATAAGACGGGTACGCTCACCGAAAACAGAATGACGGTTACCGATATTCAGCTCGGCAACACCCATCTCTCTCCCTCGGAACTGCCCAAAGACAGCCTTATGATGCGCGGTTTCTGCGTCAATTCTACGGCAGACGTTCACTTCAGCGGCAATACTCCCGAATTTATAGGCAACCCCACCGAGTGTGCAATGCTCGTCGCGGCGCACAAGTCGGGTGTGGAATACGCAAGCATAAGGGAGGCGTTCAAGCGCATTTACCGCTACCCGTTCTCTTCCGAAACCAAGAATATGACCACGGTCATAGACGAGGACGGCAGCGCGGTGGCGTACACCAAGGGCAGCCCCGAAAAGATACTTGCTATGTGCGATATGCCCGAAGAGGAGCGCAGGGCGGCAGAGGAGGCCATTGCGTCTTATCAGGCTCAGGCGGGCAGGGTAATAGGCTTTGCTCACCGCAGGCTGGAGCATAAGTACGACTTCGATAACGAGCGCGCCCTCGTCGAAAGCCATATGACGTTCGACGGCTTCGTGGTAATTTCCGACCCTCTGCGCGCCGACGTATTTGCCGCCGTAGAACGCTGCCGCCATGCGGGCATAGATATAAAGATGCTCACGGGCGACAACATAATCACGGCCAAGGCCATAGCTACTCAGCTTGGCATACTCGACGAAGACCATATAGCGGTAGAGGCAAAGGACCTTGAAGATCTCTCTGAAGAGGAATTTTCTGAAATTGTCAAAAAGATACGCGTAATAGCGCGCTCCACGCCCGTAATAAAGATGCGCGTGGTAAAGGCGCTCAAGGCGCAGGGCAACGTTGTTGCCGTTACAGGTGACGGCATTAACGACGCGCCCGCAATAAAGAACGCCGACGTCGGCGTCGCCATGGGCATAACGGGCACCGAAGTCAGCAAGGAGGCCAGCGACATAGTCCTGCTTGACGACTCGTTCTCTACCATAGTAAAGGCCGTGCAGTGGGGCAGGGGCATATACGAAAATTTCCAGCGCTTCATTCAGTTCCAGCTCACGGTAAACCTTTCGTCCGTGCTCATAGTCTTCCTGTGCGTAGTGCTCAACATAGGCAATCCCTTCACCGCACTTCAGATGTTGTGGATAAACCTCATTATGGACGGTCCTCCCGCAGTAACGCTCGGCCTCGAGCCCATGCGCGACGGACTTATGGACAGAAAGCCTACACCGAGAAATTCGAGCATAGTTTCAAAGGATATGCTGCTCAGAATAGTGGTAAACGGACTGTTCATGACGCTTATTGTGGTGCTCCAGACCGAGCTCAACTTCCTCGGCATAGAACAGGGACACGAGCAGACGGCGGTATTTACTCTGTTTGTGCTCTTCCAGCTCTTCAATGCCTTCAACGCAAGGGAGCTTGGCGATACAAGCATATTCAGAAGTTTCCTCAAAAACCACATAATGCTCGGCGTATTTGCAGGCACGTTTATGCTTCAGATAATAATTACGCAGTTCGGCGGAGATGTGTTCGATACCAACGGCCTCAACATAATCGACTGGCTCAAGGTGTTTGCAATGGCGCTCTCCATAATAGTGGTATCAGAGGTGGTAAAACTTATACGCAGGCTTGTGCTTTCAAGGGGCGCAAAGGCCGCAAAGTAATCTGCGGCGCAAATTTGAATTGGTGCGGCAATATGCGGCAAATAACGGCATTTTAAGGGCGCTTTTGCTGCATAAAAAGATGTTGTATAAAATAAACAAGGGCGCGCAGGTGCATAAAATGCCACTGCGCGCCCTGCCTTTTGTCCCCGCACTGTATTACGCCGTTGACAAAACTTTTCCTCGGCGGTATAATCTTAACGTAAAAATAAATAAAGCGAGGTACAACATGCTCGAAAAAGGTAACAAAGCTCCCGATTTTACGCTCAGCGACGCCGACGGCAGGCAATATTCCCTTGCCGACTTTGCAGGCAAGCCGCTCGTACTCTATTTTTATCCCAAGGACAATACCCCCGGCTGTACGCGCCAGGCGTGCGCATTCGGCGCGCTGTATGGCCAGTTCAGGGCGCTCGGCGCAGAGGTGGTGGGCGTCAGCAAGGACTCGGCCGCCTCTCACGCAAAATTCCGCGAAAAGTTTTCCCTGCCCTTTATTCTGCTCTCCGACCCCGACAGGACTGTACACGAGGCCTACGGCGCTATGGGCGAAAAGAAGCTCTACGGCAAGGTGACTTACGGCACCGTACGCACCACATATATAATCGGCGCGGACGGCACTGTTATTTACGCCAAGGCAGGCGTTTCGCCCGATAAAAATCCGCAGGAAGTGCTCGACTTTTTAAAGACCTCGGAAAACTGGTCTGATGTATAGCGGGGCTGTATCTTAAAATTGATTTAAGGTGCAATCTGTCTGACTTCTGCCGCGGATAGTTTGCAGCAGAGGTTTCAGCTTTTTATATGCTGCGGCTGTAAATAAATTTGCAAATAAATGAAGTGCGGCGCGCGGAAAAATCCGCGCGCCGCACTCTTATATGGAGGAGAATCTGAAAAACATGAAGATTGCTGTGAGCTGTTTTTGTGTGTCTGGTATATTATATTCCCCGCCGACCTCTGTTGTGACTGCCTCTGTTCGGTTGCGTAAAAATTTTTAAGCGGGCTCTGGCAGCTGAAGGTTTACCAGCTTACCGACCAGTATTCGGGCGCAGCGCCCGTCACGAACATTATAACAAGCATAGCAATAAAGTCTATGATTATCGCCGTGCCGAGGGTGCTGTCTATAATTATCGCCGCCTTTCTGCCCATCTTTGAAATGAGCTTCATCATCGGCTTAAAGGCGAACGCCATAATAAGGTACACGCCTCCGCCGTATAAAAGGGTGGTTATTATGCTGGTATAGCGCGTTATATGCGTGGGTATCTGGCTGTAATCCCATAAAATTACGCCTGCAAACTTTTCGTAAAGCATTCCCACGGCAATTTCGCCTGCCATTATGAATGCGAATATCACCAGAAAGTATACTATGTGCGAAAGTATTTTGCCGCGCGTATTGCTTTTAAAAATTTTTTTGCCAAATACTTTCAGCTCGTCGGGAGTGCCCAGGCAGCAGTATATCGCAAGCAGCGCTATGCCGTAGGCGAATAGAAAGGGCAAAAGCTGATGGCGGCAGTCGAATACGTGCTGTACGGTCATTCGGCCTATGTTTTCCGCGCAGAAGCCAAAGAAGGAAAAAATTATCATTGCAACGCCGAAGTAATATACTTCATAACCGAATACTGTAACTTTCCTGCGTTTGCGCTCAATCGGGTTGTCTTTCGTCAGGCTTTCTGTGCCTATTACTCCTGCATTTTCCATAAAAAACTCCTTGTTCGGGGTGTTATTGACTTTCTGTTTTTTCTCGCTTATATCTATTTTGTCTGCGGTCTTTTTACTGTGACCGTCGTTTTAAGTTTTGCCGCACGTACAAGGCTGCTTTTTGCCTGGCTGTTCCTTGCGCCAGGTGCGCCTTTGCCGTACGCAATGGCGGCGCTCTCTTACAACGCCTTCTGTCTTTTACGCCTTATAATATAAATATGTTTTATAAAATAAATATAAAGCTTTTATAAACATAGTATAAACTTATCTTTTTTATTGACTTTTCGGGCATATTTTAGCTGTTTTTAGTTAATTTTTTGTTAAAAAGTTGTAAAACAAAAGCAAAAAGGTGGCAAGGGCTCTTTGCCTGCCCGTTGACATTTTATGTCTGCGGCTATATAATTGATTACAGGGCGCGGCTGAGCTGCGCATCTTATGCATTTTTTGCGGTTTACCCGCTGTATGAGGGGTTATAATGAAGAAGTACATACTTGCGCTCGACCAGGGCACAACCAGCACGCGCGCCGTGCTCTTTTCAAAGGACGGCTCACCCGTAGCAACCTGCGGGAGGGAGATATTGCAGATTTACCCTTCCCCGGGGCTGGTTGAACACGACCCGGAGGAGATTTTCTTTTCCGCGCTGCGCGTAGTTTCGGGCGTGATGGAGCGCGCGGGTGCGTCTGCTGACGATATCGCAGCCATAGGCATCACCAACCAGCGCGAAACCACCATAGTGTGGGACAAACTGACCGGCAAGCCCATACACAACGCCATAGTCTGGCAGTGCCGCCGCACGGCTGAGCGCTGCGCCCGACTGGTTGCCGAAGGCTACGGCGAGAGCATACGCGCCAAAACTGGGCTTATCCCCGACGCCTATTTTTCTGCCACCAAACTCGAGTGGCTGCTCTCCAACGTGCCGGGCGCAAGGGAGCGCGCAGAGCGGGGCGAGCTGCTCTTCGGTACCGTGGATACCTACCTGATATGGCGGCTCACGGGAGGAAAGGTGTTTGCCACCGACTACACCAACGCCGCGCGCACAATGCTGTTCAATATACATACCCTCGACTGGGACGAAGACCTGCTCAGGCTCTTTTCCGTGCCTCGCTGTATGCTGCCGCAGGTGCGGGCGTGCGGAGCGGACTTCGGCGTCACTCTCAGGGAGCTTTTCGGCGGCGAAATACCCATATGCGGCGTTGCAGGCGACCAGCAGGCGGCGCTTTTCGGGCATCTGTGCCTCAATGAAGGCGAGGCCAAGAACACCTACGGCACGGGGTGTTTTCTGCTCATGAATACGGGCAATAAGGCCTGCTCGGCCGATGGCGGTCTGATTACCACGCTGTGTGCCTGCGTTTCGGGCAGGCCGCAGTATGCCCTGGAGGGTTCGGTGTTCATAGGCGGCGCGGCCGTGCAATGGCTGCGCGACGGCCTGGGTATAATCTCTTCCGCGGCTGAAACGGAGGAGCTGGCCGAAAGAGTTGCCGACAGTGCAGGTCTGTATTTTGTGCCTGCGTTCAACGGCCTGGGCGCGCCCTACTGGGACAGCTCTGCCAGCGGAATGCTGTGCGGCATAACGCGCGGGGCAAAAAAGGAACACGTCGTGCGTGCCGTACTCGAGGGCATAGCCTATCGCGTAAACGATGTGTTGCGCGCAATGGAGGCGGCCTCGGGTGTAAATCTTTCCAGACTGTCTGTGGACGGCGGCGCAAGCGCAAATAATTTCCTCATGCGCTTCCAGGCGGATATTTCGGGCTGCTGTGTGGCGCGCCCTGCAATAACCGAGGTCACTTCGCTCGGCGCTGCGTACATTGCGGGACTTTCCTGCGGGTTCTGGGAAAGTGAGAGCGAACTTCGCGGCTGTGCCGTGACCGAAAGGCTGTTTTCACCCACGCTCTCAGCGGCAAAGCGTGAGGAGCAGCTTGAAGGGTGGAGGCACGCCGTTGCAAAATCGCGCCTTTAATATAATTTAAAATTCAGCATTTAATTTTAGTTTTTAATTGACCGATAATATCTCGCCTTCAGTATACGGGTGACAGCATTTTAAAGCTCACTTTTGCGCCTTTCGTGCATTTGCACGCACATATATTGCAAGTAATAAACAATTAAAAATGATTAAATAAAATAATTAATTAAATTAATTAAAAAATGACCGATTAAATAATCGGCAATTAAATTAATTAAATAATTATTTTTTAATGTGTAATATTTTTTGAAGTATGAATGAAAATAAATATAAGCTCAATTTCGAGATGGTGCCGGACAGCTGTTGGTATTCAAATCTGCGCAGTCTGCTTACAAAGGAGCAGTGGGACGTCCTGCGCAAAAAGGCGTACGCCCGTGCGGGCGGCAGGTGCATGATTTGCGGCGCGCCGTCGAAGCGGCTGGAGGCGCACGAACAGTGGGAGTACGATGAAAAGACTTGTACGCAGCGCCTTAAAAACATAATTGCCGTCTGTCCCCTGTGCCACGCCGTAATTCATATCGGCCGCACGTCACTCAAGGGCGACATCCGTGCCGCCGAAGAACATTTCATGCGCGTGAACGGCTGCAGCTATGCGGAATACCGCGCGGCGCTGGGCGAGGCCAACCGCGACCACATCCGCCGCAACAAAGTCCCCGAGTGGCGGCTGGACATCACTGCGCTGGCAAAATTTTTGTGAATTTCGCGTCGCGATTGTGAAGTTGCACTTCCTTAATTAAGTTGTCCACATTTTGTAAAAAGTTTTCAACAATCGCTGTCCGCCGCTCTGTGCGGCGGCCTTTTTATGCCTTGCGGGCGTGCTTTTGCCCTTTGAGCTTTGTTACAAAAAAACATACTATATATTGTGTGTTTAGGCTTGACAAAAACACTATATAGCCTTTATACTGTTATTTGCTGCGTTAAAAAGCGGCGGTGTTAGGTCTTGCCCGCAAAAATTGGCAAAACCCTGTGCATACTTGCCATAAAAAATTTTTATACAAGATATTGTGCCAAGGGTATTGACAATACACAATATATGTAATATAATATAAATGTTCGCAGAAAGGTACGGCTTGCGGCGCGTTGAGACAGTACGCGGCGCAGTTTTTTACGAATAGAGGCTTTAAATTAAGTTTTGTGAATAAATAAGGGCTGCGGTGCGGGAGTGCTCTCATCCGTGCGGCCGCGGCGGGTTGCACCGAATGTGTGCGCCACTTAAGGAGGAATTACTATGAAAGTTATAAAGAGGGACGGAACGACTACCGATTTCGACGGCAGCAAAATCTTTACCGCCATCAAAAAGGCCAACGAGTCCGTAGACTTTGAAGACAGAATAACCGACGACCAGATAACTGCGATAGTGGACGATATTTCTTCGCGCCACAGAGCCCGTCTGCTCGTTGAGGACATTCAGGATATGGTAGAGGAAAAGCTGATGGAACTGCAGAAGTATCAGCTTATGAAGTCGTACATTCTCTACCGTTACGAGCGTGCCCTCGTGCGCAAGGCCAACACCACGGACGAGAGCATTCTTTCGCTCATCCGCAATGCCAACAAGGACGTAATGGAGGAGAACTCCAACAAGAACGCACGCACTGCGTCCACCCAGCGCGACCTTATTGCGGGCGAGGTTTCCAAGGACCTCACCAGAAGAATTCTTCTGCCCGAATATATCTCCAAGGCGCACGACGAAGGTGCAATCCACTTCCACGATGCCGACTATTTCCTTCAGCCCATATTCAACTGCTGCCTTGTAAACATAGGCGACATGCTTGATAACGGCACGGTTATGAACGGCAAGATGATAGAAAGCCCCAAGTCGTTCCAGGTTGCCTGCACGGTTGTTACACAGATAATAGCCTCCGTCGCATCTTCGCAGTACGGCGGTCAGTCGGTAAACATGGCGCACCTCGGCAAATACCTCCGCCGCACCAAGGAAAAGTATATGAAGCAGTGCGACGAACAATTCGGCGACACCATTTCCAAGGAAGAGAAGGAAAAGTTTGTTTCAGTGCGCCTTAAGGACGAACTCAAGGCGGGCGTGCAGACCATTCAGTACCAGATTAACACGCTCATGACGACAAACGGTCAGTCACCCTTTGTCACGCTCTTCCTCTACCTCAAGCCCGACGATCCCTATATCGAAGAGAACGCCATGATAATAGAGGAAATTCTGCGCCAGCGTTATCAGGGCATAAAGAACGAGGTGGGCGTATATGTTACCCCCGCGTTCCCCAAGCTTATATACGTGCTCGACGAAAACAACTGCCTCAAGGGCGGCAAGTACGATTACCTCACAAAGCTTGCCGTTAAGTGCTCGTCAAAGCGCCTCTATCCCGACTACATCTCTGCAAAGAAGATGCGCGAAAACTACGAAGGCAACGTCTTCTCGCCCATGGGCTGCCGTTCATTCCTCTCTCCCTGGAAGGACGAAAACGGCAACTACAAGTTTGAAGGCCGCTTCAACCAGGGCGTCGTATCCCTCAACCTGCCCCAGATAGGTATTCTCGCCCGCGGCGACGAGGATAAGTTCTGGAAACTGATGGAAGAGAGGCTTCAGCTCTGCTATGACGCGCTCATGGTTCGCCATAACGCGCTCATGGGTGTATCTTCCGATGTATCTCCCATACACTGGCAGTACGGCGCAATAGCCCGTCTCGGCAAGGGTGAAAAGATAGATAAGTACCTGCTCAACGGTTATTCCACAATTTCGCTCGGCTATATCGGTCTGTACGAAGTTACCAAACTTATGAAGGGCGTTTCGCACACCACTCCCGAAGGTCTTGAGTTTGCACTCAGAGTAATGAAGTGCATGCGTGACCACTGCGAGAAGTGGAAGAAGGAGACGGGTATAGGCTTTGGTCTGTACGGTACTCCCGCGGAGTCGCTGTGCTACCGCTTTGCGCGCATAGACAAGGAGCGTTTCGGCACAATAAAGGACGTAACCGACAAGGGCTACTACACCAACAGCTATCACGTTGACGTGCGCGAGCATATAGACGCATTCTCCAAGTTCAAGTTCGAGAGCCAGTTCCAGCAGATTTCTTCGGGCGGCGCAATCTCGTACATCGAAATACCCAATATGCGTCACAACCTTGCGGCCATGGAGGACGTCGTTAAGTTCATATACGACAATATCCAGTACGCCGAATTCAACACTAAGTCAGACTACTGCCACGTGTGCGGGTTTGACGGCGAGATAATAATAAACGACGACAACGAGTGGGAGTGCCCCATCTGCCACAACAAGGACCAGCGCAAGATGAACGTAACCCGTCGTACCTGCGGCTACCTCGGCGAAAACTTCTGGAACGTGGGCAAGACCAAGGAAATCAAGGCAAGGGTTCTGCACCTTTAATCGCTCGTCCGAAGGTTTAAAGTCATTTTAATCCGATTGGCTTAAAGTTTAAATCAAGGCAAAAAGCCGTCGCGGTCGGGCTGTGCTTTAAAGACTGTGCGGACTTTATTAAAATTATAAAAACGCGCGGCGCGCATATGTGTATGCGCGCCGCCTTTGTTGTATATATACGGCGCATAGGTCAGCCGCCTAAGAGTAAAAGTAAAAAAATCACGTCGGTATCAGTTTATCAGCAAAAAAATTGCAATTATAAGGTGTTTTATGAATTACGCTACTATAAAATATTACGATATAGCCAACGGCCCGGGCGTGCGCGTTTCGCTGTACGTCAGCGGCTGCCGCAACCACTGCAAGGGTTGCTTTAACCACGAAACCTGGGACTTTGCCTATGGCAATCCCTTCACTCCCGAGGTGGAGGAACAGATTTTCAAGGGCATGGAGCCCTCGTTTATAAAGGGCTTTTCCCTTCTCGGCGGCGACCCGTTCGAGCCGGAAAACCAGCTCGCGCTCGTCGGTTTTATGGAGCGCCTCAGAAAAAAATTCCCCGATAAATCCGTGTGGGCGTGGACGGGCTACGGGTTCGAGTCCGACCTGCTCGCAGGCAAAAAGGGCGACCCCGAAGTTACGATGCGCCTTCTCAACTGCATAGACGTGCTTGTGGACGGCAGATTTGTAGAGGAGCTTAAGAACCCAGACCTTCTCTTCCGCGGTTCGGCCAACCAGCGCATGATACTGGTAAAGCAGTCTTTGGAGAGCGACGAGCTCACCGAACTCGTGTTTGAAACGGGCAACTTCTATATCCGTAAATTTGTAAAGAGCGACCTTGCCGCGCTTACAAAGATAATGGCGGAAGCAAAGCCGATGAGCGGCATATATGCCCCCTTTAGCGCCGCTCAGACCGAGGAATTTTTGCGCGACGTGTGCATAGGCGAGGGCGCCGCCTTTGCCGTACAGAGCAAGGCCGACGGCGGGCTTAAGGGCTGCGTACTTTTAAAACCCGTGGGCGAAAAGATGTTCCGTACAGGCTGGTTCTTTTTAAGCGGTATGGACGAGGAAGAGGTGTACGAGGCGGTTTCTGCCGTTCATACCCACGCATTCACAGAGTGTGCCGCCGTAAAAATTTCCGCTGTCTGCACGGGCGACGACGAGGCCGCTATGGCGAAGAAGCTCGATATGAAGTTTGAGGGCGTGGAGCATGGCGACAATGCCGAGGGCACGCCCGAGGGGCATATATATTCGGTAAAGAGAGGAAACAAATGAAAGTAGGCATTAAAAAGCTCAATAAAGACGCAAAAATACCAGTATACGGCAGCAAATATGCCGCAGGGGCAGACCTGTATGCCTGCCTTGAAGAGCCGCTTGTAATAGCTCCCGGCTGCACGGCGGTTGTGCCTACGGGCGTAGCGCTTGAACTTCCCGTCGGATACGCGGGGCTGATATACGCGCGCAGCGGTCTTGCCACAAAGCAGGGGCTTGCGCCTGCAAATAAAGTGGGCGTTGTCGATTGCGACTACCGCGGCGAGGTGATGGTCGCCCTGTATAACCATTCCGCAGAGGCGCGCACCGTCAATTCCGGCGACCGCATTGCACAGCTTGTAATAACGCCTTATATTACGGCGGACTTTGAAGAGTGCGCAGAGCTTTCCGATACCGAGCGCGGCGCGGGCGGCTTCGGAAGTACGGGCAGCAAGTAATTGCCCTGCGCATATGCCGCAATAAACGGCTTTTTTACTTATTTGAATTTTGTTTAAAAATAAATGCGGCGGCGCGCAGATAAATCTGCGCGCCGCCGCCTTAATACTATTTATTTCCGCTTTGATAACATTTTAAATGTTTTGATTGGGGCGTATATATGCCGCAATTATTGCGCTTTCTGTTCGTCGATGTCAGTGCGTTCTTGGCTCTTTTCGGCTCCTTCCGGTGTCTGCTGATTTTGCGCGGCATTCTGTGCCTCAAGCCGCTTGTATTCCGCAAGCTCGCTCTCCATCTTTGTGATGGTCTTTTTGTATGATTTGTTCCCGAAATAAGCCATAAGGGCGGCGAACACCGCAAGAGCAATCGGGACGAGCGCAATGTATCTGTATGGCGAATCTGCGGGCAGCTTTACAAATAAAACTATGCCCACAATCAGCAGCATGATGGTCATTGCTATAAGTCCCGCCAGGCTTATTGACGCCCTCTGTTTTACCAGTTTTAAAACTCTCTCTGTCTCTTTTTCTGTCTGTTGCATCATTTTCTCCCAATTTTCGCGCTTCAAATGCGCCCGGTTTGTTAATACATTATAACATACATATGAGCTTAAGTCAATACAGCGTAAAATGCTCCTGCCGCCGCGATGCTTCCCATTATTTTGTGGCCGTATTTGAGCTGTCGGTTTATTGCCTACCCACGCGCCTGCGCAATTTTGCGGTTCGTTTGGCTATACTGTTTCAGCTTTTCTGCCATGGAGTGACAGATAAGTATTTTTAATTTTTTGTAAGTTTAAAATAACAAAATGTGTTTAAATTTTTCAGATACTACTTGACAAAATCGTGCCTGAATAGTAAACTAAAAAGGTAAATAAATACTTAAATTGGCGGCGTAGACAGCTATGCGCCGCGGGGAGTAAAAATATATGGCAGAATTTTATGTTGGCATCGATATAGGAGGAATGACCATAAAGGGCATCGTGCTCGATGAACAGGGCCGGGCGCTCTGCGAAGACAGTGCCGTTACCGGTTCAGAAAAGGGCGGCGACGCCATGTGCGACGTCATTGCCGAACTGGTATTCAGTATGCTTTCAAAGAGCGGCGTTAAAAAGGAAGATGCAAAAATAGGCATCGGCTGCCCCGGCGTAATAGACAGCGAGGACGGCGTGCTTGTATTCTCAGGCAACCTCAACCTGCGCGACTTCCCTCTTGCACAGAAGGTTGAAGAGCGCGTAGGCGTGCCCGTAAAAATTACCAACGACGCCAATGCGGCGGCCCTCGGCGAAGCAAAATTCGGCGCAGGCAAGGACTATAAAAACAGCATACTCGTAACTTTAGGCACTGGCGTAGGCGGCGGCATAATAATAGACGGAAAACTGTTCGAAGGTTATAAATCTGCCGGCGCAGAGATTGGACATATGGTTATAGAGCGCCACGGCGACGTCTGCACCTGCGGCAGGCGCGGCTGTTTCGAGGCGTACTGCTCGGCCACGGCGCTTGTAAGGCGCACGCGCAGGCAGATGGAGGATAATCCCCGCTCCGCGATGTGGACAAAGTACACCTCCGATACGGCAAACGGCAAGACGGCGTTCGATTTCTACCACACAGATATAGACGCAAAAGAGGTGGTGGACTGGTATATAAAGTACCTCGCGTGCGGCATAGCAAACCTTGCAAACATCTTCCGTCCCGAAATAATAATGATAGGCGGCGGCGTGAGCGAGCAGGGCGATAACCTCACCGTTCCCCTTCAGACCTATGTAGATAAGGAGCTCTTCGGCGGCACTTCCTATGCGCCCGTCAAAATAGTTAAGGCCTCGCTGGGCAGCAAAGCAGGTGCCTATGGCGCGGCCGCGCTTGTCATGAAGGTTGAATTATGACAAAGGACATCCCGGAAATTTCCCTTCAGCGGCTTCCGGTATATTTAAATTATTTAAAGTCGCTCTCCGACGATGTTAAATATATTTCGTCGGGTGCTATTGCGGCGGCGCTGGGCATGGGCGAAGTGCTCGTGCGCAAAGACCTTGCCTATACAAGCAGCGCGGGCAGGCCAAAGGTGGGCTATGTTCGGGCCGAACTTGTGGCCGCGCTCGAGGAATTTCTCGGCTGTAACATAAAAAAGAATGCCATCCTTGTCGGTGCGGGCGGACTTGGCCGTGCGCTGCTCGCATACGGCGGATTTTCAAACTACGGCATAGAGATTGTCGAGGCCTACGATGCCGACCCCTCAAAGGCAGGCGTGGTAGTAGGCGGCAAAACTATTTATCCTGCTGCCGAAATGGTGAGCAGAATAGCTGACTGCGGCGCAAAGCTTGCAATACTTGCCGTCCCTGCGTCTGCGGCGCAGGCGGTGTGCGACGAGTTGGTTTCGGCGGGCGTAAAGGGCATTTTAAACTTTGCCCCCGTGCAGCTCTGCGCGCCCGAAGACGTGGTTGTGCGCCATATAGATGTGGCTGCAAATATGGCCATACTTTACAGTCTGCTGTAATTGTAAAGGCGCATTTTTCGCAAATTAAATTTAATTAAATGTTTAATACAAAACTACTCAGGGGTATGCGTTCTGAACGGGCGCACACCCTTGTTTTTTAGTTATGCGCATTAATTATGGGGTTGTTTATATGCGGTTATGCTACAGGTATGCAGGTTAAGGGCGCATTTTTTATGCAGTCTACATGTACATTTTTTGTTGAGCAAATACCACTTTAAATTATAATTGCTCCCGCAACAATAATTACTTTATTGTCTGGCGTGCTGTTACTTTATTTTTCTGGCGTGCTACATTTTTAAGCAATACCGGGAAATACATAAGGGTATATACCGCAGAAAGGCGGGAGTAAACAGCGCAAAATAAAATATATTAAAATGTCGGTTTGTGTATATGTATGTCGCATTTATCTTATCTTTGTAGCGTCTTGTTCCAATGCTTGCGGCACTCTACTCACGGTAGAGTTGCCTTTTTATTCAGTAGAGTTTGGTTTTTAAAGCGTAGACGGCGCGCGCGTCTTTTTATAAAAAAATCCGTTGATTTTTCCACGTAAATTTAATAAAATATTTCTGTAAAAAAACTTGATATGCCCTGCCGCTTATATAGTCGCGTTGTGCCGCTGTGCGCTTTTTTGTCTTGTGTTGTCGGGAGCGCATTTGTATGTGTACAGCCGTGCGTTTGCTGTTCTGATAGCGCACGATTTAATTGGTCCGCCGTCGGTATGCAGTTTATCGGCCTGCTGCCCCGCGCTTGGCGCAATGTATGGCAGTACACCTGCTGTTTTGCAAAATGCTGTGCTTTGAGCAGTGTTTAGCAGCGTATATTTTGCAAGGGAGCGGCTTTTTTAAGGGGCAAAAGGAGTAAGTTAAATTATGGCAGATTATAAAATCACTTGTTGTTCCACTGCGGACCTCTCGTCCGAGCACCTTAAAGGGTTGGATTGCGCTTTTGCAAAGTATCACTACATCATAGAGGGCAAGGACTATGCCGACGACCTCTATGCTACCCAGACCCCCGCGCAGTTCTATGCAAAAATAGATGGCGGCGCAATGCCCACCACCTCGCAGGTTACGCCCGAGGAGCTGTGCGAAATGTTCGAGCCAATTCTCGCTGCAGGGTATGACCTTCTTCATATAGAGTTTTCTTCAGGACTTTCTGGCGGTTGGCAGTCGGCTCTGGCCGCGCAGGAGGCAATGGCCAAGAAGTATCCCGAGCGCAAGGTGTACGTGGTGGATTCGCTTGCGGCGTCCTCAGGCTACGGACTGCTTGTAGATAAGGCCTGCGAGCTCAGGAAAGGCGGAATGGGTATAGACGAGCTTAAAAAGTGGATAGAGGATAACAGGCTGCGCCTCAAGCACTGGTTCTTTGCCACCAATCTCCAGCACTTCAAGCGCGGCGGGCGCGTATCCGGCCCCGCGGCCGCTATCGGCACTCTTCTGAATATCTGCCCCGTAATGGATGTAAACAGCCAGGGCAAGCTCATTGTGCGCAGAAAGGCGCTCGGCAAAAAGAAGGCGGTAAAGGATTTGTTCAACACGATGTGTGCGCAGGCAGACGGTAGAACAAACTATTCGGGCAAGTGCTATATCTGCCATTCTATGATGGATACAGAGGCTAATATGCTCAAATCAATGGTGGAGGAGGCCTTCCCCAAACTCAACGGTAAGGTGGAAATCTACCCCATAGGCACGGTTATCGGCTCGCATACCGGCCCCGGCACCGTTGCACTGTTCTTCTTCGGCTCTGAAGACAGAGGCCTTTAATAAATAACTTCTGAATAATTTAAATCAGGCGTTGTTTTAGTTTTGACTGAGGCCGCGGCTTTGCCGCGGCCTTGTTTTGTAACCGCAGATATTGAGGCATTTGTGCTTATAAGACGCAGGTTTTATAGCTGTTTTGCCGCGGCCTCGTATTGTAAATAATTATGAGCGACATTTTTTATAAGCCGTTTGGCCGCGCCCGTTGCGGCCGCCCGTAACGGGCGCGGCTTCCCTCACTCAACCAAATTTTATAATTCGGCCGTACATATGCCGTAAATATTGCGCTTGAATATAAATAAATTGCTTGCAGGTCCGCCGCAAAATTCTTGCGGACTGCCCGAATATGCCGCGTAAATGCTATATTTTCGCTTAAATTTTAAATTTTCTGCGAATAAATTAATTTGATTTAATCAACGGTTAAAATTGACAGTTTCAGCAATATAATATATAATCTAAATAATGCGGATTATAGTGGCTGCGCTATTTTTTGATTACTATGCTTTATGCGCGGCTTGAGATATATAAACGGAGTTTTTTTAAGTGAGTTTGCAAGACGACAAAATGTTACCCGAAGATAAAAATACTTCCGCCATATCTGACGGCCAGAACGGCTTGTCTTTAAAAGGCGGGGCGTCGGACGGCGAGGAAATGGCAGGCTCTTCTTGCGGTGCGGAAAATGCAGACACGACGAAAGGGACTGCTGAAGGTGCGGCAAAAGGAAGTAATCTGCATAAAGAGGAAAATTTGCAGGAGGGCGCTGCCGCAAATACTGTTAGCGAAGTCAGCCGCCCGCCCAAAAAGAAGCACCGCTGGGTATGGAACATTGTGCTCATAGTAATAATCGGCCTCGGCCTTTACAGTCTGTTCGGTATAGCGGGCGAGGTTACCAAGGGCGACGGCCTCACTATTTCTGAGGCCTTAAAGAGCATAAGTCCTACGGGTGTAGTGCTGTTTGTGTGCTGCATACTCGGCGTCATGTTGGCCGACTGCCTTAAATTCTGCGTGGCAAACAAGGTGGTAGTAAATAAAGTTATGCCCGGTATTGCCATAAAAACCAGCTTTTTAGGCAGATTTTACGATGGCATAACGCCCTTTTCTTCCGGCGGCCAGCCTATGCAGATATACTATATGACTACAAAGGGTATAAGCGGCGCACATTCGTCGGCGATAGTGCTCATACGCTATTTCGGCACAATCTTCGCCTTTACCTTCCTCGGCGCGCTTTCAATGATACTGGGCGTATGTTTCGGCGTGCTCGACAATGTGGATGGCAAAACGCTGCTTATGGTGGCGGGCTGGATAGGCCTTGCCGTAAACCTCATTCTGCCCATCTTTATAACCTTTTTTATCTGTTTTCCCGGCCTTGCAAGAAGGTGCACTACATGGTTTATCAATGTGGGCGCAAAGCTGCGTATCGTCAAAAATAAAGAAAAGGTGATGGCAAAGGCGCTCAAAACGGTAGAGGACTTTGTCTCTTCCTTTAAAATAATAATCAAAAAGCCGCTGCTGCTCATTGCCTTCCTGCTGTGCTGTTTTGCAGATAACGCCCTCACATTCTCTGTTCCGTTCTTTGCAATGAAGGCCTTTTCGTGCGATGTAAACAGCCTGTACTTTACAATTTTTTCGCTCAACGCCTTTGCAACATTCGGCGTTTCGTTTATCCCCACGCCAGGCAACTCCGGCGTGGTTGAGGGCATGGGCGTACTCGCCTTTCAGGTGGCGGCGGGCGCAACGCTTGCCTGGTCGGTGCTCTTCTGGCGTTTCGGCGTGTACTATATCTATATTTTCATAGGCATCGGCATAACTGTATTTGACCTTATTTTAAAGAATGTCAGGGGCAGAAGGGCAAAGATAAAGGCCGCGGAACTGTCATCCGTCGGGCCGGAGGGGGCGTTGGTCGGCGCTGCCGCCCAAGGGCATATACCTGCCGACAAAAGCGGGCTATCTGCTGATGGCGCCGGCGCGACTGTATGCGACGATTGCGCCGAGGAGGCCTTAAAGGAGCAGACGTCGGCAGACCTCGCTGAGGCCGATTGCGCCGAAGAGCGTGATGAGCAATCTTAACAGCGCCTGTGCAGTTATCGCTGTACTCAAAGAACTGTCTGGCCGCGAGGTGTAGCTGTAAGCGGGCGCACGGAATGTGCCCGTCAAAATAGAGAACGGTACAGAGATTTTGTGCCGTCTGATGCCGCGTATCCGCGGCGCAAATATAAATTGGGTGGGCAATATGCTCAATCTACCACTTTTCAGGGGAGGGTGGCGCAATGAACGAAAGAGCCAAGCGTGTGTTAATTCTCACCGTCACGGCGGGCAACGGACACAATTCCTGCGCAAAGGCCATGGCCGCACAGCTTAAAGAGTGCGGGGCCGAAGTTAAAATAGTGGACTATTTCACCTCGTGGCATACGCCCTATCAGCGTTGGACGGTGGACGACGGCTACAACCTCGCCTGCACCTACGCGCTTCGCGTCTACAACGCCTGCTATAAGGCGGAAAAACGCCGCCCGCCTCAGCGCAGATACTCGCGCAAAGTGCTGGCGCAGAAGCTTGCGCTGTGTGTAGAGGAGGAGCTCCTTGCTCTTCTGGACGAATTCCGTCCCGATGTTATATACTGCACGCACTTCTATCCCGCAGTGGCAATAGGCGATGCGCGCCTGGTAACAGATATACCTGCAAAGCTCTACCTCACCACTTTCGACTATACTCTCTGCCCCTACTGGGACGGGGCCATAGGCGTGGACTATATCAACCTCGCCACGCCCGATTTTGTGGACGAGTGTTTAAGGCTCGGCTACCGCAGGGAGCAGTTTCTGTACTGCGGCATACCCGTGGCGGCAAAGTTCAGCGAGGAGATTGAAAAGCCCGCGGCACGCCGCGAGCTGGGCATTGCGGAAGATATGTTCACCGTAATGGTGATGTTCGGCGGCGGTCAATGGAGCGGCGGCTATAAAATTTTCCGTCAGGTGCTCGCCGCTGTCGAGGGCGCGCCCGCGCCCGTTCAGATAATAATGATAAACGGCCGCAACAAGAAGGATAAGGACAGGATAGACCGACTTCTGGACAATGGTATGTACAGGGGACACAGGATTGTCAACGTCGGCTTTACGGACAGGATTGAGCTGTATATGTCGGCCTCTGATGTAATAGTAACCAAGCTCGGCGGCACAAGCGCGACGGAGTGCATAAACAAACTTCTGCCCATCGTCGCCGCGGAAAAGCTGTTGCCCCAGCAGGAGGCGGACAACGCCGTCTACCTGCGTGCACGCGGCGCGGCGCTTACATACAGAAACACCGCACAGCTCAGCGCCCACCTTCTGCATCTTATGACGGACGATAAATTCCGCGAGGGGATAAAGGAGGCCCAGCGCGCTCTGCGCCTCGGCGGGATAAAGGAGCTAGCAGAGCACATACTCTCGCAGCCGTATGCAGAGTACAGCGGACCAATCCTCACAAAGGTAATTAAAAAGCGCATATATGCGGCCATGGACGAGCGCGACCGCCTTGCCCGCCGCAGTCTTAAAGGCGGGGACAGCGGCAGCGTGGACTGAAAATTCTGATGCGCCTAATGTGCGGCTATGTTCCGTTCGGTTGTGTTGAAAAGCTTAAAAATGCAACACGGCGGCCTTTTTTCAAGTCGTTGCCGTTGCGTTTAATTTGATTTTACTTTTAACTAAGGTGGGGCGCGCAGCTTGAGCTGCGCGCCCCCTTCAGTACACTCAATTTCCCTGTAATACAATGCAAAAACGCCCCTATTCCGCTAAAAATGTATATTGACTTTTGTCTGTGCGTATGGTAAAATTTAGTATATGAAGGACGGCTGTTTCAGGGCAGAAACAATCTTCGTTAAACCGCACATATACCCGTGTTTACGGCATATCTTTGTGCGGAGTAATGGTTGCCGCGCGGAGCAAAATCCTCATTTTGTAAAGTTGCCCGCACCGCGCTCTTCCGCGTTGCGGGGCGTTTGCACCGCGTGCTCTGCACGATATCCGTGCTGTAAAATTATTCGCATTAAAAAAAGTGATGCGGAACGGCCGCTTTCCTCCTTTCTACGGCTCACTTAAAGGACATTTTTATGATAAACAGAATGGCGCTTTTCAGCGATGAAACGGAGTGTTTCCGCACCCCGTACGAACCCGTCAAGGGCGACCTGGTAACCATTGCTCTGCGTACGCTCGCAGACGATGTAAATCACGCATATATCGTACTCAACGGCATAAAAAAAGAGATGACCAAGGCCCGCACGGACGGCACTTTCGACTACTATTCAATAAAACTCACCTGCACGGACGACCCCGTAAGCTACTACTTCGTGCTGTATGACGACGACGATAAGGTCTGCTACAACAAGATAGGCTGGGCGGAAAACAATCAGTCAGAGTACAACTTTTCTTTTATACCCGGTTTCAAAGTGCCCGACTGGGCAAAGGGCGCAGTTGTCTACCAGATTTTCGTGGACAGATTTTGCAACGGTAACCCTTCAAACGATGTGGAAAACAACGAGTATTACTACACGGGCTCGCACAGCCGCAAAATAACCTACTGGGGCAAGTACCCCGATAAGCTCGATGTGAGCAACTTTTACGGCGGCGATTTGCAGGGCGTTTTAAAAAAGCTGGACTATCTTCAGGATCTGGGCGTGGAGGCAATATACTTCAATCCCATATTCGTTTCGCCCTCCAACCACAAGTACGATACTCAGGACTACGACCACATAGACCCGCATCTTGCAGTAATAATCGAGGACGAGCCGCACGCCATGGCCGACTGGGAAAAGCATAACGGCTTTGCGCGCAGGTATATAAAGCGCGTCACCTCGCAGAAGAACCTCGAAAAGAGCAACGCGTTCTTTGCCGAACTCGTCAAAGAGGTACACCGCCGCGGAATGAAGATAATCATAGACGGCGTTTTCAATCACTGCGGTTCATTCAACAAGTGGATGGACAGGGAGGGCATATACCTCGATAAAGAGGGTTATGAAGACGGCGCGTACCAGTCGGTGCTCAGCCCCTACCGCAGTTATTTCCGCTTCAATCACCCCAACGAAAACTATTCCGATTATGAGGGCTGGTGGGGATTTGAAACGCTGCCCAAACTCAACTACGAAGATTCGCCCGAGCTTGTGGAAAACATAATGAAGATAGGCGAAAAGTGGGTTTCACCGCCATATAATGTGGACGGCTGGAGGCTGGATGTGGCGGCAGACCTCGGTCACTCGCCTCAGATGAACCACTGGTTCTGGGAAAAATTCCGCAAAAGAGTGCGCAAGGCCAACCCCGAGGCGTTCATCTTTGCAGAGCACTACGGCGATCCCGCACCCTGGTTTAATGGCAGGCAGTGGGACACGGTAATGAATTACGACGCGTTCATGGAGCCGGTGACCTGGTTTCTGACGGGTATGGAAAAGCACAGCGACAACCGCGACGACAGACTGCTCGGCGACGGCATCTACTTTTTCGACAGTATGTTCCGCAACATGTCGCGCTTCCCGCGCCCCTCGCTCGATTCGGCGCTCAATCAGCTCTCCAATCACGACCATTCCCGCTTTCTCACGCGTACCAACCGCACTGTCGGCAGGGTGGAGAGTATGGGCGCAGAGGCCGCTTCTTACGGCATAGATAAGCGCGTGTTTATGCTCGGCGTCACCATTCAGATGACCTGGCCGGGCTCACCTGGCATATATTACGCCGACGAGGCAGGGCAGGTGGGCTGGACGGACCCCGATTCCCGCCGCACCTATCCGTGGGGGAACGAGGATAAATCGCTGATAAAGTTCCATAAAAAACTCATAGCAGTGCGCAAAAAGGTGCATTGCCTTAAAAAGGGTTCGCTCAAAAAACTGGATGCGGGCCACGGATATATAGTCTATGCGCGCTTCGACTACGAAGATTGCGCGGTTACCATTGTCAATATGCGCGACGAAGAGCTCAAGCTCAGCGTTCCCGTGTGGGAGTCGGGCGTGCAGACGGGCGGCAAGATGAAGGTGGAGGTTTCTTCCTCTCACGAGCCGTTCGAGGGCGATGAATACAAGGTCAAGTACGGCAGATTGCTCATAGCTCTGCCTGCAAAGTCCTCCTGTGTGTTAAGCTGCAAGTTCGGCAAAAACGGACACGGCAACCAGCAGATAAGTATGTTCCTCACCTGAAAAGGCGGCGCAAAAATTTAATTGCCCTGCATATATGCCGCAAATACAAAAAAACGGGCGGCAATAGCTGTGCATTGTAAGTGCCGTAAATATCGGGAACACGAACGGCGAAAGCTGCGTGTTAAAGTTACAGGCGGGCGCGCTGTAAAAGCGCCGCCCTTCAAATATAAAACAGCATCTAGAATGCGAAGAGAGGGAAAATGGTTAAGAGGTTTTTCACTGATTTAGACAGGTATTATTTTCACCACGGCGTCCATTACGAGCTTTATAACAAGATGGGCGCGCACATAGTCGAAGAAAACGGCGTGCGCGGCGTACATTTTGTACTCTGGGCGCCCTCTGCGCGCGCGGTGTGCGTCGTATCTGACGGAAACGGCTGGACGCCCTGGCGCGACGTCATGGAAAAGGTGGACGACTGCATATGGGAGTTGTTCGTGCCCGGCATGTGCGAAGGCGTAAAGTATAAATACCTCATAGTCCGTGCGGACGGTTCAGAGGTAATGAAGGCCGACCCCTATGCCTACGCTTCCGAACTGCGCCCCGCAAACGCGTCGGTTGTTGCCGACCTTGCAAAATACAAGTGGGGCGACGAAGAGTGGCTCGCCCAGAAAAAGCAGGAAAACTTCCTTGAAAAGCCCATGGCCGTCTACGAAGTGCACCTCGGCAGCTGGAAAAAGGACTGGGAAAAGTGGTGGGACGAGGATAAATTCCTCGATTACCGGCGCCTCGCGCACGAGCTGTGCGAGTATGTAAAGTGGATGGGCTATACGCATATAGAAGTAATGGGCATATGCGAATACCCCTTCGATGGTTCGTGGGGCTACCAGGTGACGGGCTATTTCTCGCCCACGGCGCGCTACGGCAAGCCCGAAGACTTTATGTACTTCGTCGACTATATGCACAAAAACGGCATAGGCGTCATTCTCGACTGGGTTCCCGCGCACTTCCCGCGCGACGAATTCGGCCTTGACTGGTTCGACGGCACTCCGCTCTACGAATATGCCGACCCCCTGCGTGCCGATTACCCCCAGTGGGGCACCAAGGCATTCGATCTGGGCAAGCCTGAAGTTTCCAACTTCCTCATAGCCTCCGCATTCTTCTGGGTAAACGTCTACCACGTCGACGCGCTGCGCGCCGATGCCGTGGCGGCAATGCTCTATAACAGTTTCGGCAGGGAAAAGTGGCGTCCCAACAAGTACGGCACCGACTTCAATATGGAGAGCTTTGAGTTTTTCCGCCACCTAAACACCGTGCTCCGCCAGCGCACTCCCGCCTTTATAATCGCGGAGGACAGCTCGATAGTTTCGGGCGTGACCGCGCCTGCAAAGGACGAGGGACTTGGCTTCGGCCTCAAGTGGGATATGGGCTGGATGAACGATACAATCCGCTACTATAACGAAGACCCTGTGTTCCGCCGCTATAAACACTACCTTATGACGAATACATTTGACTATGTGTTCCTCGAAAATTACATACTCGTGCTGTCGCACGACGAAGTGGTGCACGGCAAGGGCTCAATGTTCAATAAAATGGCGGGCAGCCATCAGGACAAGTTTGGCGCGCTTAAGACGGCGTACACAATGATGATGGGTCACCCCGGCAAAAAACTGCTGTTCATGGGTCAGGACTTCGGCCAGGAGGCGGAATGGGACTATAAGGGCTCGCTGCAGTGGCAGCTATGCGACGACCCCGGCCACCGCGATATACTCGAATGTTACCGCAAGCTGTTGCACTTATACACATCTCACGCCGTGCTCTATAACGACGCAGGCAAGGAAAATGTGTTCGAGTGGATAAACAACGCCGACTATATGCGCAACATATTCAGCTTTATAAGGCGCAACCCCTGGAACTATAACGACGCGCTTGTGTTCGTATGCAACTTTGCGCCCGTGTTCCGTGACCCCATAGAGATAGGCGTGCCCGTATCGGGCGAATATGTAAAGGTGTTCTCTACCTATGCCGACGAGGGCGAGTACTCGATTGAGGCGGCAGAGGAGGAGTGCGACGGCAGGCCGTATCGCCTTGTAATAAAGCTTCGCCCCTACGAATCGCTTATTTTTGCCGTACCCTATCACGAAAGCACGGCTGAAGAGATGGAGGCGGAGCGCAAGGCCCGCGCCCGTGCCAGAAAAGAGCACGAAGACGCTATAAGCGATAACAAGCACGTTCCCAAAGTGCCCGCACCCGGACAGGTGGGACCGGTTAAGGGCGTAAAGGAAAAGTCGGCAAAAACTTCGGCAAAAATCAAGATTGCCAAGGCTGTAAAGACGCGCCGCTGCCGCCGCGCAGGAAGAACCCGAATAATCGGGGCATATATGCGGGTGTTTTAAAAGATATCCGTTTACTTCGGCAAATTATAATAATAAATAAAGCAAAGCGCCTGCGGCAGAATGCCGCAGGCGCTTTGCTTTAAATATATGGGGATATACTGTGGTCGTTATCTGACGCCCCTGACCTTAGATGCAGGGCGTAATTATTGAAGGGGCTACGCCCTGCCTGGCTAAAAAATTACTTCTCTGAAATTTCAAGGTAGGTTTCGGGGTCGACTGCCTCGCCGTTCAAGAATACCTCAAAGTGGAGGTGCGCGCCGTCCTTATACTCCTGACCCATAGCCTCGGCAACGGTTGCGATGACGTCGCCCTTTTCCACCGTTTCGCCCACTTCAAGGCCGTCGGCGGCCTCAACAAAGGTGTAAACTGTCTTAAGTCCGTTCTCGTGCGCAAGCGTTATGGTGGTGCCCATAAGCAGAGGGTCGGTGGTTATGCTCTCCACTGTGCCGTCAAGCGCGGCATAAACTTCGTCGCCAGCCTCGCCTGCAAAGTCTATACCCGTGTGAAGGTAATACTTGTCAAGCGTGGTGTTGTGGTAAAAGCCGTAGCTGTTGAGTGCGTTGGCCTCGCTCACGGGAATAAGGAAGGTGGTGTCGCCGTCTGTGTCGGTTGCGTCGCCGCCGTCGTCAGGGTTATCCGTGCCGTCGTCGTCTGTCTGGTCGTTGCCGCCGTCAACGGTCATATCGTTCCCGCCGAGCGTGAGCGAAAGGGTAACCGCAACGGCCACCGCTGCAATTATAAGTATGCACGCGCCCAGTATCAGATAGTAGGTGAGCAGTTTCTTGTTTTTAGGTTTCTGTTCCTGATCTTTCATATTTTGTATCTCCTTTTATGTAGCACGCCGTGCGCAAAAGCTTTTTTCCGCCGTGCAAACAGTTTATTGCCCGCCCCGCGCCTTCTTATACATACTTTTTAAAAATTTTTTTGCCTGAAACTTTTGCAGTGCCGACTGCATTTTCAAAAATACGGCAAGCCGTGGCGCATAGTGGCAGAAGCAGAACTAAGTTGGCGGGGTGTGGTTTACAGCGGCAGGGCAAAGCGCACAGTGGTGGGCGCAGTCGGCAGGGTGTGGCGCAGGGAAATGGTTCAATACCCGCCGAATATAATCGGCGAGCCGACCTTGACGCCCTCATCCTTTATACATACGTGCAGGTTTATCTCGTGGCCGTAAAGCTCTGTTGAGTAGGGCAGGTCTGCCGAACAATACAGATTTAAGCTGTCTTCAAGCTGTTCGGTAAATATTACCTCTGCGCCCAGCTCTTCCAAAAATTTCTGCACGTCGAGCGTGCTGTAAAAGGTGCTTTCGCCGTTTACGTCTTTAAGCGCAAGTTTTTTAAGGGCGGCGTTGTCGTGCACCGTCACCTCGCGGCAGTTGGCAGAGGTGTTTCCGCAAAAAAATGTATAGCTTTCGCCCTCTTCAAAGGCAAGCGGGCTGTTAAAAATCCAGAATGCCGCCGCGCAGACAAATGCGCAGAGTATAAGCGCGGCCGTCTTAAAAAATCGCATAAAAAAATCCCCTCAACAAAAGTTAAGGGAATTATTGCCTTATAAATTTATTTTAATCACTCTTTCACATATTTTCTCTGAACCCTGCGCGGGCGCAAAGTTGCGCTCCGCAGATATTTTATGCCGCGAGGAGTGCAGCCCTTTTAATATTGCGCCGCGCGTGCAATATGTTTCCGTGCAAAATTTGTGTTTTATTTTGCAGGCGCATATTTTTTGGCCGCGCCGCTAAAATACTGCTTTGGTTTGGTCTGTGCGGAAACTATTTTTGCCGCGGATAGCTTATTTGCAGCCGCCGCAGGTGGCGCAGTGGCCGCTGCAATGTTTGGGGCGCGTACCCGTAGCCGAATACATCTGACCGCTGTAATCTCTTTCGGCGGCAGTTCCGCAGGTCGGGCAGACGACCTGTTCGTCAAATTTTTTAACAAGTTCCTCAAACTTCTTCCCGCAGGAAGGGCACTTGTATTGCAGTATCGGCATAACTATTTCTTATCCTTATCCTTTCTTCTTCTTGTGCGTCTTGTGCGCTTTACCGTTCCGCCCGAGCGCATAAATTTGCCCAGAACCACGCCTACGCCCACCGTAAGAACGAGCGTTGCGGCAATTATTATCCAGAACCACGCCATAGAGTTGTTGTCTGCACTTATCTGACCGGGTACAACTACGTTCATTCCCCAGAACCCTGCTATCATAGTAGGTATGGCGAGCAGAACGGTTATAATGGTCAGCTTTTTCATATTGTTGTTGGCGTTGTTGGAAATCATAGAGCCGTACGCGTCCATGGTAACGGTTAAAATATCCTTATAGATATTGCACATTTCCATGGCCTGCTTGCTCTCTATGGCGACGTCGTCGTACAAATCCTGGTAGTCCTCGCGCGTGGTTACGGCCTCCGCCTTGGAAAGTTTTTCCTGTACGCTGTAATTTGAATTGAGGGAGGTGGAGATATATACCAGCGAGTTTTCAAGGTCGAGCAGCTGAGCTATTTCCTCGTTTTTCATGGTCTTGCCGAGTTCTGCCTGAACGCGGCGCGACTTTCTGTCTATCTGAGTAAGTATATTAAGGAAGCGCTTTGCATTGCCCAGCATAAAGTTGAGCGTGAAAAGCACGGGTTTTTCCGTCATAACGCGCTGTCTGCCCGTAATAAAGTCCTTTAAAACGGGGTTGCCTTTCAGACATACGGTAACTACGCACTTTGTGTTGTAGATTACCGCAAGGGGCAGGGTGGAGTAAACGTCGCCGCTTTCGCCATCCTCTATGACGGGGCAGTCGAGTATGAACATATAGTTGCCGTCGTCAATTTCTGAACGCGCGCGTTCCTGATCGTCCAGCGCCGAGGCAAGCATGTCTTCAGATATGCCTGAAAGGGCTGCCACGTCCTCCATCTCGTCGTCGGTGGGGTTTATCATGTCTACCCAGCACAGCGGCTCGAATTTTTCAAGCTGTCTGAGCGGGTGTTTTTCCGATGTGCAGAAAAATTGTACCATTTGCTTTTACCGCCTTAAATTTAGTAAAAAAAACGCACGGGGATAAAACCCGTGCCGGCTTAAAAGCTTACGGTGCGGAAATTATCCCTCTTTATTTGTTTGTGCCTTTGCGGCCTTTTTTACAGCCACAACTGTAATATGGGTCCATAATAATCTCCGTCCGCGCGGAAAAATTGGCGTTAATTGTGCGCAGTGCAAAGTCCGTCCGGATTTTTTTGCAACACAAAAAAGCCGCTCCGTTTTCGCGGTACGCATTTATTATAATGCATTATATTCTTTTTGGCAAGCAATCGGTGTAAAAAAATTTGCCCGCTTTTTTCAGGCAAATTTTTGGGCTTTAAGTATGTTGTACGGCTATTTTTTCGCTCTGCGTTTTTTGCCGCGCGGCGCGTATTTATTTAGCGTTGGCGCGCAAAGAAAGGTTCGGGCGGTACTTTGATGTTTTGCGGCAGCCGCCGCGCGCATACTGGCGCACGGCGGCTGCCGTTTTAAAATACATTATTTTAAGAGGCGACTATATCACCACTTTGCCCTCGGTAAAGCTTTCAAAAAAACCGTCGGTATCCACGCCCGTGCCGCGGAAGGCGGCCATAAGGTCCTCGGGCGAGGCTATCTTTCCGCAACTTGCTTTAAAGTAGTCTTTCAGTCCCTCAAAAAAGCGCTCGTCGCCCAGCGACTGGCGTAGCATATCAAACATTATCACACCCTTGTTGTAGGCAATGTTCACATACTCGTAGTCGCTTACAAAGTCTTTGAGGTGTCTGTTCATAGTGGTGTCCGCGTTGCCGAAAATCTGGTTATATACGGTATAGTATGCCCTGTACGAC
>ERZ1643249.809-NODE-809-length-33368-cov-6.603188_pt1 | contig 33368 bp, 29 predicted proteins | sample MGYA00579263_ERZ1643249 | MGnify/ENA primary metagenome ERZ1643249 (study PRJEB29033, sample SAMEA4952264) | chicken gut metagenome | biome: Broiler Chicken; feature: Gastrointestinal Tract; material: Caecum | place: Ireland | collected 2018 | study: Broiler...
AAATTTTACGGCAAATCGCGCACTCGTCACTTTGTTCCTCGCACACAATTTGCCGTAAAATTTTCCTGTCGGTGTCGCCGTCGTCGGCGCATGTCCGCCGACGGCGACGAATTTTATACTTTTTCGCCAGTCTGAAGCCCCGGCCGTTGGCCGGGGCTTCCCTTGTTTTTACTGTTTCTGCCTTGCTGCTGCGCCGCCGCGGGGCGGGCGCTTACTGCTTTTGCCGGTACAGCTCCACGATGTGCAGCAGGATCTCCACCATCTGGTCCAGCTTTTCGACGGTGGCGCACTCCAGCGGGCCATGGCAGTTGAAGCCGCCGGTGCCCAGGTTGGGGCAGGGCAGCCCCTTAAAGCTGAGCATCGCGCCGTCGGTGCCGCCGCGGATGGGCACGTTGGCCGGCTCCAGCCCCACCGCCGCAATGGCCTTGCGGGCGTTTTCCACCAGGTGGAAGTGGGGCTCGATCTTTTCGATCATGTTGTAGTAGCTGTCCTTCAGGTCCAGCTCGACGGTGCCTTCGCCGTATTTGTCGTTGAGGCGGGCGGCAATGTGGGCCAGTTCCCGCTTGCGGTCGTTGAAGCGGGCGGGATCGTGGTCGCGGACGATATAGCCCAGCCTGGCGGTGGTCACGTCGCCCGCCATGCTGGTCAGGTGGTAAAAGCCCTCGTAGCCCTCGGTGTGTTCGGGGCGGTCGAAGGCGGGCAGCGCGGCGTGGAACTCGTGGGCGATGTTCATGGCGTTTTTCATGGCGTTTTTGGCCGAGCCGGGATGCACCGACAGACCATGCACCGTCACCACCGCCGCGGCGGCGTTGAAGTTCTCGTAGTTGATCTCGTTGACGTCGCCGCCGTCCACCGTGTAAGCAAAGTCGGCGCCGAAGCCCGCCACGTCGAACAGGTCCGCGCCCTGGCCCACCTCCTCGTCGGGGGTAAAGCCGATGCAGATCTTGCCGTGGGGGCGGTTTTCGGCCAGCAGGCGCTCGGCCATGGTGACGATCTCGGCAATGCCCGCCTTGTCGTCGGCGCCCAGCAGCGTGGCGCCGTCGGTGGTAATGAGGGTCTGGCCCTTCAGCCCGGCCAGAAACGGGAACTCGGCCGCGCGGATGACCGCGCCGGTGGCGGGCAGCGTCACGTCGCCGCCGTCGTAGTTTTCGTGCAGGACGGGGTTGACGTTCTCGCCGGGGGCGTCGTCGGTGGTGTCCATGTGGGAGATAAAGCCGATGGCCGGGGCGTCCTCGCAGCCGGGGGTGGCGGGGATGGCGGCGTAGACGTAGCAGTGCTCGTCCACGCGGGCGTCGGCCAGGCCCAGGGCTTTCAGCTCCTCCACCAGCTGGTTGGCCAGGTCAAACTGGCGCAGCGTGGTGGGGTGGCTGGGGCTGGTGGGGTCGGAGGTGGTATGCACCTTCACATACCGCAGAAAGCGTTCGTAAGCGCGCATGGTGGCAACTTCCTTTCTCTGTATCCATAGTATGGCATGGCATTGGCGCGACAGGACACGCGCCGGGCATGCCGCGGGCTTCTGTCTTGTATTCTAGCACAAACGCCCCGGTTTTCCAACCGCCGGGGCGGCGGCGCGGGGCCAATGGCCCCCGCCTGCCGGTTTTGGCGCGAATTTCAGCAAAATCGGGCGGATGCGTCGGGGGCAAGGCTTTTCTTTCGGCGGTATTTATGATAGAATGGTTAAGATTAGATGAAATGGGGATGTGTGCCCGGCGCCGGAACGCCCCGCCGCGGCGCGCCCTGCCCCTGGGAGGCTGTTATGGCAGATACGATTTTCCACGACAAGACATTGCTCATCACCGGCGGCACCGGCAGCTTCGGCCACACGGTGCTCAAGCATTTTCTGACCACCGACATCGGCGAGATCCGCATCTTCTCCCGCGATGAGAAGAAGCAGGACGACATGCGCCACGAGCTGCAGGCCAACTATCCGGAGTATTACCAGAAGGTCAAATTCTATATCGGCGACGTGCGCAACATCCAAAGCCTGCGGGACGTGATGCCCGGCGTGGACTACATCTTCCACGCGGCGGCGCTGAAGCAGGTGCCTTCCTGCGAGTTCTTCCCCATGGAGGCGGTGCGCACCAACATCGAGGGCACCGACAACATGCTGCACGCGGCCATCGAGGCCAACGTCAAGCGGGTGGTCTGCCTGTCCACCGACAAGGCCGCCTACCCCATCAACGCCATGGGCATCTCCAAGGCGATGATGGAGCACGTCATCACCGCCAACGCCCGCGTGTCCGCCCAGCGGGGCGGGCCGGTCATCTGCTGCACCCGGTACGGCAACGTCATGTGCAGCCGCGGCTCGGTGATCCCGCTGTTTGTGGAGCAGATCAAGGCCGGCAACCCCATCACCATCACCGACCCCAACATGACCCGCTTTTTGATGAACCTGGACGAGGCGGTGGACCTGGTCATGTTCGCCTTTGAGCACGCCAACCCCGGCGACCTGTTCATCCAGAAGTCGGACGCCTCCACCATCGGCGACCTGGCCAAGGCGGTGCAGACGCTGTTTGGCGACACCGGCACCCGCATCATCGGCACCCGCCACGGCGAAAAGCTGTACGAGACGCTGATGACCAAGGAGGAGCGCACCCGCAGCGAGGACATGGGCGGCTATTTCCGCGTCGCTGCCGACAACCGCGACCTGAACTACGACAAATACTTTATCAAGGGCCAGGTACACACCCAGGCGGACGAGGACTACACCAGCCACAACACCCGCCGCCTGAACGTAGCCGAGACCATCGAGAAGATCATGACCACCGATTATATCAAGGAGGAGCTGGCCAAAGCCGGCAAGTAAGCCATGGCACTGACGAAAGACAGCCCCATCCTGATCACCGGCGCGGGCGGCTTTGTGGGCAAAAACCTGGCAGCCGAGCTGACGGCGAGGGGCTACACTTCCCTGCTCTGCTTTGAAAAGGACGACACGCCGGAAACGCTGGCAGGCTACTGCCAAAAGGCCGCCTTTGTGGTGCACCTGGCCGGCGTCAACCGGCCCAAAGACCCCGGCGAATTTTACGCCGGCAATTCCGGCCTGACCGACCTGCTGCTGGCCGACCTGGAAGCCGCCGGCAACGCCTGCCCGGTGCTGGTGACTTCCAGCGTGCAGGCCGCGCTGGATAACGATTACGGCAAATCGAAGCTGCAGGCCGAGGAGGCCATTTTTGCCCACGGGCAGCGCACCGGCGCGCCGGTGTATGTCTTCCGCATGGAGGGGGTGTTCGGCAAATGGTGCCGCCCCAACTACAACAGCGTGGTGGCAACCTTCTGCCACAACATCGCCCGCGGGCTGCCCATCCAGGTGCGCGACCCGGACTTTGCGCTGCCGCTGGTCTACATTGACGACGTGGTGGCTTGCATTCTGGACGCGATGGAACGGGGCGAGGCCGTGCGCGACAGCGAAAACCGCTGCCGCATCCACCCGGTGCATACCGTGACGCTGGGGCAGCTGGCCGGGACCATCCAGAACTTTGCCAAAGCCCGCGGCGGCGCGGCCGCCAGGGCGCTGGGCGCCGACGGCCTGCCCACGCTGGCCGTGCCGGAGCTGGCGGCGGGCAGCTTTGAGAAAAAGCTCTACTCCACCTATCTGTCCTACCTGCCGGCGGACGAATTTGCCTACGACCTGAACATGCACTGCGACGCCCGCGGCAGCTTTACCGAGTTTTTGCGCACGCCGGAGCGGGGGCAGGTCAGCGTGAACATCTCCAAGCCCGGCATCGTCAAGGGCAACCACTGGCACCACACCAAGAACGAGAAGTTTTTGGTGGTGAAAGGCGAGGGGGTCATCCGCTTCCGGCAGATCTTCTCGGACGAGGTGATCGAGTACCATGTCAGCGGCGAAAAGCTGCAGGTGGTGGACATCCCCTGCGGCTACACCCACAACATCGAGAATGTGGGCGAGGGCGACATGGTGACGGTGATGTGGGCAAACGAGCCCTTTGACCCCGAACACCCGGACACCTACGCGATGCAGGTGTGACTTATCTGTTTACCGCAGTGTGGAATGGGGGGGCTTTTCCTGTGCTTCGAATCGTTCTATACCAAAAGCTGATGGCGCTGCTGCTGTCAGGCCCGGCCGCGATGGCCGGTGAGATTCTGTGTCTGCTGGGGTTGATTTGGTGTTTTTCTCCCGCTCCCCTGCCGTTTGCACTGGTGGTTCTGCTCTCCGGATGCGGCTTGCTCGTTCTGGCAGGGTACAGTTTGCATCGCGACCGTGTTCTGGTGCAAAACGGATACTCTGTGACCGGCTATGCGGTTACGGTCAAGCGGAGCATGACCAAAATCAATTTGGGAATGTCTACATTGGAGCCGTCAATCCACCCGTATCGCATTACCTATCGCTATACCGTGGACGGCATAGAGTATCACGGGCGCAGCCGTCTGCTTTGGGTGCCGCCCACATTGCCGGAGAACCGGCACATTCCGGTTTATCTCGACCCGAAAAAGCCTGCGCGTTCCGCTCTTGATTTTCCGATTGTCTGAGGGGCGGGCGAACAGAGGCGCAGAGGAAAGATTGGGCGCGGCTGTCACGACCTGTTCTTTTTGCCTGCCCCAGTTGGCGCTGCGGGGCCGACTAGCCGCATATCCATTTTATAGAACCCAAGAAAAGGATTGTTGCAGTGTGAACAAGTTAAAGCTTATGACCGTCATCGGCACCCGGCCGGAGATCATCCGGCTGTCGGCCGTCATCAAAAAGTGCGACAAGTATTTTGACCAGATCCTGGTCCACACGGGGCAGAACTATGATTATACCCTGAACCAGATCTTTTTTGAGGACCTGGGCCTGCGCGCGCCGGATTTTTACCTGGACGCGGTGGGCAAGGACCTGGGCGAGACCATCGGCAACATCATTGCCAAATCCTATGCGCTGATGGCGGAGCAGAAGCCCGACGCGCTGCTGATCTTGGGCGACACCAACAGCTGCCTGTGCGCCATCGGGGCCAAGCGGCTGCACATCCCCATCTTCCACATGGAGGCCGGCAACCGCTGCTTTGACGAGTGCCTGCCGGAGGAGACCAACCGCCGCATCGTCGACCACATTGCCGACGTGAACATGTGCTATTCCGAGCATGCCCGCCGCTACCTGAACGCCGAGGGCACCGCCAAAGAGCGGACCTTCGTCACCGGCAGTCCCATGGCGGAGGTGCTGCACGCCAACCTGGAAAAGATCGAAGCCTCCGACGTATTGGAACGACTGGGCCTGAACCCCCGCAAGTACATGCTGCTCTCGGCGCACCGCGAGGAGAACATCGACACCGAGAAAAACTTCCTCGACCTGTTCACCTCCATCAACCATCTGGCGGAAGCCTACGACATGCCCATTTTGTACTCCTGCCATCCCCGCAGCCGCAAGCGGCTGGAGGCGATGAACTTCCGGCTGGACCCCCGCGTCAAACTGCACGAGCCGCTGGGCTTCCATGACTACAACCACTTGCAGATGAACGCCTTCTGCGTGGTGAGCGATTCGGGCACGCTGCCGGAGGAGTCGAGTTTCTTTTTGAGCGTGGGGCACCCCTTCCCCGCCGTCTGCATCCGCACCTCCACCGAGCGGCCGGAAGCCCTGGACAAGGGCTGCTTTGTGCTGGCCGGCATCGCTGAGGGCGGCGTGGAGCAGGCGGTGGCCACCGCCGTGGCCATGCGCCAAAACGGCGACGACGGCATCCCGGTGCCCTATTACACCGAGGATGTCTCCAACAAAGTGGTCAAGATCATCCAGAGCTACACCGGCGTGGTCAACAAGATGGTGTGGCGCAAGGGCTGACGCCCTGCACGGGCGGGATTTTCCGCCCCGCGCCTCTGCGGGCGGCAAAAACAAACGATACAACAAAAAAGTTCCGGCGTGTGACTGCTGCGCCAGGGAAAGGACATTGCCTGTATGCGCAAACGGATTCTGGTGGTGACACAGCATTTCTGGCCGGAAAATTTCCGCATCAACGATATTGTGGAGGGCTTCCTCGACGACGGCATCGAGGTGGACGTGCTGTGCGGCCTGCCCAACTACCCCAAGGGGGAATGGTTCGACGGCTACGACAGCCACGGCCCCTTTGAGGAGCATTACCGCACCGCAAACGTCTACCGCTGCAAAGAGATCCCCCGCAAGGGCAACACCGCGGTGCGCATCTTTTTGAACTATGTCAGCTGGCCGTGGAACGCCCGGTGGGCGATTTCCCGGCTGCCGGGCGGCTACGACGCGGTGTTCTGCTTTAACACCAGCCCGGTTTTGATGTGCTGGCCGGCGGTGGTCTATGCCGAAAAGCATCATATCCCCTGCGTCAACTATGTGCTGGACATCTGGCCGGAAAACCTGTACAGCGTGCTGCCGGTGAAAAACCAATTTCTGCGGGGCACGGCGCAGAAAGTCAGCGACTGGCTCTACCGCCGGTGCGACAAACTGATCGCCATGAGCGCGCCGCTGCAAGAGCGGCTGTGCCGGCGCACCGGCAAGCCGCCGGAGCAGGTAACGGTCATCCCCCAGTACTGCGAGGATTTTTACGCCATCCCCTGCCCCGACGCCGGCCTGGCCGAGCGGTTCGGCGGGCGGTTCAACCTGGTGTTCACCGGCACCTTTACCCCGGCGCAAAGCCTGGACACCGTCATCCGCGCGGTGGCAAAGGCGCGGGCCGCCGGGGCGGACAGGCTGCACCTGCTGTTGGTGGGCGACGGCATGAGCCGCGCCGGCCTGGAAACGCTGGTGCAGGAGCTGAACGCCGGGGACTATGTGACCTTTTACGGCAGCGTGCCGGCCAGGGAGGTGCCCCGGTTCACCACGCTGGCGGACGCGCTTTTGATCTCGCTGTCCGACACGCCCGATCTGGGGCTGACGGTGCCGGCCAAGCTGGCCAGCTATATGGCCGCCGGCAAGCCGGTGGTGGCCAGCATGGACGGCGCCGGTGCCGACGCGGTGCGGGCCGCCGGCTGCGGCATGGTGTCCCCCGCCTGCGACGTGGACGCCCTGGCGGACAACCTGGTGCAGCTGTGCCGGATGTCCTCCGACCGCCGGGCCGAGCTGGGCCGCTGCGCCAAGGTCTATTATCTGGAAAACTACCGCCGCAGCCTGCTTTTGAAAAAGCTGGAGGCGTTCCTTTTGCCGGACGGCCGGGGCTGACCCCCGCGCCCGCAGGCACGACTTTTTTGAATCGGAAGTTTCTCGCACAGGGCGCGCCCTGTGCAGGATGTGAGGTGCCCCCTTGAACAAGCCCCCCAAAGTGCTGGTACTGATCCCCTGCTACAACGAGCAGGACAACATCGTCCAGGTGGTGGAGCGGCTGCGCGCCACCTGCCCCTGGGCGGATTATCTGGTCATCAACGACTGCTCCACCGACCGCAGCGCCGAGCTGCTGCGCAGCCACGGCTACAACTTTATCGATCTGCCGGTGAATCTTGGCATCGGCGGCGGCATCCAGTGCGGGTATCTCTACTCGCAGCGGCATGGCTACGACGTGACGGTACAGATGGACGGCGACGGTCAGCATGACCCGGCGTATCTGTCCGCCGTGGTGGAGCCGGTGGCTTCCGGCAGGCTGGATATGTGCATCGGCAGCCGGTTTATCACCCACGAAGGCTTCCAGACCAGCTTTATGCGCCGGGTGGGCATCCGCTTTTTAAGCGGCATGATCCGCCTGCTGTGCGGGCGGAAGGTGCTGGACGTGACCAGCGGCTTCCGCGCCACCAACGCCGAGATGACCGCCTTTTTTGCCCGCCACTACGCCACCGACTATCCGGAGCCGGAGGCCATCCTGGCCGCCAGCCTGGCCGGCTACCGGGTGGGCGAAGCGCCGGTGGTCATGCACGAGCGGCTGGGCGGGGTGTCCAGCATCTCGGCGGTGAAAAGCGTCTACTACATGGTCAAGGTGTCGCTGTCGCTGGTGATCGACCGGCTGGCCATCAAGCGGTCCCGCCGCGGCAAGTGATACCCGCTTGCAACAGACATCCGTTTGTTTTACAATACAACCAAGGGAGATCGTTTATGACCGTACAATTCCAGGCATATATGCTGCTGGGCGCGCTGGTGCTGCTGGCCATCATATTTGTCTTTTTGAAAAAGGGCCTGATGACGGTCAAGTACAGCCTGCTGTGGCTGGGGCTGTCCATCGTGCTTGTTATTTTTGCCGCCTGCCCCTACGTGGTGTTTGTGCTGCGGGACATTTTGGACATCGAGATGCCGGTCAACCTGGTATTCCTTTTGATGTTCTGCTTTGTGCTGGTGGTGCTTTTGAGTTTGAGCATCGCCATCACCCAGCTGGCGGACAAGTGCAAGCGCCTGACCCAGGAAAACGCCCTGCTGGAAAAGCGGGTGCGGGAGCTGGAGCGCCGCCTGCCGCCGGAGGACCGGCGCGGGGAGTGAGGCGCCGGCGGGCGCCGGTCAGTCTGCGGTATCGTATAAAAAAATTTGCCCTTTGCGGCGGCTGGATGTGAAGGAACGTGTCGATCACTACGCTGGAGTTTCTCGGCTTTTTTGCGGCTGTTGCGGTGCTGAACTATGTGCTGCCGCGGGTGGCAAGGCCCTATTTTTTGTTGATCGCAAGCTACGCCTATTTCTGCTATACGCCCGAAAACCGTGCCCTGGTGCCTGTGCTGCTGGGCGCAACGGTGGTGACCTGGGCCGCCGGCCTTGCCATCGGCAAGAGCAAAAACCGCGCGGTGCGGGTCATTTTTCTGCTGCTGGCGGTTTTTACCGCCGCGGGCATTTTGCTGTTCTACAAATACTGGGACCTGTTCGACCTGGGGCTGGTCAACCTGGCCGGGCTGTTTGGCCAGCGGGTGGAGCCCTACTCCTTTGACCTGGTGGCGCCGCTGGGGCTGAGCTATTTTACCTTTGCGGCGCTCAGCTACACCATCGACGTGTTCAAGCGGCGGTGCAAGGTGGAGTACAACATCCTGCACTATGCGATGTTCGTCAGCTTTTTCCCCGCGCTGATCACCGGCCCCATCGAGCGTTACCCCCACCTGCGCCCGCAGATCGAGAAATCTCGCCGGTTCAGCTATTCCCGCAGCGCCGGCGGCGCGTTCCGCATGGCCTGGGGCTACATGAAAAAGATGGTCATTGCCGACAACCTGGCCGTCTATGTCTCGCTGGTCTACGGCGACTATGCCCACATGTCCGGCCCCAACCTGGCGGCCGCCACGCTGCTGTTTGCGCTGCAGCTGTATATGGACTTTTCCGGCTGCTGCGACATCGTGCTGGGCGCGGCGCGCATCCTGGGCTACGACCTGATCGAAAACTTCCAGTCCCCCTTTGGCGCCACCAGCTTTGCCGATTTCTGGCGGCGGTGGCATATCAGCATGACCGGCTGGTTCCGGGACTATGTCTATTTCTCGCTGGGCGGCAGCCGCTGCGGCGCCGTGCGGCATCTGTTCAACATTCTGGTCGTCTTTCTGGTGTCGGGGCTTTGGCACGGCGCGGACTGGCGCTACCTGATGTGGGGCCTTGCCTGCGGCGTGATCTCGGTGCTGGCGGTGCTGACCCGCAGGCCGCGCGGCGTGATCGCCCGGTACAATCCGCTGTACCGCATCGACGGGGTGCGGCGGTGGGTCCAGCGCGGCATCGTCTATCTGCTGTTCTGCGTGACGATGGTCTTTTTTGCCGGCGCGCTGTACAACGCGGACCCCTATGCCGTTTACGGCGGCCTTGCCCGCGGCTGGGCCAGCCTGCCCGATGCCTGGGCACAGGTGACCGGCCTGCTGGCCGACTGCGGCCTGGACGGCCGCCTGCCCGCCATGCTGACCTGCGGCACGGTGATCGTGCTGGCGGTGGAGAGCAGCGGCCGCAACGTGGCCCAGTGGATCCGCAAACAGAATTTTGTCCTGCGCTGGACGCTGTACTACGCCATGGGCGCGGCGGTGCTGTTCTTTGCCGTGTTCGGGCAGTCGGCGTTCATTTACCAGAACTATTGACGGGAGGGGGAAACCAGTATGGAACAGCATCAGGTCCATCGCGCCGGGGGGGCCGGCTACCGCACACAGCGCCCCGCCTCCCCCACGCCGGTGCGGCGCAGCGCCGGCGGCGCCGGGCAGGCCCCTGCCCGCCCGGCCGCCCGCAAAAAAACGCGCCGGCAGAAAAAGCCCGACCTGATCTACCGCTTTTTTGCCGGGATCGTGCGGCGGCTGTATTTTGGCAGCAAGACCATTCTCAAATTTGCCCTGCTGGTGCCGCTGCTGGTGTTTATGGTGGCGTTCAGCTATAACGTGGACTGCAGCGGCCTGTTCCAGGGCGCGCTGGCGCCGCGGCGCATCGTCGATCTGATGCTGCAGGGCTATGATGTGACCAATTTCGACCAGATGGACGAGCGCGAGGTGGTCCAGCTGTTTGCCCAGGACGTGGCCGAAGCGCCCCAGGTCATCGGCATCGGGTCCAGCCGGGTGCTGCAGTTTACCAGCGAGATCGTGGGCAGCGACAGCTTTTTCAACATGGGCGTGACCGGCGCCGACGTGCGCGACTGCATGACCAGCTACTACAAGATGGTCACCTACGGCAAAACGCCCCAGGTGCTGATCTGGAGCCTGGACCCCTGGGTCTTTTACGGCAGCGAGGCCGCCTTTGACGAGCGCGCCGACGCCGAGCTGTACGACGAGTTTTTGACCAACGTCCTGGGCGTCGAGACCGACTACGAGGCCCCCGACCAGGTGGAGCTGTGGAAGGCGCTGGCCGAGCCCGCCTATTTCCAGGGGAATGTGGACTACTATTTCAAAAACCGCGGCCAGTCCACCATCACCGACGAGGACGGCAACCCCATCGACTTCAACCCGGTCGAGGGCGACCCGATGCACCAGACCACCAACATCAAGCGGGCGGACGGCAGCGTGCTGTATTTTGAGGAGTTCCGCGAGCGGCCGGTGGACCAGATCCTGGCCGACGCGGCGGCGGCCTCCGCCACCTTCAACAGCGTCCATATGGAGGGATTCGATTCGCTGAGCGACACCCAGTGCCAGGCTTTCGACGCCTTTATCCGGTATGCCCGCAGCCAGGGCACCACGGTGATTTTGGTGCTGAGCCCCTGGCACCCCTACCTGTACGACTTCCTGCTGACCGAGCCGGACCTGCACAAGGGCTTTTTCCAGGTGGAGGCCTGGGTGCGGCAGTACTGCGCCCAGAACGACGTGCCGCTGTACGGCAGCTACGACCCCACCCTGATCGAAGGGCTGGAGGATATCGATTTCTTTGACGGCCTGCACTGCAAAGGGTCCGGCATCGTCAAGTTCTTCTCCGGTGTGCCCACGGTTTTGCAGCAGGTGCAAAACGGCACCCTGCCCGACCCGCTGGCCGTGACCGCCCGCGTGACGGCCGAGGTCCCGGAACCGGAGGGCGACCCCGCTCTCAGTACCGGCGAGCCGGCCGGCGGCTGACCCGTTTTGCCCGGCTTCCCACATTGCGGCAAAGAGGTATTGTGCATGAAACTGTATTTTAAGCAGCGGTTCTTTTCCTGGTTTGACAGCTACGACATCTACCTGGAGGACGGTTCGACCTTTTACACGGTGGAGGGCCAGCTGAGCTGGGGGCACTGCCTGCACATTTTGGACGACGCCGGCCGGCACATCGCCACCGTCAAGGAGCAGGTGCTGACCCTGCTGCCCCGGTTCGATTTTTATATCGGGGACGAGCGCGTGGGCACGCTGAAGCGGGAGTTCACCTTCCTCTCCCCTGCGTATGACCTGGACTGCTGCGGCTGGCGCGTGACCGGCAACTGGCTGGAATGGGACTACCAGATCCTGCGCCGGGACGGCAGCACCGCCGCGGTGATCCGCAAGGAGCTGTTCCACTGGACCGACACCTATACCATCGAGACCGAGTATGACGAGGACGCCCTGTGCGCGCTGATGGTGGTGCTGGCCATCGACGCCGACAAATGCGGTTCCGCCTGACCCGCCGGGGCGCCCGGCCGCGGCAGGTTTTTGTGGGTTTTGCACAAGCATCTCCCAACTCGATTTGGGAGCTGTGCACAAATCTTGCGCCGCCTTTCCCGGTGCCGCTTGACAGCGCCGGGCAAACCTGCTAGACTTTAACACATCAAAGCAAAATGCGTTGACGGGGAGAAAGCGACCCCAGGTCCCAGCTGTAGAGAGCCGCCGGTTGGTGCAAGGCGGTGCGGGCGGGTTCGCGTCACTGGCCCCTGAGCAGCCGTGCTGAGCGCAAAGCGTTAGGCGCGGACGGAACCTGACCGTTATCATGCAGGCGCGATTCGCTTCGGCTGATCGTACAGAGGGGCCGCCGTAAGGCGGCAACGAGAGTGGTACCGCGGGTACGGCAATTTTCAAGATTTGCTCCCGTCTCTCAAAGGCAAGACGCCTTTGAGGGGCGGGTTTTTGTTTACCCGTTTTTCCCTCCAAAGGCAGCACACGGGCACCGCCCGCCCCACGGCGGCGCGGCCACAGGCGGCGCGGGGGCAAAGCCCCGCCGCCCTGCTTGAAGGAGGCAGATTTCCATGATGGACGCAACCAAATATCACATTGGCTACTATCCCCCGCCGGAGGAGCCGGGGCACATGTACGACTGGATGAAGAAGGACCACATTGAAAAGGCCCCCATCTGGTGCAGCGTCGATCTGCGGGACGGCAACCAGAGCCTGATCGTCCCCATGAGCCTGGAGGAGAAGCTGGAATTTTACGAGATGCTGTTGAAGATCGGCTTCAAGGAGATCGAGGTGGGCTTCCCCGCCGCCAGCGAGACCGAGTATGAGTTTCTGCGCAAGCTGATCGACGAAAAGCGCATCCCTGACGATGTGACGGTGCAGGTGCTGACCCAGTGCCGCGACCACATCATCCGCAAGACCTTTGAGGCGGTGCAGGGCGCGCCGCGGGCGGTCATCCACTTTTACAACTCCACCAGCGTGGCCCAGCGGGAGCAGGTGTTCAAAAAGTCCAGGGAGGAGATCAAGCAGATCGCCGTGGACGGCGCGAAGCTGGTCAAGCAGCTGAGCGAGGAGTACGAGGGCAACTTTTTGTTCGAGTACAGCCCCGAAAGCTTTACCGGCACCGAGCCGGAGTACGCGGTGGAAGTCTGCAACGCGGTGCTGGACGTGATGCAGCCCACCCCCGACCGGCCCATGATCATCAACCTGCCGGTCACGGTCGAGATGAGCATGCCGCACATCTACGCCAACCAGATCGAGTGGTGCTCCAAGCACCTGAAATACCGGGACAGCGTCATCCTGTCCAGCCACCCCCACAACGACCGGGGCTGCGGCGTGGCCGACGCCGAGCTGGCCGTGCTGGCCGGCGCCCAGCGCATCGAGTGCTGCCTGTTCGGCAACGGCGAACGCACCGGCAACGTGGACGCCGTCACGCTGGCGATGAACATGTACAGCCACGGCGTGGACCCGCACCTGGACTTCTCCAACATGCCGGCCATCTGCGAGACCTACGAGCGGGTCACCCGGATGCACGTCTACGAGCGCACCCCCTACGCCGGCAGCCTGGTGTTTGCGGCGTTCAGCGGCAGCCACCAGGACGCCATCGCCAAGGGCATGACCTGGCGCAAGGAGCACGATCTGCACCAGTGGACCTGCCCCTATATCCCCATCGACCCGCAGGACATCGGCCGCACCTACGACGCCGACGTCATCCGCATCAACAGCCAGAGCGGCAAGGGCGGCATCGGCTTCCTGTTACAGCAGAAGTACGGCTACAATCCCCCGCCCCGCATGCGCGAGGATCTGGGCTACAAGGTCAAGGAGGTGTCCGACCACGAGCACCGCGAGCTGAGCGTGGAGGAAGTGCTTTACGTCTTTGAGCGCAGCTACCTGAACCACACCAAGCCGCTGGACGTCACCGCCGCCCACTTCAAGCAGCTGGGCGGCAGCGAGAAGATCGAGGCCGACGTGGTTTTGACCATCGACGGCAGGGAATTCCCGTGCAGCGCCACCGGCAACGGCCGCCTGGACGCCGTAGCCACCGCCATTGAAAAGCAGACCGGCCTGCACTTTACGCTGGTGCATTACAGCGAGCACGCCCTGGACAGCGATACCCACAGCCGCGCCTGCAGCTACGTGGGACTGAAATGGGCCAGCGGCGCCGAGACCTGGGGCTGCGGCACCGACACCGACATCATCGTGGCCGGCATCAAGGCGCTGGTCAGCGCGATCAACAACAAATAATCACCGCTTCATCAGGAGGGATTTGCCATGGGAATGACCATGACCCAAAAGATCCTTGCCGCCCACTGCGGCGAGGCGTCCGTCAAGGCCGGGCAGCTGATCAATGCTGACCTGGACGTGGTGCTGGGCAACGACATCACCACCCCCGTTGCCATCAACGAGTTTGAGAAAGCCGGGTTTACCTCGGTCTACGACAACAAAAAGATCAACATTGTGCTGGACCACTTTGTGCCCAACAAGGACATCAAGAGCGCCCAGCAGTCCAAACGCTGCCGCGACTTTGCCGACAAATACAACATCCTCAACTTTTTTGACGTGGGCCAGATGGGCATCGAGCACGCGCTTTTGCCGGAGCAGGGCATCGTCACCGCCGGCGACTGCATCATCGGCGCCGACAGCCACACCTGCACCTACGGCGCGGTGGGGGCCTTCTCCACCGGCGTCGGGTCCACCGACATGGCCGCCGGCATGGCGTCCGGCAAGGCATGGTTCAAGGTGCCCGCCGCCATCCAAGTGGAGCTGAAAGGCCGGCTGCACGCCCCGGTCTCCGGCAAGGACGTGATCCTGCACCTGATCGGCACCATCGGCGTTTCCGGCGCGCTGTACAAGAGCCTGGAATTTACCGGCGAGGGTGTTGCCAGCCTGACCATGGAGGACCGGCTGTGCATTTGCAACATGGCCATCGAAGCCGGCGCCAAAAACGGCATCTTCCCGGTGGACGAGACCTGCGAAGCCTACCTGAAAGCCCGCAGCCAGCGCCCCTGGAAGGCCTACGCCGCCGACCCCGACGCCGAGTACGAGCGCACCGTCGTCATTGACCTGGACGCGCTGGAGCCCACCGTCAGCTACCCCCACCTGCCGGAAAACACCCATCCCGCCCGCGACGGCAAGGCCATCAAGATCGACCAGGTGGTCATCGGCTCCTGCACCAACGGCCGCATCGAGGACATGGAGGCCGCCTACAACATTTTGAAGGGCCAAAAGATCGCCAAGGGCGTGCGGGGCATCATCATCCCCGCCACCATGGAGGTCTACCGCGAGTGCATCGTCCGGGGCTACACCACCGCCTTTGTGGACGCGGGCTGCATCGTCTCCACCCCCACCTGCGGCCCCTGCCTGGGCGGCTACATGGGTATTTTGGCCGAGGGCGAACGCTGCGTTTCCACCACCAACCGCAACTTTGTGGGACGCATGGGACATGTGGATTCCGAGGTGTACCTGGCCAGCCCCGCCACCGCCGCCGCCAGCGCGCTGACCAGCTATATCACCGACCCGCGGGATGTGTGAGAGCGCATGTCCGCCGATGGTGACGGATTTTGAACGGATTTCGATTGTTTGCTATTTTGACTGCCTGGAGGAGTATTATGAACGCAAAAGGCACTGTTTTCCGCTACGGGGACAACATTGACACCGACGTCATCATCCCCGCCCGTTATCTGAACACCCAAAACGCTCAGGAGCTGGCCGCCCACTGCATGGAGGACATCGACAAGACCTTTGTCACCCGCGTGCAGCCCGGCGACATCATGGTGGGCGGTGAAAATTTCGGCTGCGGTTCCTCCCGCGAGCATGCGCCGCTGGCCATCAAGACCGCCGGCATCAGCTGCGTCATCGCCAAGAGCTTTGCCCGCATCTTCTACCGCAACGCCATCAACATCGGTCTGCCGATTTTGGAGTGCCCCGCTGCCAGCGAGGCCATCCGGGAGGGCGACGTGGTCAGCGTCAACTTTGACACCGGCGTCATCACCGACGAGACCACCGGCCAGAGCTTTGAGGCCGCCCCCTTCCCGCCCTTTATCCAGAAGATCATCCAGGCCGGCGGGCTGATGGCTTCCCTGAAAGAGAAAGAATGAGAGGGTGCAACGACAATGCAGAAGAACATCGCGCTGATCTACGGCGACTGCGCCAGCCCGGAGATCGTGGCCCAGGCGGTGCGAGTGCTGGACAAAATCGCCGAAAAGCACGGCCACACCTTCACCTACACCCGCGTCTGGATGGGCGGCGAGGCCATTGACAAATTCGGCGACCCGCTGCCCCAGAGCGAGCTGGACAAGTGCCTGGCGGCTGACAGCGTACTGCTGGGCGCGGTGGGCGGCCCCAAGTGGGAGGGCATGCCCGGCGACAAGCGCCCCGAAAAGGGCCTTTTGCGGCTGCGCGCCGGCATGGGGCTGTACTCGAACAACCGGCCTGCCAGGATCTGGCCCCAGCTGGCCGACGCCAGCCCGCTGAAAAAGGAGATCGTGGACCGGGGCATCGACTTTATCGTGGTGCGGGAGCTGATCGGCGGCGTGTATTTTGGCGAGCATAAGACCGAAACGGTGGACGGCGAGGAGAAGGCCACCGACGTGATGAGCTACGCCGAGCACGAGATCGAGCGCATCGGCCGCATCGGCTTTGAGACCGCCATGAAGCGCCGCAAGCGCCTGACCTGCGTGGACAAGGCAAACGTGCTGGACACCAGCCGCCTGTGGCGCAAGGTGATGCACCGGCTGCAGGCCGACTACCCGGAGGTGGAATACCGCGAGATGTTCGTGGACAACGCCGCCATGCAGATCTGCAAGGACCCGTCCCAGTTTGACGTGATCGTGACCGAGAACATGTTCGGCGATATTTTGTCCGACGAAGCCAGCGAGATCACCGGCAGCATCGGCATGGTGCCCTCCTCCAGCCTGGGCGACGGCCCCCGCGGCCTGTACGAGCCTATCCACGGCTCCGCGCCGGACATTGCCGGGCAGGACGCAGTCAACCCCATCGCCTGCATCCTGTCCGCCGCCATGATGCTGCGGTACAGCTTTGGCATGGCCGCCGAGGCCGACGAGGTGGAGGCCGCCGTCAACGCGGTGCTGGACCAGGGGCTGCGCACCGCCGACATCTGGCAGGAGGGCTGTACCAAAGTGGGCTGCACCGCCATGGGCAACGCGATCCTGGCTCAGCTGTAAGGCTGCCTTTGCCGCGCCGCCCTGTGCGGGACGGCGCAGCCGGGAGTTCCTGCTTTTATTGTAAACCCGCGGCCGGCGGGGCGTACCCCCGGCCGCAGCCTGGGGCATTTTAGAGGGAAGAATGCCGCTTGACGCCGGCGGTTTGCCGGCAGACAGATTCGGCTGCCCCGCCGCAATGTGCGTGCGGTACGGGGCGGCACGAAAAAATTGACCCCCGTTTTGCGCCATGTGCGGGCCAAAACGGGGGTTTGCTGTGCCTGTGTCTGTGCGCCGGTCCGGCAGGCTGAAATGCCCTGCCCTTTACCGGGCGCGCGGTGCCTGGGCGCTTTCCCGCCAGGGCCGGCGGCGGGCGCAGGCGTTGTACCGGGCGGTACGCACCGCCCAGCTGGCGGCAGCCAGGGCAAAAAATCCCAGGCTCAGCGCCCAGGTGGGCGCCGGCACGTCAACGGGGCGCACCAGCCAGGGAACGGCGACGACCAGGGCAAGCGCCAGCAGCACGCCCAGCCCTGCCAGCAGGCGTGGCGAAAGGCTGCCTTTTTCCGGCGGCTGGCTGAACTGCCGCCGGAACAGCGCCGACGCCAGCAGCCAAAGGCTGTACACCGCAAAGACCGCCGCCGTGCCCCACAGCGGCCAGGACTGCCGCTGCACCGCCACCCCTGCCAGAAAAGCGCCGGACGCCGCCCCTGCCGCCGGCCACCAGGTCAGCAGGCGGTCCAGCGGCGTGCCGGGGTCAATGGCGGCGCACAGTTCGTCCACGGTGCCGGCCGGGTCTTTGCCCAGGGCCTCAGTCAGCGGCCTGCCCTCCTGCCCGGCGCGGGCGGCCAGGTCGATCAGGTCGCGCAGCACCCGCTGGGCTTCATAACTGTTCCAGGTGGCGTCGTCCAGCCGGCGGGCAATGCCGCGCAGCACCTCTCGGTCCCCGTCGGCCAGCGCGCGCAGGTCCCTGCGGTTTTAGCGGCGCAAAAGAAAGTACTCGTCACAAAACATCTGGCGTTCCCCCTTTCGGTCCCCCGTTCAAAATGGCCTCCACCCCTGCCGACGTTTCCCGCCAGGCGTCGATAAACTGGGCCAGATAGGTCTTGCCTGCCGGGGTCAGCAGGTAATACTTCCGGCTGGGGCCGCTGGGCGAAGCGCGGTACTCGGCCCGGATCAGCCCCTTGCGTTCCAGCCGCAGCAGCAGCGGGTAGAGGGTGCCCTCGGTCAGGCTGGCAAAGCCGCTTTGCCGCAGCAGCGCCGCGATGGCGTAGCCGTAGGCGGGCGCGCGGGCGATGATCTGCAAAATGCAGCCCTCCAGCGCCCCTTTGCGCAGCTGCGCACGGTCAAACATCGGCGTCCCCCCTCTCTCCCCTGCGTCCTGGCGGCCGCAGGGCGGCGCTTGATCTGCCTTGCATGGCAAGGGTCTTTCTTTAAGTATATGGTATCACAAGGTAGCCAAAGCGTCAACACCGGAGTGCCGTTTGATCCGGCAAAAACAAAACCCTGCCGTTGGGGAACTTTCCCCCGGCAGGGTCTTGCCTGTATTCCAATAACCCCTGTTTGGGGCCGGGCCTGTCCTTGCCGTTTCACAGCAGATCGTGCTGCACCGGCTGTTCAAACAGGGCGCGGGCGGCGGCGGGGTCGCGGGTCTGGGCCAGCACCCACATCAGCTTGGTGACCACCGCCTCCGGGGTCATGTCGCGGGCTTCCAGCACGCCGGGCAGCTCGCGGGCAATGCGCCCCACCTCGTACACCGAAAGGTCGCTGCCCTCGTGCTGCACCTGGGTGGAGAACACCGCCAGCCGGCCCGACGCCAGCCAGTCCCGCACGGCGCGCAGCAGCGGGCCGTCCTCGCCGCCGGGCAGGCCGCCCACGCCGAAGCCCTCGATGACCACGGCGCGGTAGTGGTCTTTCAGCGCCGCAAAAATGCCCGCCCCCATGCCGGGCACCAGACGCAGCACAAACACCGCCGGGTCCAGCCGGTCGCAGAACCGCACCGGCGGCCGGTCCTGCGGCGTGGGCAGGAAGCGGATCAGCCGGTCGTCCCGGAACACCGCGGTCTCCGGGTAGTCGATGCTGGAAAAGGCGTTCAGGCTTTTGGAGCGGACTTTTCGGGCGCGGGTGCCCAGGATGACCAGGTTGTCGAACACGATCTGCACGCCCCAGGCCCCCTCCGACACCGCGTAGGCGAAGGCGTGCAGCAGGTTGTTGCGGGCGTCGGTGTCCCGGTTGTAGATGGACTTCTGGCTGCCGGTCAGCACGATGGGCTTGGCGGGGTTTTGCACCATATAGCTCAGCGCCGCGGCGGTGTAGGCCATGGTATCGGTGCCGTGGGCGATGACAAAGCCGTCGTACTCGCCGTAATGGTCCCGGATGGCCTTTGCCATGCCGCACCAGTGCTCCGGGCCGATGTTGGTGGAGTCCAGGTCATAAAGCTGCATCGTGTCGATCCGGCACAGTCCTTCCAGCTCCGGCACAAACTGCAGCAGCTCGGCCGCCGAGATGGCCGGCGCCAGCACGCCGCGGCTGGTGGGCTTGCAGGCGATGGTGCGGCCGGTTGCCAGCAGCAGGATCTTTTTGGTGTTGGGCATGGTCTGCATCCTTTCGGCATGGATTTGGGCGGGCGCCCGCGCCGGGGCGCAAAACGGCCCGCCGGGCGGTTATTTCCCCGCCGGGCGGGCGCCGATATCGGAGAGATAAATTTTATAGGGCGGCTCTGCGCCGGGTCAGTCCATCTCTGTCGTCACCAGAAAAGTCTCGCTGCCGGCGTCGGTCGCCACGGTGATGGCGTAGTTATACACCGTGCGCAGCTGCAGCGTCAGGGTGTCGCCGTCCTGCTCGGCACGGTAGTCCAGCTTGGGCATGACGGTGTTGGGCTCGTACAGCTTGTAGCCGCCTTCCTGGGGTTCGGCAAAGCGGACGGTGACGTCGTCCTCCGTCACGCCGGTCAGCGCAAGGGCAGGGCGGCCCTCGGCGGCAAACAGGCGGGTCTGGGCGGGCGCGGCGGTCTCGGCCGTCTGGTAGGCCGTGCTCTGCTCGGTGACCGCGCAGCCGGAGAACGCCAGCTCCACGCCGGCAGTCTCCAGTGCCGTGGACAGCGTGGGGGCTGTGCTGCGGGGTGCGCAGGCGCACAGCAGCGCCAGCAGCAGCGCCGCCAGCGAAAGTGCAGTTCGTTTCATGGGCAGTTCCTTGGTATGTAACGGCGCGCAGCGCGCCGGCTGCGCGTTATTCGTAGGGGTCGTAGGGCGGGTCGGGCAGATCCCGGCCCAGGTCCAGCGTTTTGGGGCGCAGGCCGGTCTCGGCCAGGATCAGGCCCATCAGCTGGCCGATCTGCCGGTGCAGGCAGCGGTATTGGGACAGGATCAGCGTAAAGCGGGTCCAGGGGCAGTTTTCCGGCCGCTGCAGCAGGTCCTCGTCATGCAGGGAGGTCAGGTAGAGCGACAGCCTTGCCTTGATGGCGGCAAAGTAGTCCTCGACGTCGCGGCGGGTCAGGCGCACCGGCGGCGGGGCGTCCAGCGCGTCCAGGCCCGGCGTGTGGATGGGCGGCTCGATAAAGCCGGGGTCGCCGGGGTCGATGAACCACTGGTCCAGCTTGTGCAGCGTGTGGTACAGGTACTGCCACAGCGGCGCACCGCCGTAGAGCTTGTCCCAGAGCTCGTCGGGGATGCAGTCGATGGTGTTCTGCGTCTCCCACAGGGCGCGCACCGTCATCTCAACAATGACGGCGGTGTACGAGTTTTCCCGCATGGCCTGCGCCCCCTCCCTGCTGTGTGTCCGGGCATTGCTCCAAATTCAGTATGGGCAGGGGCCGGGCGCATTATGCGGCGCTGCTGCGGTACTGTAATTGTACAACAAAAACCGCGCGGGGGCAAGACTGGGGCGCGGGCGCCGCTCCTCTGTCACGGCTGGCCGGTCTGCTCCAGCATTTCCCACTCGTCCTTGAAGGCGATGCTCTCGGCGTAGTACCAGGCGCTGCCGCGGTAGGGCCCGGTCAGGTCAAAGTGTTCCAGCGGCCACAGGCCGGCCAGGTCGGGGACGGCGCCGTCCGGCAGGCGGAAGGTGACGGTATCGGCGCCAAAGCCGTCGGTCAGGGTGCGCCAGACGGTGTCCAGCAAAAACCAGTGCAGCAGGTCGGCGTCGTAAAACATATAGTCGGGGCCGCCGCCCTGGGGCATCTCGCCGCTCCACAGGGCCGAGCCGTCCTGCCAGGTGACGGTCCAGTCACCGCCGTCCCATGCCAGGGCAAAGTCAAACGGGATGCCGGTCTCGTCGGTCAGCGCGGCGCACAGGCCGTCGGCGGAGACAGGCGCGGGCAGTTCCACCGGGCGGACGTCCTCCACCTCGCTGCCGGCGGTGAAATCCAGGTACAAAACCGCCGTCTCCGGCGTGGCCTGCGTGGTCTCCCCTGCCGCGGTCCCGGCGGTGGCGGCGTCCGGCGGCGCAGCGGGGCCGGCGCAGGCGGCCAGAGCCAGGCAGGCAAGCAGCCCTGCCGCCAAAAGCAGGTGTTTCATGGCTGAAAAACGCTCCTTGCGGCACGCGGCGGATCGGCCGCGTGCAGAATACCAACATCTTACCACCAGCCGCCGGCGGTTTCCACCCCCGGGGCAGAATTTTACAACTCCGCGGCCGCCCCGGCCCGCTTTGGCGGCTGTTTCCCTGCGTTTTTTCCGATTTTTGGGAAAATGTTCACGCACTGTTTGGCTCCTGTTCACGATTTGACCACAAATTTGTGAAATAATAAGCCTGTTGACCGGGCGGACAGGGCGGGAGCCTGCCCAGTACAGCCCGTATTTTACCATAAGGATGGCGTTAGTTTTTATGAAAGCCTGGTTCCAGCGTTTTATGTCCGGCCGTTACGGCGGCGACCAGTTCAGCAGGTTCCTGTCCATTCTGGCCCTGGTGCTGCTGATTTTGGGCCTGTTTTTGTGGGGGCTCCTTTACTATCTGGGCATTGCGGTGCTTGTGTACAGCTATTTCCGCATGTTCAGCCGCAACATCCAAAAGCGGTATGCCGAAAACCAGTGGTACCTGACCAAGACCGCCGGTATCCGGGACTGGTTCGGCCATGTCAAGGTCCGGTTTGCCCAGCGCAAAAACTACCGCTATTTCAACTGCCCGCACTGCAAGCAGGCCATCCGCGTGCCCAAGGGCCGCGGCCGCATCTCCATCACCTGCCCCAAGTGCCAGACCCAGTTTATCCGAAAAAGTTGACGCTGTATGTTTGGATATGTTACTATCTATCGGAAGGACCTGCCGCCGGAAGTCATCGACCGCTACCAGGCGTACTACTGCGGCCTGTGCGAAGCCCTGGGCCGCCGGTACGGCGCGGCGGGGCGGATGACGCTCTCCTTTGACATGACCTTTGCGGCGGTGCTGCTCAGCGCGCTGTACGACCCGGAGACCGTCTATTCCACCGGGCGGTGCGCGCCCCACCCCCTCAAGCCGCGGCCCCGCGCCGCCAACCAGTACGTGGACTACGCGGCGGACATGAGCATCGCACTGGCCTACTACAACTTTCTGGACGACTGGCAGGACGAGCACCGCCGGGGCAGCCTGCGCAGTGCCAGACGGCTGGAGCAGCACCTGCCCGGCATCCGCCGGGCCCACCCCGCCCAGTGCGAGGCCATCCGCGCCCGGCTGGACGCTTTGACTGCGCTGGAAGCAGCCGGCAGCGACGATCTGGACGCGCTGTGCGGCTGTTTTGGCGCGCTTTTGGGGGCGGTGTTCCGGTATCAAAACGATATGTGGGCGCCGGTGCTGGACCGGCTGGGCCGCGGCCTGGGCGGGTTCATCTACCTGATGGACGCCTACGACGATTTGGAGAAGGACGCCAAAAACGGCAGCTTCAACGCGCTGGCCGCGCTGCGCGCCCGCCTGGACGACGAAGCGTTTGAGACGCGCTGCCACGAGCTGCTGACCCAGCAGATGGGCATCTGCGCCGAGGCGTTCGGCCTGCTGCCCGTCTTGAAGGACAGCCCCGAAGGGCAGCTTTTGTACAATACCATCTATTCCGGCGTGTGGTGCAAGTACACGCTGATCAAAGCACGGCGCGAGGACAAGCGCAGAGAGGCGGAGAAACGGCATGCGTGATCCATACAGCGTCTTGGGCATCAGCCAGGGCGCCGACGAGGAGACCATCAAAAAGGCATATCGCCAAAAGTGCAAGGAGTTCCACCCCGACCTGCACCCCAACGACCCCACCGCCGAGGACAAGTTCAAGGAAGTGCAGGCCGCCTACAGCGAGATCATGCGCGAGCGCCAGGGCGGCGGCCACGGCAACGCCAGGGCGTCCGCCGGCAGCCAGGGCGGGTACGGCAGCCAGGGCAGCTACCGCAGTGCCGGCGGCTACGGCAGCCAGCAGTATCAGGACCCCTTCGGCTTTGGGTTTGACCCGTTCGGCTTCGGGTTCGGCGGGTTTTACGGCGGCGGGTTCGGCGGCCAGCGCGCCAGCAACGACACGCCGGAGATGCAGGCCGCCAACAACTACATCCGCAACGGCTACTACCAGGAGGCGCTGAACGTGCTGAACGGCATTGCCGAGCGGGACCGCAACGCCCGCTGGCACTACTATGCCGCGCTGGCCAACGCCGGGCTGGGCAACAACATCCGCGCCCAGAGCGAGGCCCGCGCCGCGGTGGACATGGAGCCCGGCAACTACGAGTACCAGAACCTGCTGGACCAGCTGCAAAACCCCGGCCGCACCTACACCACCTACCAGCAGGGGCACGCCCAGCCCGGCCGCGGAAACTCGGTGCTGCGGTTCTGCGCGACGCTGTGGGTGTTCCAGATCATTATGGCGTGCTGCTGCGGCGGGCGCGGATATTATTTCTGCTGCTGAGCGGAGCTGCGCTCCCCTTTAAGGGCAAATCCGCCGGGGCAAATCCTTACAGCGTTTGCAAAATTTTCTGTCCGCTGCAAAAAGCAGCCGGCAGGCGGCCCAAACGGGCGCGCCGCCGGCTGCTTTTTTTGCAGGGCAGGTATTATTCGGTGCGCAGGGCCGTGACCGGGTCCTGTTTGGCCGCCTTGCGGCTGGGGATCAGCCCGCCCAGCAGGGTCAGCACCACGCTGAGCAGCACCAGCACCACCGCGGCCCCCGCCGGAAGCGCCGCATTGATGGCGTCGGTCGCGGCCAGGTGATGGATCAGCTGGTTGCCGGGGATGAGCAGCAGCAGCGTAAGCCCGATGCCGATCAGGCCGGCACACAGGCCGATCATAAAGGTCTCGGCATTGAACACCTGCGAAATGTTGCCCTTGGAGGCACCGATGGCCCGCAGGATGCCGATCTCCTTTTTGCGTTCCAGCACGCTGATGTAGGTGATGACGCCGATCATGATGGAGGACACCACCAGCGAGATGGCCACAAAGGCCACCAGCACATAGCTGATGATGTTGATGATGTCGGTGACCGAGGACATCAGCGTGCCCACAATGTCGGTGTAAGTGATGACCTTTTCCTCCTGGCCCAGCGCCTCCATGCGGGCGTTGTAGCCGTCCAGGATGGCCAGCACCTGCTCCTTGGCCTCAAAGTCAATGGGGTAGACGCTGATGCCGCTGGGTTCCGCCGGGTCGGCATAGCCCAGCGTCTGCAGGTTGCCGTCCAGGGTGGTGGAGCGGGTGGTCATCAGGCTCATCAAAAGCTCGCTGAGTTCCTCCTCGGTCATGTTGACCTGGATGGCGTCGGCAAAGGCTTCGGGGTCCACCTGAAACGCATCCTCCAGCTGGGTCTGCAGCTGGCTCATGGCGGTCTGCATGCCGGCGGTGATCTGGGTCTGCAGCGTCTGGCCCAGGCTTGTGCCGATCTGGGTCATGACCTGGGGCATCAGCTGCTGCATGATCTGTTCCATCGCCCGGGTCATGGTCTGGGTGATGGCGGTCTGCAGCGACTGCTGCATGCCGGACATCTGGCTGTTCAGCCACTGGGTGACGCCGCTGGTGTCCACCATGCCGGCCAGCCCGGAGGCAATGACGTTTTGGGCGTTTTCAGTCTGCAGGTAGGCAAGGAAATACTCGCCCACCTTGGCGGGGTCGGTCATATTGTGGGACGCGGCGTAGTCCTGGTAGCCGGCCAGCACGGCGGCGGCCAGTTCCTCCAGCTGTTCGGGGGTGATCTCTTTGCCTTCGGCGGAGGCCAAAATTTCTTGTGCGCCTTCCTCGATCCGTTTCTGCACCGCTTCATCCGTCTGCAGATATTGTACCAGGTGCTCGCGGAGCTGTTCTTCCGTCGCATTTTCCGGCGGCGGATTGCTCTCGGCCCACTCCTGATACCCCATCGTCACATCGATGATCAGATCTTCCAGCAGTTCCGCCGAGACCGTCAGCCCGCTTTCCTCCAGCAGCCGGTCCAGCGCGTCGGCCAGGGCGGCTTTTGCCTCGTCGCTTTGCAGATAGGTCAGGAAATACTCGCCCAGGCGGCTAAAATCAGCCTCCGGGTTGCCGGCCGCATAGTCCCTGTAGCCGGCCAGCAGCTGTTCGGCCAGGGCCGAGAGCTGCTCCGGCGTGGCGTTGAATTCCACCCGGCTGAGGATCTGCGAGAGATCCAGCCCGCTCATGTCCAGGCCGGACAGGTCCAGCCCGGAGAGATCCAGCCCCGAAAAGTCCATGGCGGACAGATCCAGCCCCTCCAGCGCGGAGGCGTCCATCGTCATCCCGGACAGGTCGAACATGCCGGACATATCCAGTTCCAGCGTGCCGGCGTCAAAGGAGAAGGCGTTTTCCAGCGCGTCCTGGTTGACGGTGAACAGGTTTTCCAAATCGACCCGGTCCTCGTCGCTGCTCTCGCCGAAGGGGTCGCCGGTAAAGACGTTGACGCCGGTGTCGGCCAGCTGCTGCTGCACGATCTCGCTGCCGGCGGCGTCGTCCATGATATGGCTGGTCAGGTCGGCCGTGTAGCCGATGCCGGGGCTGAGCATGGTGGCGGTGGCGCCCTCCACCGGCTGGACGATGCCCACGATGGTCAGATCCTCGCCGTTCTGCACCAGGTCGCGCATATAGGCCGCATTCTCGGAGCGGTCGGTCCAGACGCGGTATTCCTCGTCATACTCGTAGCAGTCGGCGGCGTTGACCAGCTTGAAGGTGATGCCCAGGATATCGTCGTAGGCGTAGCCGGTGATGTCGTCGGGGACGGATACTTTTTCCTCCTCGGCAAACTGCTGGACCATGGTGTCCAGCTCATCGCCGTCCCGCAGGCCCAGAGTGTACAGCATAAAGTCGCTGACACTGCCGCCGGAGGTCAGCACCAGCACGCACTCGTTGTAGCGTTCCGGCCAGCGGCCGGCCTGCACCGTGTACTGGTCCCGGTACAGTTCCGGGTCGGCGGGCATCTGGTAAAAGACGTCGGTGCTGGTCATGGAGGACATCATGCTGTTGGAAGTGCCGGACGCCCCGAACCCCAGCGGCGCAAAGGAATTGTCCGGATTGACCTGGCGGTAGCCGCCGTCCTGCCACAGATAGATCTGCGGGGTGACGGCGTAGGAATACTCCACCGCGCTGGTGTAGGCCTCGATGCCGCTTTCGCCGCTGTCCAGGTAGGTCTTGAGCGAGGCCAGGTCGTTGGAGCCGATCTTGGAGAAAGTCTGGGTGAGCATATCCACCACGTTGACCTCGTACTCCGGCTCTTCCTCGTCGTCCTGGCCGGTCATGCCGGCCAGCATGGCGCTCATATCCATGCTGGAGCTTTGGATGGTAAGCGGATACTCGGACAGGGTGTCCTCCTCCACCGTCTTGATATAGTTGTTGACGCCGGTGGACAGCGACAAAATCAGCGAGATGCCGATGATGCCGATGGACCCCGCAAAGGCGGTAAGCAGCGTGCGGGCTTTTTTGCTGCGCAGGTTCTGGAAGCTCAGGGACAGCGCCGTCAAAAAGGACATGGAGGACCGCCGCGCCCACTTTTTATGTACGGCGTCCGTCTCCGGCGGCGTGTAGGGGGCCGAGTCGGCGCGGATGACGCCGTCGCTCAGGCGGACGATGCGGGTGGCGTAGGCTTCGGCCAGTTCCGGGTTGTGGGTGACCATGACCACCAGGCGGTCGCGGGCCACCTGCTTGAGCAGTTCCATGACCTGGACGCTGGTCTCGCTGTCCAGCGCGCCGGTGGGCTCGTCCGCCAGCAGGATGTCCGGGTCGTTGACCAGCGCGCGGGCGATGGCCACCCGCTGCATCTGGCCGCCGGACAGCTGGTTGGGCAGCTTGTGGATGTGCTTGCCCAGGCCCACCTCCTCCAGCGCCGCAATGGCGCGGCGGCGGCGCTCGGCACGCGGCACGCCGGAGACGGTCAGCGTCAGTTCCACATTGGACAGGATGGTCTGGTGGGGGATCAGGTTGTAGCTTTGGAAGATAAAGCCCACCGTGTGGTTGCGGTAGGTGTCCCAGTCGCGGTCGTTGTACTTTTTGGTCGAGACGCCGTTGATGATCAGATCGCCGCTGTCGTAGCGGTCCAGGCCGCCGATGATGTTCAGCAGCGTGGTCTTGCCGGAACCGGAAGGCCCCAGGATGGCGACAAACTCATTGTCGCGGAAGCTCAGGTCCACATGGTCCAGCGCCTGCTGCACCAGGCTGCCGGTTTTGTACTGTTTGCAGATCTGTTTGATTTGTAGCATATCGTACTCTCCTGCGCAGGGCCGTCGGGCCCCGCCTGACGGAAAATGGCATAACAGAATTATTGTAGCAGGGCCGCGGCCCATATGCAATTCACAAAATACGGCAAGTGTAAAAGACGCGCCGCAGTGCAGGGCATGCGGGCGGCGTTTTGGCAAAACGGCGCCGTCCGCCGAAGGATTTTTCTTGACCGGTAGCGGCTCCCGGAGTGTATGATACGAATATCCGGCCATGCCGGAGCACCCAAATTTCTATGCTATCAGGGAGGATTTGATCATGATCTTTTACTTTACCGGAACCGGCAACAGCCTGTACGCCGCCAAACAGCTGGACAGCGACTGCCGCAGCATCCCCCGGCTGCTGCGCAGCGGCCGGCCGCTGGACTTTTCCGCCGGGCGGATCGGCATAGTGGCGCCCATTTACGGCCATGAACTGCCCGGCATGGTCAAGGATTTTTTGAAAACGGCCCGGTTTGACACCAATTACTTTTTCCTGATTTTGACCTACGGCAACCGCCACGCCAACGCGGTGGAGCTGGCCCGGCAGTTCTGCGGCGGCTGCGGCCTGCGGGTGGACTACATCAACCAGGTGCTGATGGTGGACAACTGGCTGCCCAGCTTTGACATGGACGAGCAGCGCAGGCTGGACAAGCAGGTGGACGCGCAGCTGGCCGCCATCCGTGCAGACCTGGACGCCGGGCGGCATTTCTGCCCCGAAGTGACCGAGGCCGACCGCGCCGCCCACGGCGAGTTTTTGGCAAGCATGAGCCGCCTGCCCGCCGACGCCTGGCAGCACCTGCTGCGCGTGACTGACCGCTGCATCGGCTGCGGCATCTGCAAGAAGGTCTGCCCATCCGGCTCCATCCGCGTGGCGGACGGCCGGGCAGTGCACACGCCGGGCCGCTGCCAGACCTGCCTGGCCTGCGCCCACGCCTGCCCGCAAAAGGCCATCGGCCTGACCGTGCCGGAGAAGAACCCCCAGGCCCGCTACCGCAACGAGCACGTCACCCTGCAGGAGATCATGCAGGCAAACGGCGCGCCCCGCGGCTGAGCCCGCCGGGCAAAAAGCCCCACCCGGCCCTGCTGCCGGCTTGACAGCCGGCCGGCAGTGTGATACCCTACCGTGGGCTGCCCCGTTTGGCGGCCCGGCCGCAGCCGCCCGCCGGGCGCTGCCGGCAAATGTTCAGGGTCGGGAGGCGCCGGGATGACAACACTTGCGGTGATGGCCGCGGGCATTTTGGCGGGGCGCGTGTTCCCCGCCGGCCAAAAAAGCAATAACGAGCGGCTGCAGCTGCTGTGCACGCTGCTTTTGATCTTCTCGATGGGGGTCAGCCTGGGGCAGCGGGAGGATTTCTTTTCCGAGCTGGCGCTTTTGGGCGCGCAGGCGCTGCTGTTTTTTCTGCTGCCCACTGTGTGCTCCATCCTGCTGGTGTATGCCCTGACCCGGCGGTTTCTGCCGGAAAGCAGCCCCCGCACCGCCGGCCCGGAAACCGGCGGCGCCCCGGCCGCTGCCGGGCGCGCCCCGGACCCGATGCTGTTTTTGGCCCTGGGGGCGCTGGTTTTGGGCGTTTTGTGCGGGACGGTGCCTGCGGCGGCGCGTTTTCTGGCACCGCTGGCCGGCCACAGCGACTGGGTGCTGCTCCTGCTGATGTTTTCGGTAGGGATCAGCGTGGGGCTGCACCGCGGCATCTGGGCCAAGGTGCGGCAGTACCACGTCCGGCTGCTGGTCATCCCCGCCGGGATCGTGGCCGGCTCGCTGGCCGGCGGCGTGCTGTGCGGCCTGCTTGTGGGCTGCCCGCCCCGCCTGGCGGCCGCCGTCGCCGGCGGGCTGGGCTGGTACAGCCTGGCCGGCGTTACCATCACCAACCTGGCAGGTGCCGAGCTGGGCAGCATCGCCTTTTTGAGCAACCTGATGCGCGAGATCGGCTCGTTTTTTGCCATCCCGCTGATCGCCCGGCACCTGAATTCCTACACCTGCATCGCGCCAGCCGCCGCCACCAGCGAGGACACCACCCTGCCCATGCTGGTGCGCTACACCAGCGAGGAGACGGTCGTGTTTGCGGTGCTGAACGGCATCCTCTGCTCTGCTTTGGTGCCGGTGCTGATCTCGCTGTTCTGCTGAGGCCCGGCCGCAAGGCGCTCCGCAAAGCCGCCGCGCCTGCAAAGCCTGTGGTTCCGCGCGGGTCTCTCTCGGTTTTATCATAACGGGTCGGCGGGCCGATTTTTCTGCCGGCCGGCACAGAAAAACGCAGCCGATTTTGTGGTTCGGCTGCGTTTTTCTGTTGGTACAATATGTTAAAACAAATCAGCCCACTGGTGCATTACCTCCATTGCCCGTGTGGAATCGTTTTCTTTGTAAGCAATATGGAGGTTATATAAGATCCCTTCGTCAACAATATACCCTTCGAGTTCTTCTAAAGCAATCGTATAGCGGCTGCTTCCTTTCTCCAGTAGATTTTGAGTGAAATGTTCCGAACGATTTTCACAATGTAGCTGGGCAGCGGATCAGGCCGTACCGGGGGAATGGCGTTCCATGCGCCCAAGTAAGCGTTATTGACACATTCCTCTGCGTCCTGCCTGTTGTTCACGATGTTATACGAGAGATTGCGGCAGATTTTTCCGTATTTCACGTCCAGCTCCCGTATTCCCTGCTCTGACCGTTGAAAGAACATCTCTATGATTTTTTCATTGTCTATCACCTCACCGCCTCCTTTCCGGCTTCACTTATGTACTACGGTTTTAGCGGCGAATACTACATCAAATCCAAAACTTTTTCAAAAAAATTATTCCATACTTCGTGTGAGATTGCTCGCTGCCCGTCTGCGCTGTTCCTCTCCACCTGCCCCTGCGGCAAGCCCCGCCCGGCCCAAGCCGACATTTTCTGCCCGCTCTCTCAAAAATGCAGGCCCAAAGGCCGCCGCGGCATCCAACCTGCCGCGCCCGGTCTTTGGGCCTTTTGGGTATGCGGTTCCCCGCCCTTTTTCCGGCCTGCCTTTGCCGACAGAGCGGTGTTTTGCGGGCCGGGCCGGAGCTGCTCTCAGTTCAAGATCAAGCTGTCCGCCAGGGTGAATACGTCGGGTACGCCCTTGTAGCAGCACCAGCCGGGCATACGCTCGTACCGGCGGGCCACCACCCGCACGCAGCGCGCCGGCCGGCCGGGGTGGAAGCCGATGTCCCGGCGGCAGATCTCCCGCTCGGCCGGGCGGCAGGGCAGCACCAGCGTGTCCGCCAGCGCCAAGGAGGCTTCGTCATCGCCCAGATACAGTTCCAGCCGCTCCGGGAAAACGATGCCGCTGCGGTGGTGGCTCAAAAAGCCCACCTCCACCGTGTGCAGCATCCGCTCCTCCGGCAGCAGGCAGATAAAGTCCAAATCCTGCAGCGTGGCCAGCCAGCGGCCGTCCTGGTAGTCCAGGCTGCCCCGCTGCGGCAGCAGCAGGGCGTCGATGCCCGCCCCGCAAAAGACCGGCCGGGTGTCAAACACCGTGCCGCTTTTCAGCCGCAGATCCCGCCAGCCGAAGCGGTAATCCGCCCGCACCGTCTCGCTGCTGCGTCCGTCGGGTAAAAAGGCTTTGGCGCGCAGGCAGGCGTCCCCGGTCAGCACCAGCGGTGCCTGATACAGCGGCGCGCCGGCGTCCGGTTCGGTGCCGTCCAGCGTGCAGCGCAGCTGCGCCGCGCCGTCCGGGCAGGAAAGCGCCACGGTAGCCGGGCTTCCCAGATCAAACAGGCTGTCCGCAGGGGCAAACACCGGCTCCGGCACAGGCGCCTGTGCCGGGTCGGAAGGGCAGCGCACCCAGCGGGGCTGAAAGTTGTCCGAGGGCGCGGGGTCGCGGCGATAGTCCCCGGTCAGCACCTCCGCGTCCGGCGCAGAGCCAGCCGCCAGGTCCAGGCAGATCTCGTCCCCCTGGGACTGGATCTCCAGCCCGCCCGGCGCGGTGGGCACCGGCTGCCCGGAGAGCACCGCAAAGCGGTAGCCAAATTCCCCCAGCCGCAGCAGAACGCTGCCGCCGTCCAGCCCTTCCAGCACCGGCAGGGTGTCGAACCGCAGCGCAAAGGGCCGCCCCTCCCCCGCTCCGCCGGTGCGGCGGACACACAGCGTCCGTCTGGTCATGGAAAATTGGAACCGGCCTTCCGGCGCGAACAGTTCGGCGCAGGCCGTCCACTCGTCCGGGGCGGAAAAACGGATCTCGCCCGCCGGCTCCGCGCCGTCTTGCATCAGCCGGACAAAAGGCCGCGGGATCGGCCTGGCCGCGGCCGCCGCGTCGGCCATCCATTCTTGGGCAAACAGCAGCGGCAGCGCCTCGCAGACGCTGGCCGCGGGGGGCGGCGTGCGCCGCTGGGCTGCGGCCTCCCAGCGTTGGCGCAGCAGGCCTTTTTCCAGGTAGCGGGAAGGAAAATTTTCGTCGTACAAAAACCAGTCGCGGATGCGCAGGCGGCCTTCCTCGGCCAGAAAGCCGACGCGGTAGTGCGCCCCTGCGTACCACAGCGCGCCGGGCTGCGCGTCCCCCGGCCGTCCGGCCGGGCGGCCCTGCCAGTCGGTGACGGCGGGCCAGGAGACGGGCGGCGTCAGGGCGTATTTGCGGCCGAACCAGGCGGCGGATTCTGCCATCGTTTCGATGCGCAGCTTTCCCGCGCGGCTCAGCGCCAAAAGCTGTTTCAGCTGCGGCTCAAAACCGGGGCGGATGTTCTCCCACAAAAAATTGTTCTCCTGCCCCACCTGGGCGTAGCCCACGCCGCAGCGGTCAGTGTCGGTCAGGCAGGCAAAATACCAACCGATGCGCTCCGGGTCCCGGCCGTTGGTACAGCAGGGCTCCAACGTGTAAACGCCGCTCAGCCCCGGCCGGGCATCCTGTTCAAAGGAAAAGACCGGGTCCGGCGCCAGCAGCCGGAACATGGCCACCGGCAGCTGACCGTCCGCCGTCTGTGCGGGCAGATACTCGTTTTTGCGGCTGGGGTAGTAGATGCCGTTTGGGAACCCGCCCCACAGCGTAAATCCGTCGGTGCCCAGCTGGTCGCGGCAGATGGCCGCGCCGGTCACGCCGTATTTTTCCTGCGCGTAGGCGATGGTGACCGGGTCCAGCACCCAGGAACCGATGGTTTTGGGGTAATACCCGAACACCGCGGCAAAGTCCTGCATATAAGCGTCCACCAGCGCCCGGCGCTCGTCCGGGTCGTAGCCCACGCTGTAGGCGCTGTCCACCCGCTCGTCGAACTGGTCGGACTGCGCCTTGGGGAACGCCACCCCTGCCTTGCGGCAGAGCGGCTCCGTGATCTCCCACCAGGCGGCGATCTCGTCGTTTTCGTCGGTCTGGCTGCGCAGCAGCTGCTGGTAGCGGGGTTCCATCAGCGCGTCGTACTTGAGGGCGTAGGTGGAGGGCAGCCCGTACTGCTTCAGCAGGCGGATCTGCCGGGCGATGGTGTCGAAATCCGCCTGCAGGAACTCGCTTGGCTCCTGGTGGGACATGCGGATAAAGTTATATATATTGACGATGGTGGTCTTTTTGTCTGCCATGGCGCGCCTCCCGGTGTGGCTGGGTCCTATGCGGAACCTTCCGTTTTGCTTTGCCCTTAGCGTACCAGACTGCGCACAGACTGTCAACCGGCTCCCCGCGCAGGGACGGGGGCATCCCGCCGGCCCCGCGGCAGACCTTTAGACAACAAAAAGCAAAAATCCGAACCGTCTCAATCAGAGAAGTTCGGATTTTTGCTGTTCTGGTGACCCGTGCGGGAATCGAACCCACGTTAACGGCGTGAGAGGCCGCTGTCTT